>Ga0214542_1001766_pt1 | contig 44705 bp, 13 predicted proteins | sample CNSS1metaG_FD_160096 | JGI IMG/M metagenome (GOLD analysis project Ga0214542, IMG submission 160096) | Root nodule microbial communities from cowpea collected in UCLA plant growth center, Los Angeles, California, USA - CNSS1 | ecosystem: Host-associated > Plants > Roots > Nodule | place: USA... | reverse complement strand
AAAAACTTGTAAAATTAACCGTTAATTTTTAAAAATTTAATAAATAATTAAATTGTAAAGGGTAAAATTGGAATTATGAAATGTGGACACAAAAGAGGGAATCCCCTTTATATATAGTTATAGATATCGATCTATGACATATATTTGTTTGTATAATTTTAGTTTTTTTATTGTAATTGAAGTAAGAATTCGTATGGTAGTTGTAGTAGGAATATGCTAGGCAGCAATTAATGTTAATAACAACGCTTTAATATGTTCAATCCTATAATTTGAAAAGTTAAGGTCATTATATTAATGATGGTTAACTGTTAGGAGATAAATAATAAATAGATAATTTAAAGATTAATTGTCATTATTATAATTTATTTTGAAAGAAATTGAATCCAAAAAAATACTTTTAAACTAACTAATAAATATAGAGACTCAATAAAAAACGACACATGATAAACAAAATATAAATTTATTTTAATATAATTAATTAAGTTATAAGAGTCTTCAACGGAATAGGATTTAAGATGTATTATTATATTGGGTATTTGAAATGTAAAAATAAATATTATCTTAATTTTATAGATTAGAATTATATTTCTCTGGATAATGATAAAATATCATCTATTAAACAAAATATATGATAAGATTATCAAATAATTTAAAACTGAGATAATATTTTTATTTTTTATATCTTTTCTTTTAAATTAATCGCCTATATCTTTTTATTATAATCGGTAGCTTATTTAATGAATTTATGTATAAAATATATTAAATCTAACTTTTTAATCTTTTTATTTTATAATATTATGTAATTTCTTTTTTTCATCTTGTAACTAATGCATTTATAATTTACTCGGTCACTTATTTATATTTAATATGGGACAAAGAAAGAGACGTATTTGTATATATTATTAATAAATTATTAATTCATTTATGTACTTAATATTTAATAATTAGTCTTTAAAAATAATTATTTTTATTAACTCTGTTTTATTTTTTTATAAATATTATGAGAAATTAATAAAATTATTTTTAAAATATAATTGAATTTCATATTTCAATAACATTTTTGTAACCAACAAAATTTATATGTTAAAAACATATCAAAAGGTACTTTTAACATCAAAATAAAAATAATTCATCGACATTTTCTTATTCAATTAAATCAATCATATATATAAACAAATTTCAAACTCATCTAATATCCTTTCATTGAATCAAATTATCTAATTTTTTATTTATGTTCTTTTCAAATTACTAGAAATTAATGTTCCTTATTTCACACCATTTTTTAAGTATCATTATCGCTACCATAAATTTATATTTTTTTTCTATAGAATTACTATTAAGATGTGCACTCATAACAAAAAAAAAAAAAAAAAAAAAAGAGTAAATTTTATATGAGAGATTTATGGCAATTGAATGAACCCATTTGTCAAGAAATAATAGCATAATCGATTATGCATTTCGCATCATAATTTATTATCAGCATAAATATTATTCAAAATATCTATATATATTCATTATAATAAAACAAATAGTAAAAATAATGAATTAAATAAATTGATATTTAGAAAATATATGTTTTCTATATTATATTATATAAAATAATTAAATTAACAAACTTTAAAAAAAAGTTAATATTTTATTAATCTACATTTAGCACAATCATTTTAGAAATAAATTAAAATCTAAGACCCACTCCATACCTAATGATGTCTAGATTTTTATCATTTATGTGTTCTTTTATTTATCAATCCACATAATGTTGAAAACAATTAGTTTCTTCAATTGTTTGTCTTTATTCGAAACGAGATAAGTGCTAAGTGAAAATTGCTATAAAAAAATGATAATTTTTTTTTTAAATCTTACTACCTTTGACAAAAAAAATGAGTATAGTCCTAATTCATGTTCTTGTTTACTTGTTTGAAAACATATTATTCATAATATTGTGTGAACTATAATTACTAACTTTTTCATAGTCTTATCAATTACAATTCAGTAACACATTTCATTTTTTCTAGTATTTAAAACTCGAATTCTAAATTTTACATAGTAAATAAATAACATTTGGGTATATTTGGGTATATGCATGAAGAGAAGAATAATTTGAATGCAAACAATGAATTATTAATGTTACAAAATTGTAGAACCGTTATTTACTAATTTTCTTAAACTAATAAACCAAACTATCAAACAATCATTACTTAGTGAGTTTATATAAAAAGATGTACTATATAAGAATCCCGACGAACTCAAACTTTTCAACACTAATAGAATCATCGAAGTATTCAACTAAATGGTTATATCTAATCTTAAGTATTACATGTAGGTGATGACATTTGATATTCCTTTTGAATAAAAGGATGATCTAGAAGCATTTTAGCCGTCCATCTTTGTTCAGGATTTTTCCTCAAACACTTCTCCAAAAAATCTTTGCAGTTGCAACTAAGTTGATCTGGTATCTTCGGTGCTTCTTTTAAAAGTGCAAGCTTCAACAATAATTGGTTTGTGGTTTGGAAGTTCCACCATTCTCTAAGTCCAGTGCTCATCTCAATAACAATGCATCCGAGAGACCATATATCTAAAGATGTTTCCTTAAAACCTCTAACTGATTCTGGCGACATATAGTAGGGTGTCCCTCTGAACTTGATCTCTCCTAAATCAGTATTTTCATCTTCTTTAGTCTTGGACAATCCAAAATCAGCAATCTTTAGTTTATATTTTGCACAACCATCTAATGAAGGAAAGAGGAGAATGTTATCTGGTTTAAGATCACAATGAACAATTCCCTTTTCGTGCATGCAAGAAAGTCCCTTGAGAATCATGTGAGTGTAGAGTATCACTTCCTTCTCGGATAATAACTCTGTCTTTATTAAATCACCTAGAGAACCATGAGGGGCGTACTCCATGAAAAGGTTGTAAGTTAAACAACCTCTCTCAACAATGTATTTGTAAAAATAACATTGAACAATTCCTTCACAACCCAATAATAACTCCAAAACCTTTTTCTCCCTTAGCATTGTATAAGAAGAACTTGTCTTCAAAGCTAAAACTAAGAACTTTGAATTGTGTTCTTCTAGAAGACGCATAATGACAAGATACACAGTGCCATATGAACCTTCTCCTAAAACTCTCAACTTCTCCCACTCGGCCATATTTTCAGATTTTACTACACTTGCAAAGATGTATTGAAATCAAAGAGTTCTTCTATATATATATATATAGACAGAGTAACTTTGAAATAATTTAATGAAAAAGATAGCTAAAGATATGTTTACTAAAGATTAATTATTATTCTTAAACATATTAAAGATAAAACAATAAAAAATGACACATGATAAACAAAATATAGATTTATTTGAATATAATTAATTAAATTAGACGAGTCTTCAACGTATTAGGATTTAAAATGTATTATTATATTTGGTATTTGAAATGTAAAAACAAATATTATCTTATTTTTATAGATTAGAATTGTATTTCTTTAGATAATGATAAAATATCATCTATTAAACAAAATATATGATAAGATTATCAAATAATTCAAAACTGAGATAATATTTTTATTTTGTATATCTTTTCTTTTAAATTAATCTCCTATATCTTTTTATTATAGTCGGTAGTTTATTTATTTGATTTATGTATAAAATATATTAAATCTAACTTTTTAATCTTTTTATTTCATAAGATTATGTAATTTCTTTTTTTCATCTTATAACTAGTGCATTTATAATTTACTCACTCACTTTAACATGGGATAAGGAAAGGGACATATTTATATATATTATTAATAAAAATTAATTCATTTTTGTACTTAATATTTAATATTTAGTCTTTAAAAATAATTATATTTATTAACTCTGTTTTATTTTTTATAAATATTATTAGAAATTAATAAAATTATTTTTAAAATATAATTGAATTTCATATTTCAATAACTTTTTTGTAATCAACAAAATTTATATGTTAAAAAAATATCAAAAGGTACTTTTAACATCAAATTAAAACTAATTCACCAACATTTCCTAATTCAATTAAAAATAATTCACCAACATTTCCTTTCATTGAATCAAATTATCTAATATTTTATTTATTTTCTCTTCAAATTACTAGAAATTAATGTTCCATTTTTCGCACCATTTTTTAAGTATCATTATCACTACCACGCATATACATTTTTCTTTTTCTATAGAATTGCTATTCAGATGTGCTCTCAAAACACAAAAACAAAATAAAAGTAAATTTTATATGAGAGATTTGAAAAAATAATGTAACATCTCATTTAATAGTTTTCACGCTATTAGATAAAATATTACATCATGATCAAACAAAACAGATAGTATGAATAAACTATTATAGAGTGTTGATATAGTCATCCAAAATAACCATATAAATCCCTGATGGCAAGTATAGTTATACAAGAAAAGGCTAATTTATACATCTCAAAACTCCATAGTGCCTAATCCAAAAACTACCACTAAACATCCAAGCAAAGGATCAACTCCTGTCCAGGAGAGGGATGTCATCATCTAGATTCTTCTCTGCTCACACCAAAAGGAGGTGATCATTGCAAAAGAAAGACACACAAGGGAAACAACCTAAACAAGAAAGGGTAAGCTAACTGAAATAAGAGAAATCATGCAGTTCACATTAGAGATATTATCACAAACATAGCTCAATTATATAGCTCTAGACTCGATATCCGGATTGTGTAAGCGACGTTGGATCTCTTGGCGGCGTGCACCTGTGACGGTCCCCAAACTCTACAGAGTTTGGGCGCAAGGGGTTATCACCCGACCACTCCCAATGTAAGTCCCCTTCGCGTCTAAGACTTGATCACGTCCAAAGACTAGGACCTCCTGCTACTACTCATGACATAATCCATTCTGCTCTATCTGAGTGTGAATGATTATTGAAGTTTCAGGATACCAATCAATAAGGATTCCTCACGGCCTTACACACACTAACAAACTCATCTGAATTCAGTTTCAACCACAACTTCTCTTAATTCATATTCCTCCAATTTCACCACACAGAATATTAACACAACATTCCAAGCATATAAGAGACTAATTGCACAAAATCACATTTAAACATATAACTTCATCCCTTAAATCAGAACATCAAACACCCCACTGCAGTGGTTCTCGCTCAAGCTAGACGATCTAGCCCAAGCGAGAGGCCATCTCGCTTAGGCGAGTCAGTCTCGCATGAGCGAGGCTCTAACAATGGCAAAAATAAAAATCTAGGCGAACTCTCGCTCTAGCTAAGCTAGTTCGCTTAGACGAGAGTGTCTCTCGCTCAAGCGACCTCAGCTCGCCTAGGCGAGGCTTCGCGCAGGAACAGGGGTGGATTTTCTGGTGTTTTCACTCAAGCGAGAGCCACTCGCTTGAGCGAAAATACCAGATTCCCAATCTGTTCTCGCATGCATTTACCCAGAATCCATGGCAAAATCAATCAAGCAATCAAACATGTATTTCAAACATCAATTTAGCACACAATGCTTTTATCAAACTCATCAAACATGGTTCACAAACTTAAATTAGAAGAAAGACAGTTAGCTTCCCTTACCTTTGCAATTACCACTAGCAAGGACTCTTTCAACAAGGGGACACCTCAATTTCACAACCTAAGGAACTGAAATGCATAAACTCAGAGTGAGGATAGGACTCTAATTCGATTTGGTAAGAATGGAGCTCCAGAAATTCCAAAATTTGAAGAAAATAGAGGAAACCGAATTGACTTACTTGGAGGAGAAGAAGACTCAGTTGGGGGAGGGATTTATGTTCTGGTTCCAAGTTCAATTGCTATAACAGAAATGGAGGATGGGTCAGAATGGAAGTTCAAGCTTTCTATTTTAGGGAGAAGGCAGTGAAAACAAAGAGGGAAAATTGTAGAGTGAGGGTGGAGTGTGTTGTTCTGTGACACTGGTGGCAAAGAGAAAGAGAGTATAGAGGAAGGGATAATGGGGTTCTCACAAATAATAGCATACAATCAATTATGCGTTAATAGAATGTAATGTTAATAAAAAAAATCAAAATTAATTTCAACTAAAAAATATGATAAACTTGTTTACCTGAATTTCATAAAATAAAATAAATTTTTAAAATTTCTCAATTCTTTTAAATAATTGTATATTTTTAAAATGTGTAAAAATCATTGATTTTTACACAAGAGTTGGTTTAAAAATAACAATTTTATAAATGTAAAATTTTAAAATAATTTTATAACTATTTAGAACAAATAAATTTAATATTTGAAAACAATTTTAATTAAAGTTCAACTTCAAATATAAATATAAATGAAATTAATCTTGTTAAAAATATTTAATAAAAATATCAATTTTAATAAAAATATTTGTATAACATTTATACAGAAATTAAATTTGATTTCAATTTAGATAAAGAACAAATTTCTTATTTAAAAAAAAGGAACAAAATTAAGATAAAACAAAAATACAGGGATTAAATTTAGACTAAACCAATGACACATAACGTGACATTGACATTGACATGTGACATCGTCACTGTAAAATTTCACTATCATTATCATGTCACATGACATTAATTTGACACATGACAAATATTATATTTTTTAAAAAACTTTGAAAAAATAAATAATAAATAAAAAAAATTAAAACTACAAACTGACATGTGACCCATCTTTAACGTTGTTAGTACAACACTATATAAATAACATGATTGTATCAAATTTTCTAAAATAATAGTCAAATTGAGACAACAAATATAAATTCTATCACATGTGACAACAAAATAAATAAAAATTAAAAGATTAAAAAAATGAATAAAAATGTAAAATAAAGTCCATGTATATGTGACAACAAAATAAATATAAATAAAAAAATTAAAATTTAAAATGACTACAAAAATTACGTTGATATACTTGTCAACGAAATGGATAATAGAATAAATTTTCTAATATTTTATTTTCTTATATTATAATAGATAATAGATAGTTTTAAGACCTACTTTTCCATTATTATTTGTATCATAAAATTAATAAACATATTTATTTATTGAGTAATAAATATTAAGAAACATAGTATTGTGTAATCTATACACATATAATATATATATATATATATATATATATATATATATATATATATAATGCACAATTCAGGCAAGTATATAGTGAAAAAACAAATTAATAAGAAAAATTCTTTTGGTAAAAAATAAAATAAAATATCGTGTAAATTAAACAAGTCGTAAAAAAAGCATTGCAAATGCACATTAGTTTCAAGGCTTTTGTTTTTAGTAAGATATTTTGGTGATGGCCCATTCATTTGTCGGTTCTTGGCTGGGCCTCTTTTATACTTAGTAAACAGGCTTTGGTTTATCTAATGTAAAAGCCCATCTTAACAAATTCAAAATTGTCAAGTCGCCAAATTTCAGCCAGAAGTGTTTGTTTGTTCAAACAATGGTGTTAAAACCAAATTTTTAATATCTATTATCTAAACCAAAATTTTATTACCAGAAACTAGCACTTAAAAGTTCAGAATATGTTTGACATAACAGTAGAAGTAAATTTTTGTAATATGTGACTATAAATATAAATAATAGTAATAATAATAATAATTATTATTATTTACTATAATTAAAATCTTTTTGTTTGCCTAAATTTACTAGAATGTGATTTTAAGAGACAATCAACTTTTGCTAAAGATAAATGTGAACAGAGATGTTTGTGGCACATGAACTTTATCTAAAAGACAAGACACAATGATCAATAGAGGTGACAAAAGAAGAATAAACCAATGTGTGTAATATTTTTCAAATAAGCATAATTCAAATGAATTAAATGGGTGACTATTTAATATCATTTAAGATAAATAATAAAGTGAGTACTAATATATAATAGATTTAAAGTTTATGATAGACTTTAAGTCAAAAATACTTTAAATTTGTATTTCATTTTTCTTATACTCTCATATTACATTGATTTAAGTTTTTGATTTGAAATGTTTGAGTGTATTTGAGGTCGAAAAAAATATGGAAATATGGTTTTTGTGTTGTAAAAATATTTACATAATGTTATTCTTTACCTATCACTAGACAACAGTCCTGATTTTTTTTCATATATTATATTTTTGTGTTAATTATTTTTATCTTATTTTTTTATTAATAAGATAACTTTCGAAGATAAAAATATTTCTATTCTTCATTATAACTTTTTTTTTTTCATGAACATATACGAAAGGACTCATCTACATAGGAAAAATATGGTTGGATTCATAATTGGTGTCCTACACAATAGAGAGTGATCTTGTACATGAAATAAAAATTCAGTACAACCTAATCTGAGGACGAAAATAAAGACATGGTTTGAGGTCATACCCTACAACCTAGGAAGTGGGAACCAAATATTCCAACCCTTCTCCTCCTAATTTGAGATGTTTAGGTATTTTTATCCGTGGAAAAGAAAACCATAGTTATCCCAAAAATTTTAGAATCTAAAAAACATAATTAAATCTTAGGTTTAATTAGCTGGATGATACTCACTTTCATTTAGATATGTCAATTTGGTACCTGCTTTTAAAAATGTGTCAATTGAGTCTCAACTTTTGAAAAGATGTTTCAACTAGGTCTTTTTCAGCAAAAAATTATTAACACCATTAGCAGTATTGATATTTAAAATGACTTACAAAATTAAGTATTGATATTTATATCAAAATTTAGTAATAAAAGTCATGAATTAAGTTAATGGCTTTAGTATTTTTTGTCTAAAAAGAATCTGATTAAAACACTTTTTCAAAAGTTATAACTAGATTGACACATTTGTAAAAACTGATACATCTAAATAAGAGTGGGTATCATCCGAGTAATTAAACCTAAATCTACGACTCCAACCAATCTTTTAGATCGTGGTTGATTTTTATAAATTAGAAAATACACCACATAGAAAAAAAACTCAAAATTGTGAATCCATGCTAGGTTAAATATAAGATCCAGTTAATTCGTGGGTGGTAGAGGTGTGAAATTTTGGAGTATCGATGAAAGAAAAAGTGACATTGATGGTTGAAGATGGACATGAATGAAGTAGATGTTGAAAAATATAATTGAAGGGAGAAGTTAGAGAGAAAATTGATGTGTAAAAGTGTCAGAAGAAGAGGACCAATTTCTTCAGAGCCTGAATTCCTTCATAAATTTGGGTAGACAAGGAGAAGTCTCTTTCTCTCTCTTCTGCATTATCTGCTTCTTTTTTCATTTCATCACCTTTGCTTTTTCTTCTCTCATTTCTTTACTTTAAAAGCACAATTTTACGGTGTTTTTTCTTCGTTTTGAAAAAGGTAACTCCTTGATCTCGCAGTAAAAAGACATTGCTATTCCAGGAAACATGGTTAAATGCACCTGTAACATAAACCAGGTCAAAATAAGAACAACAACTATACTCACAGTAGCTTTCTGCTTCATGCACAATCAAGTTTCAAGAAACCATGCTTCATGTCATAACATCCTTAGTTAATGGGACTAGGGCTCAGTAATGGTCACATTTAAGCGGGTAGGGTACGAGTAGTAGCTCTCCCGTACCCTACTCGTTAGATGAATATTTGCCCTCTATCTGTATTCATATATGTTGGGTATCCGTTATGTGGATATTTGTCTATTTTTTTTCATATCCGCAAGTACCCGCAGGTATTTACAAAATTATTTAAAAAATAAATATTTAATAATAAATTTAAATAAAATACATCACTATCATAAATTTTAAATAAAATTCAAACAAACTCACAAGTCCATACAAATCCAAATAATTATAAAAATAATATAAAATGACGTTCAACACAATGAAAATTCTTTAACTAGTTTTTGATCAACAAGTACACTTTCTCCGATTGATTCCTGAAAAAAAAATCAAATAATAAACCCCAACTGTCACGTGTCAAGTATTCTTATTTTGATTCCATCATTTGACAGCAAGCATACCATAAACGTCATTATCTTTGATGTATATGCCCAATTTCAAAGAAGGGAAAGAGAAGAATGTCAAGAGATATACTTGGAAGATACCAATACTTGAAGCTGGAAGAATGAAGACAAAAGAAGATAAGATGTGCAGCTTAAAAAATATTAGATCAAAATGTTTATTACTAATATATATATATATATATATATATATATATATATATATATATTAGTAAAGTTTTTGTGAATTAAAGTTTAGCGGGTACGGGTATGATATCCGTACCCGCCCCATTAACATGCGGGTATCAAAAATACTCGTACCTATGGGTAGCGGGTATCCATTTTTAATATCCGTTTTCTATCCATTGCGAGTTTTATCCGTGAATACCCGCGGGTACAAATATTTTTGACATCCCTTAAATATAAATCCGATAATATTTATATTCAATCTGAACATTTTATTTTTTTATTAAGTAGTTACAGATAAATTTGGATACAATTACATGGGTCGAATTAAGCAAAGGTATAAGAAAAACAATTTTGCTAGAATTTTCATAGATATGATAATATTATATTTGCATCAACATCAAAATTAAACAGAAATCTTCAAAATGTAGCTCTGAATATACAAAAAAAAAGATCTCCAAAATAGATAACTGAACATGAAAAAAAAAATCTCCAAAACATAGATGTGAACATACACAAAAAAATCTCCAAAGATCTGAACAAAAGAGAGTTGAACCTCGTTCTTTTCCAAACGTAAGGGTTTCGATTGAATGGTTGATGTAGAGCTGTCATTTAGAATCCGGCTCATCCGGGTTGAACCCGTGGTGAGCCGGGTTAACTCACCAACCCGTAAATAAAAGGGTCACACAAGTGTTTTTATTTTTCTATTAAGTTGGGCTTTACATTTGGATCATGTTAAGTTTTTTTGTTTTTATCCAACACATAAAGAATTTGTATTTTTTATTTATTTTGGTTTGTATTTGGATTATATTAAAGTTTATTTAGATTTTAATTAGAATTACAATTTAGTTTTGACTGAAAAAAAAAATAAAAAAATAATTTTTTTTTAATTAAGTGAACCCGTGAGCCAACTCGTTTAACCCGCCAACCCGTGATGGGCCGGGCCGGGTTTGAATTATTTTGGCTCGCTAAAAAGTGAGCCGGGTTGGGTTGACTCACTAAATCATCAATTCGTGGTGGGTCGAGCCGGGTCGGACCAAGTTACCCGTTTTGACAGCTCTAGGTTGATGAGGATGAAGAAGATGTCTGAGGCTTAGAGAGAGGGCAAAAGATAAATTTTGTGCAGGTGACAAAAGCTAATGAAGGCAAGGGCCATTGGTCGTAGTTGTTGCTTGCATCCAGTGTTCGCCCCACTGCATCGTGCAAATCAGTTCCCACACACAACCTCTTATCCTTTGTGTGAATGAAAGTTAGGGTTGTTGTTAGAGATGGAAACGCTTGACATGGAAATGTTCTGGAAATGAAAGTATGGCGACAAAGAATTAGGGTTCTTTTTTTTTTCTGAGGGAGGGAGAATGAAAGTTAGGGTTGCCGAGGGAGGGAAGTCTAGTGCTAGAGAATTAGGATTTCAGATGAAACTTTGGATTTATAATTAAATATACATGTCAAATTGGGTATCCACGGATTTTGAATTTAAACTTTGTACTCGACCGTTTAAACCCATATTGACTCGAAAATTTTTATTTAATTAGTCTAACTTGACCATGTGCAAACCAACCCGCCAATCTTTTTTTTTTTTGGTAAAGTGGTTTCGAACAGGTTGGACGTTTTTGCTTGGGCCTAAATGGGACTAGACAAATGCATTTAGGGAATAATTTTTTTTTCTTTTTCTTTTATATCGAGGTAAAATTTTGTGTAATTCGAGGTCTATCTCAATTCTACAAAGTTAGTCAATGTTTATTTTTATTATTTTTAGGTGTTGTGAGATTTCAAACACACCTTACTCATACTGAGATATATACATATAAAATATGAGACTAAATATTAATGAGTAGTTTGATAATATAATAACATAAAATAGACTCAACAATTAACAAATTTCGCTAAAATAATAACGTTAATATCATATTAAAAAAACAAATTTTAAACTTAACTTAATTTTATAAAACTGATTTATTAGATAAAATTTACATCTATTTATTTATTATAAATTTATTTATTGAATAATAATACCTTTATGAAGTAAACATATTTAGTTTTGAATACACAAGGTCCCATGTGAGGCCATAAGTGGCACTAGCCACATGAGCTATGCTATAAACTATTCTCCTCAACCTATGTTGCATGGCTTATCATTTCTCTGCATTATTGATCAAAGTACATGCTGTTCCTCTACATGTCAAACATAGGAGTCACAACATGTGACTAACAACAATAGTGAACATGTAGTGCCTAAGATCATTGATGGATATCTGAATAACTATATACATTTAGGTTTGGTTTTACTTTTATTTTTTTCTGAAGTAAATCTTTCATAAAAAGCGAATAATACTATCTTTTTCATCAAATATATGTTCAGATGATTTTGTTTAACCTACTTCAAGAATACAAGAAAAATATAAATTAAAAATTAAATTTACCAAAACAAGTCCACAACATGTCAAAATGGTTAAAAAAGTACTCATTTTACAAACCTTGAATTATTCGCCATAGTTAAAGATATAATTAAGGTTTTAATTTCAACATTACCAAGTTAATTAACTGATTTCAATGTAGTTTTTTATTAACTGATAAAGCTGGTGTGGGTTCAAAATTTTTTGAAATGAAAAAAAAAATGGTCCCTCTTTTCAACAGTCATTAAGGTGCAGCTGACAGAACTGTGAGACAGAGAATCGTCCCCATTATTACAAATATTAAATATTAATATAAAAATAAAAAATTATTTTCTTGAAATCTGTGTGTCTCATTAAAAGAAACCAAAACCACCCTTGTCTCTAAAATTTCCGACTTGTTCCAGTACGGGAAGTACCAATTTAAACCCCCCTGTGGACTCCAGTACACGTGTCAGAAACCCACCCAAGTAAACACTACCACTACTTGTAGTAACCTTATCCACTACTTTACTCTTTTTTTTCCATGTAAAAATGTTACTGTTAAATATTCCAGTGTTTGAAAGTTTGACATTTTCATATTTAAAGATTAGTATTTTTTTTCTAAATTATACTTAGACTTAAAGTTATTCCTCAAGACTAATTTCGGGATTATTTTGAATTTTTTATTTTTCAAAATATTCAATTGTAAAAGGTTCCAGAATAAAATTACTCATAAAAAAAAAACAGTATTATATAAAGGCGTCATGAATAGTACCAAGCACTTGCCAAAAAGAACAAAACACATCAACTTCCCCACAATAGTACTCATTTTCTTTTGAAAATTTAATCTAATAAGCATGTTTGAAAAAGGTTTTTTTTAAAGACAATATATGCATGGTTGACATAGTGTTATATGCATAATAGTAAAATAAGATGTTACAATAATTATATTAAATATTAATTTTGTTGGGATCTTTATATTTATGTAATTAATATGAAATATGTATAAATGTTTTGAAAAAAATTGTTAATTATTTTTAATAAAAACTATTATTTTATGTAAGAGACTAGATTTTAAAATTTAGGATCAATTTAGTCCTTCATCTTTCGAAATATGTAGATTTAGTCCTTTTAATCAAATTTTGTTAGGTTTATTTGATGTTTCGTACGTATTTCAAGATTATATTTGAGTTGTTTATACTTTTAACATATTTTTTCTTTAATGTTAAGTCAACTATTATTATGAAACGTACTTGAAATGTCAAATAAATTTAACAAAATTTGATTAAAAAAACTAAATCTATATATTTCAAAAAATGAGAAACTAAATCAGTTCAAAATTTCAAAATGAACTAATTTTAAAATTTACTAAAGATTAAGGAGAAAAACATATTTTACCATAAAATTATAAAAAAAATCGAATTTTATTGAGGGGAAGGAAGTGGTTGGTTTATGGTGAGTTACAGGCAGAACAAAGAATCCAAAGGTAAAAAGAAGTGTGATATTTCTGATAAAGTAAAAAGGTATAGTTAATATAATAAGGCATCCATAGTTTATAGCTAGCTGCATACCTACACTTTGCATTATTGTCATCATGTCCCACACTCAAATTTCCGAACAAAAATAATTCAATGAAGAATTAATATTGCATTCACACATATATTCGGAGAATTTTATGTACAAAAGAAATAATTAATATTAATATGATGTTTGGTGTCTAAAGATTACTCATCAATTTTTCTTTTTTCAACTCAATAAAATAGTTAACATTAAAGTTGCAAATAAAAGGATCATGAGACCATAAATCATAAGAGATACATTGTTCAAATGACTACTTAATAATTTATTAAGACAGAAAAATATTATGAAGCAAGACAGAAAAATTATATATAAAAGAACTCGTATATTATTACTTAAAACGATATCTAAACTCATTTACCATCATGTAGATACATATTACTAAGATAAATATTTCCTGAAATGTAAATAAAAATAGGGATGCAATAATATATAACTATAACATGTTATATAACATGTTTTCTACTGCACAACACATAATTTCTGCACAGTAATATGAAGGAATGGTCACAGTCATCAATTCTTGGCTCCAGTTTTCTTCAGGTAGACCCCATTTACAACACTTCTGTGGCTTATATTTTCTTCTAATTTAAGACTGCATTAACCTCACAACATGTGATGATAACAAAATTAAAAAATTAAAAAACTAAAAAACTAAAAACCCTTACAGGCTGTGAATTTAATGGAGAAAGGATGGGCCAACTCCTCTCAAGTTTTCAGACCAAATATATTTTGAAAATAATAATATATTCGCTCAATATTTAAGTAGAACTTCAAACAGAAGAAGAAGAAAAAAACTAATTTCAATGAGTAGTGATTAAACTACGTAATGAGTAAGAAGGGGAAAGAAAACAAAAAATAATATCTGTTAAGTAGTGTGATTATTATAAAAGAAAACCAAACTCAAAGAATCTTTGCTCAAATTCACTAGTTGCACCACTCATCATTGATTTTAAGAGTGGCATTTGCCAATAAAGTAAATGGTAGTAAACCACACATTTTCCCCAACATTTCTTTTCAAATCACTCTATTCAAATACACATGCATGCTAAGTGAATGCAAACAAAGACTACTTTAGTGTTAACTTTTTGATAGTTTTTTTTTCTATTAAAATGTAATTATGTAAGCTAAACAATTAAACTTAAATTCCTAAAATTTGCATTCGTTTATTGAACACTTTATAATTAAGGATTTTATATTACAGAGTGTATCTTTTCTGTCTCAAGTTATTGCCACTAATCAACTACTGATCGATATGTTACTAGATTTTGACCTTGCATATTGGTTGAGGAGCTTTTTGGGAGCTTGTTTGGAAGGTCTTCAAAAGATAAGTTTCTCCTTTCTTTTCTTGCACTAGTACAAAATATGTATATTAGATCGGTTCTGAAGCACATGTTAAATCGGTTCTACAACCGATCTAATATACACCGATGTAATATGTCGAAGACATATTAGATCGGTTCTGCAACAACTGATCTAATATAAAAAAAAAACATTTTTGAAACATCAGCGGTGTTCATCAATGTCCGTTTCCAAATTGTCATCATCTTTGCCTTTGATCTTGGATCCCAAATACACTTCAGATTCATCAAGAAAATATGTGCAAAGAATAATAGTGACATCGTTGGGAAGAAGACTCTGCAGATCTGACAAGAAAGAAACAAAAAACAAAAAACAAAAAAACTCAAATCAAGAACAAAAGAGATAGAACGATTTTTGGGTGTGGTTCTACGGAAGGAGTGAAGTTAGATCTAATACTTGGGCTGACAGTGTGCAGCGCGAGATGGAGTGGTGCTTCAACACATGGCGCAACGGCATACCAACGAAGGAGGTCAAGTGGAGCTTCAACAATGGAAGAAGAAGAGATGAAAACGGCAGTTGGACGCGATGATGGCAATGGAAAGCTTCGTATCCAAAACCCTAATGATGAGCTACAACCATGGTGGCGAAAATGAGAGTTCCTGGAAGAGAAGAAGAGAAGTGGAGGCACAAAGGAAGAACACGAAAAAATAGGGTTTTCGCGTAATGATATTAAATCGGTTGTTTATTTAACCGATCTAATAGTTACATATTAGATCGGTTCTCCTTGCAACCGATCTAATTAGATCGGTTAAATAAACAACCGATCTAATATACTTCCTTTTATTTACAAAATTGTCACCGCGTTTTGTTTTAGATCGGTTCCCTTTCAACCGATTTAATATTCTGTTCTAATATGTCTATTTTGCACTAGTGTTGTGTTGATCTTTGCATGCTTTTCTTTGGTAGAAATAGTCATAAAACTTTTCCTAAGTCAAAAACATGCAAATTGAATTGCACACGTGTGTTTCTTCTTGTGTCGAGTTCTTCTTTTGCTGTTTGATCCTTAGCAAAACTCCAATAACATGTTTTTTGTTGTTTAGGTTTAGATTGATAAGTCTTAATTACATTTCTTTATGTCGTGATAATTACTTGCATGCTAAAAACTCATGATTTGAGTTCTTAGAAGTTAATATTAGGGATAGTAAGCCCATAAATGTGTCTAGGATTGGAAGAGTACCCACCTTGCATGTGAGATTAGTGTATGAGATTGTTCTAGTTTGAAGTAGAAAAGCCAATTGCATCTTAACAATGAAAGAATTGAACACCTTAACATCTTAACATCTTAAATCCAATAAGAATGATGATAATTGGCATTATCATATTTTTATTATGTTTATTTTTTTATCTTTTATTGGTATTTTTATTATTATCTTTTTAAATAATTAAAGATTTATTAAATAATTTTATAAAAGAGAAGCATTTTATCTTTTATTAGATAATTAAGATTTCATTTAATAAATTGGGAAAGATAAGTATTTGATTTATTTTGCATATAAGTAGAAATATTAGAGATTTAGAAGTTATCAACATAATCAATTATCAATAAAGTTTGCTACTTCAATTACAAATTCAAGTAAAAATTTCAGGCCAATCCAGTTTTGAAAGTCTTTAAACAGAAGGCTTTACATAGTTAAAGAAATAACCCCCTTTTCGGGAATAAACCTTCCCTTTTGGGTGAGAGAGTGAACTTAATTCTTTGGTGGAGACTCATTTTAGAAGCCGGAGGCATATATCACTAATTGCTAATCTTTTTTTCAGTGTTCAAAATGTGTTGGAGTAACTAACTCCCTTATTCACCGGGTTGGACGTAATGTATCTTTAATCTTTGTGATTTTCGCTATTCAATATATTTATTATCCATACTCTTATGTTCTTAATTGCATGATAATTATTGATTGCATATTTATAGGTATATAATCATTGGACTCGATATTAGAACCTAAAATAGAATAAACTAATAGATTGTACATCTAGACATAAAGTACATCATTGGTCATTCTTAACATCCGAATTCAGTACTAAATGCAAATTTTTAATAAGGAAAGGTCTAAAACATTAGAGTTCTTATTAAAGTTTAGACTTATCGCTAAGACATTAGAATTTGTTACATAGTGGTATGAAAGCTAGAGTTAAGAATTAGAAATATATTGTTAGCGTTTGGATTTATAACCTTTTTTTTTTTTAGTTGGTAATCTTATGATGAATTATAGGCCTAATTATTTATAGAGATTATATAACACATGTATTGAATTTACCCTGTCATAGGAGTGAAAAAATATTCCTATTAAGTGGCTTTCTTAAGTTGACAACTTATTAAAGGTTTTAATGTAGTTTAACACACATATCTTTTAGAAATAAAGTATTTATGACGATTAATATTATTAGTATTCTAACATGAGATGTTCCCTGTGGACTGATAATGAAATACTTGATTACGAAATGATATTGATTGAAAATGAATTAAAATTTTATCCATTTGAGTATATGAATGAGATATAAATAGATAAAGTGATTATGATTTGATTTATAAACATGTACGAAGGTTTTTAAAAGTCCAACTTATCATATTGTATAATTATGTTATTTGTCAATTATGATAAACATATGTTACACGAGAATATCTGATGATGAAAAAATACTTTTAAAGTTAAGTATATTATAGAAATGCGAATTCAAATTTTACAATGTAATTGTATAATAGAAAATTAATTTTACTTCCTTTAAACTATCACTTTAAATTTTTTAAAGTAGGTATCTGAAATAAGCGAAATAAAAACATAAGACTTAGATGTTTAGAATTTTAATTTTCTTTTTCTTTAAATATTAAATTCATCAACTATTAGACACCATCACATCATTTACGAATGTCTAAGTCTCACATTTCGATGTTAAAATCATCGAAAACTTCATCTTTACAAGTCATTCTTATAAACTATAAAGTGAAATTAAACTAAAAATTTATTTCTTAAAATATTTAAATATTAAAAAAATGAAAACAAAGTGAAAAAGACTTTTACGAATTCAAAATATGGATATTCCTTGAATTCATGTTTCACCCCATCAAACAAAACACTAATAATCTCTCTCTCTCTCTCTCTCTCATTGAGTACTGTGTGTGTTTCTGAGTGAGTTCATAGCTTTGCAGCCTTAACCCTGACCCCATTGGAGCATAACTCACCATACAAATCAAGCAACCTACTCACCATCACCTTGCTCTTTCTTTCCTCTTTTGCCCCAAACAACCAAACACACTCTTTTTTCACATCACACATTCCTCTTTTCCTTCTCTCCACCTTTTCATCTTTTTCTTCACCCAAACAAAAAAAAAATGGACTTTGGAGACACCACCAACACCTTCACCCTCACCACCCCCACCAAAGAGGAAACAACCACTAACAACATTCTTTGCTACTCCTCATGGCTACAACCTACTCCTAATTCTACCCACACCACCACGCCGCCGGAGAAGGGTCTCACGTGCACTGGGACCCTCACCTCACGTGCTTGCATCTTGGTAAGAGACATTACTTTGAGGATGTTACTGATGACGATGTTTATAATAATAGTAATAACGGTAATAATGTTGCCACCCTGGGGAAGCCACACGTGTGCCGCGTGGGCGATGGCGTTGTTATTTCGGGGAGCCGACACGTGGGTGGTGATGATGGTGTTATTACACTTGGAAACAGACACGTGTACGGCGGCGATGGCGGTTCCGGTTACTTTTCAGAGGGTAACGATAAGAGAGCGCGGGGTGGTCATGGAGGAGCTGGCGGTGGCGGGAGCGTGAAAACGGCGGCGTTTGCGGTGGTTCCGAGGTGTCAGGTGGAGGGGTGCCACGTGGCGTTGGTGAACGCGAAAGAGTACCACAGGAGGCACAGAGTTTGTGATATGCATTCGAAGGCACCCAAAGTTGTGGTGTTGGGTTTGGAGCAGAGATTCTGTCAGCAGTGTAGCAGGTAACTTTATCATCATCTTTTTCCTTTTTTTATTTTTATTTTTTATTTTCAGACTAAATTTATGTATAATTTTTTAAATAAAAATTAGAATTTTGCTTTCTTTCTGAGTAACATATAAACTAAACAGTTAATTGATTTATAGAGAATAAAATGGTTAATTATTTTCATGTAATTGTGGATTTACAAGTTGTAGGTTTCATGTGGTGTCGGAGTTTGACGAGACAAAGAGAAGTTGCCGGAGAAGATTAGCGGGGCATAACGAGAGAAGAAGAAAAAGCTCTCACCTTTCTGTTACCAGAAGTTGTAGACAAGGTAAAAACAAGAAATGAAAATTGGGTTTTGTTGATTTGACATGGTATCTAACTCATGGTGATCGTTGGTTGTTGGGTTGTGAATGATGTTACGCAGGGTGTGGTCTCTCTCTTGTGTCATTTGGGAGCAGTGATGATTGGTGTTCTAATCATCATTCTGATGATCTCTCCACAAGATGCAGTGCAGCACTGCGTGAACTCATAGCAGAAAACCGTGCTGCCCTAATCACCAGACAACAACATGTTTATGTTGTGCCCCACCATGAAGAAGAAGAACAAGGGTTTGTGGAGATGCTACAACCTGAGTCCAATTATTTTCCTCAACACATGTTTTCTCAGACACAACAATAATGGTTCTGTTCTGATATTGCTGGTGCTGCATGGAGACGCCTTGTTTGCCAAAAATAAGAACTTGTTTCTCCATGGTGGGATTCTAGAGTACTACCCAGTTACACTGTCAATGGTGATTTGTCAAATATTTTGCAGCAGATATATGAAGTAATATGCAGTAATCAATCTGCATGTAATGTTCAATGATATACTACATGTGCAAACTCACCTCATGCTTTGGGATGTTCTACAATTTTGTTTCATAACTATGTTTTGATGTCTATACATAATACATGCATGTTTAAGGTTAAAGTTGAATTAAATATTTAAATTTGTAGAATTTTATGGGTGGATATATATTACTTAAACATGTTCTCAACACATTATTAAAGTTACTGTTGGGAGTCTAAATTATTAAAGTTATTGTTGGGAGTCTAAATTAAAATCTCACATCAAATATAAAAAAAAGTCTTGTATTCATTATAGTAATTAATTTATAAATTAAAAGTTATTAATGATTAAAATAATTTTTAAATTAGTTATTGTAGTAAAATTAATCTTTAAATTAATCACTGACATTAGTTATTAAATTTTTTGTTAAAAAAAATTAATTTTTAAATTTGTTTCATTAATAACCAATTTAGATATAAATTTAGAAAAAAAAAATTTCGGTTAAAATTTTAATAGTTAATGTTACTGATTTATTTAAAAACTATTTTAATTATTAATAAATTTTAGTTTGTTAAAGTTTTTGTTATAAATAAAATTAATTTTTAAATTTGTTTCATTAATAACCAATTTAGATATAAATTTAGAGAAATTTTTTTTTCAGTTAAAACTTTAGTAGTTAATGTTACTGATTTATTTAGAAACTATTTTAATTATTAATAAATTTTAATTTATAAATTATTATCTAAATTAGTTATTATAATACTTATTATTTTTGGTTATTAAAATTTGTTATTAATAAAATATTTTATTGTAGTGATTAAATAAAAATAAAAATTAACTCAGTCTCTTCTTCCCGTAAGTCATACTTCATTGGTGTGTTAATTTTCTCAATCTGTTTACCCAACAATTGTTTGAGTAATAAAGGTATTACATTTGCTTTGTCAATATAGTTTTTTTTTTTCAAATAAAAGTTGAACTATGGTTATAAATTTTGAAATCCTTAATTCAAACTTTTATGGCATTAAAAGAATAAACATATTTTTGTAAACTTTTTTTTTAATTTTTATAATAATAATAATAATCAAAATAAATAAAGTTTGAAAATACTACACGGCAATAAGGTGAAGAGAAAAAAAACCAAGAAAACTCTTTGAACATGAAAGTAAATTAATTTAATAAGTTTATGTAATGATAAAAGCAAACTAAATTAAGTATGTTTTCAATTTCTGTAATATATATTTTATTATTCCTCTTAAACTTATTATTTTTAAAAATAATCATTATAATATTCAAACTTTTGGCATTAGTCTATATGTTGTATTATAATTTGTTAACTATTAGGCTCGACTTGCGATAATCAGAACCCACATCATGCTATTTGGCATAAAAAAAATGTTCAAAGCAATGTCTTATCATATTATATATGTTGGATTAATAATCAACAGAAACTATGGGTTTTTTTTTTCTATAAAGAGAAAGGGCCTAAGCCCACCCACAAAATTTATTAAATCAAGAGGGAAATTAGGACTTGATACATTACAAGATGAGAAAAAAAAATGAGAATTAAAAAATAACACTACTACAAAGGATAAAGATTGTGAATTGAATTAAATCATTTTTAGTTAATTTTTTAATGTATAAATTGTTAACTATTATAAATGAAAACCAAATTATGCATTTTCAAATTTGTAAGTTATAGTTTGATTCGAAGTTCTACTTAAATCAATTAGTTTCTAAAAGTTAAACTAAAGAAGTTTAATTTGTTTAAAATATTTTTTTTTAATGTAATGTAGTTTAATTTGATAATAATAGTTTGTTTTTGATTGATTATTATTATTATTATTATTTTTATTTCCTTAACTACAATGCAAATGTAAACTTTAGGAATCACCATTTCGATATCTTTAGTCAAATAGTTAATGAGGTAGAATTTCAAGTTCTACAATTTGAACTGTATAGTGTAATGATGCAAGAGTTACATGCTGATGATGATGTATGAGAAAAAGATAATTGCAAATGGAATTTTGATGTGTAATTGGATAAGGGAATAATAAAATAAATAGTATAATATAGTTTATAAGAGTGAGTATGTGTTGAAGTTAAATTCCTTCTTCTCCATGAGTTATTATATAGCTTTTTAGAAACCTTATTTTTATGATTTATTTTTTTTATCAAAAGAATTAATTTAAATTAATATTATAGTATTTGAGGAGTGTTCTAACCGATTTTCAAAAAGATGACAAAAAAGATGCAGTGCATCTCCAAAACCTGTCAAAGACAACAATAAAACTTTCATGTACAAAAGCTAAGGCTCTCATAGACATTGGGCACAAAAATATATATCTGAGGAGCCTTCAAACAACATATAATCAACATTCTTGGGAAGGAAATAGAGCTTGGGTAGGCGCCAACAACCTATTGTGCTATTATAATAAATCGACAGAACAATCAAAACTGAACTTTTAATGCAAGAAAAAACAACAACAATTTTGTAAATAATAGATGTATTTTTTTATAAGAAATAAATATGTTTTTGGTCCTTTAACTTTTAGCGAAATTTGGAAATAATCCATCTTCGAAACTTTGGCCCAATTTAGTCCTTAACTTTATAAATGTGTGAATTTAATCCTTTTAACCTAATTTTATTAAGTTTATTTGATGTTTCAACCGCGTTTCTCAGCTAGCACTAAACAAAAAATGTGTCAAACAGTATAAGCAACTCAAATGCTATCATGAAACACGTTTAAAACATCAAATAAACCTAACAAAGTTTGATTAAAATGAATAAATTTACACATTTCTAAAGTTGAATGACTAAATTGGGCCAAAGTTTCAAAAATGAATTAATTTCAATTTTCATTAAAAGTTAAGAGATGAAAAACATATTAAATTCTTTTTATAATAGTTGAATCGATGTAAAGAGTAGATAACAATGAAACAAAAGAAATGAACATATATAAAGAGGAATAAAATTTCTAATAGTAATCTTGGTAGGGAGTTCAAAGATACAAAATACAACAAAAATAAATATGGCAATAACAAAGATTAAAGTATCATTAACTAAAATATTCTTTTATATATATATATATATATATATATATATATATATATATATATATATATATATATTCTTTTATATATATCTATAACAATATATAAAGGGGGTTTTTCTTTTTGTGTCCACATTTCAAAATACCAATTTTACCCTTTAAATATAATAATTTATTAAATTTTTAAAAATTGACCGTTACTTTTATAAGTTTTTTTATAAAATCGACTATCTCTACTTTTTCTCTTCTTTATTTATCAATGGTTATTCTTTCATCTGTTCTGATATATTTCACTTTATTTTTAATAAATATAATTTTAGTTTATATATTAACTTAATAACATTACAATATTATTACCTACTAATATAATAATCACATATATTTAAAAAATGCATACACATAAACGCGATAGTGTCTGTGTTTACGCTAGTAATATAAGAAAAAAGATACTATGTAATTTACTTTATTATCCATTTTATTTTGTTGACAAGTTTTCTAAAAGATAACTTTTTACTCTTATCTATCATCTATCATTTATTATCTATTCTTATAATATAAGAATACAATATGTTAGGAAATTTGTTTTATTATTCATTTTATTTTGTTGACAAGTGTACTTAAAGATAACTTTTTGTCATTAGCATTTGAATTTCTTTTTTATTTATATTTATTTTACTGCTACATGTACATGGAAGTTATTTTACTTTTTTTTCATTTATTTCATTTATTTTATTTTTTTATTTTTTAATTTATATTTTTTGTTGTCACATATGTATAGCATTTATTTTACTTTTTTATTCCTTCTATAACATATTACTAATTGGTCATTTAATAAATTATTAAAAATTAACTTATATTTCAGTTCTAATAAATATACTACCTACTCTTATATATATATATATATATATATATATATATATATATTATATATATATATATATAATAGGTATATAATATTATCTAACATCCCTTCAAACTCATGATGTATTAGTGTGAAACAATGAGAGTTTGTGAGTAAAAAAATGAAAAATCTTAATAGAATGAGATTTTGTAAATAAATCAACTATTTGTATAGTTGGAAAGATGAAATACAATATAATGTATTTATGTTGAAGATGATCAGAGTGAAATGATAATCAATTTCAAATGCTTTGTGCGCTGATGATAGACTAGGTTATGAACAATTTCAAATAGCACTTTTGTTGTCGCAATACATAAAAGTTAGTCGAGAAAAAGAAACACCTACGTGAGAAAAGAACCAACACAACTAATGGTTAGATTCATATTAAGCTTTAGCTGACATATGGGTGACAATATGGGCTGGCCCGCAGACCTACCGAAAAAACGCGAGGCGGATTGAGATATTAAGCCCGCTGACCCGCAAAAGCCCAGCTTGCATAACCCAAAACCTGCACGGGTTGGCCTGCGACCCGCATAAAAAAGAACTACACTTGTGTACATTGGTTCCTTTTCTTTTGGACTTATGCATGAATGTTCCAAATTCTTGGATGAGTGGAAAAGACAAGTTTTATGTATTTTTAAATGTGCTAAAATTTAAATAATTTATCGTACATGTCAAAAGTACAAATATGAATATGATGAAAATGTTGAATTATCAATTTATCATTCAACTCCCCAAAGTCTTTGCTTAATTTTGTTAACTTGTTAAAATTTTTCAATTTGTTGAACATTAAAAGGTTTATCATAAGAAATAAAAAAAGAAAATAAGCGGGCCGATCTATGGGCTAGAACTTATACGAGAAAGGATTGACTTCAGCCTGCATTTGCAATGTGGAGCCAACTAACCCGGTCTGACCCGCATTGCCATCTCTAAATAGATGAACTAAAAAAAATTTTTTTCTCTTTCAAGAGATAAAAGAGTCTCATTGAAAAATACCAAAACTTGTAGTAAATTTATGATCGATAAGTAAGGTCACTAGTCCAATCAACATTAGAATAAGCAAGCAATTCCAAGGAAGATGATGAGAGAAACTCTAAAATTGAGTACCACGAAGACATCAAAAAATGTAGACAATAATTGTCCAATGTATTGTAGCAGGAAAAATAAAAATTGACTGCTAACATGCATAACATAAGTATTATCCAGACAAGTAATGATCAAATATACTAGATTGCTATTAATCATACAATACATAATGTGATCGGATAGAGGCACCCTATCAAAAGGAGTATATTTTACATTGATTTTAATAAGGATTTTCAGATGTGTGAGTATAAAAAAAAATGAGTTTGTGATAGAATAGTGATAATATATTTAGATTGAGAAAGAAGATACCTATAGGAGAATAAGCAACTTCAATCCCTAGAAAATAATGTAGAGGCCCAAATCCTTCATTTCCAACTGTTTTTCCAACTATAATTTTAACTCTATAATCTCATCCACATCATATCCAATAATTATCATGTTTTTAATTTATAAAGAGGGAATAATACAACCATGAGAATATTCAAAAACAAAGTAGAGTTACAAACACTAGCTATAATAACTAAAACCTTCCTTAATTTTGAAAATGTTAATGAAATGAAGTTGATAAAGTTAAAACATATTTTTAAAAAATAAAAAAAATATTTAAATTTAAAAATATTTCAAATATCTTTTACTTTTTTTCTTTAAATTATAGTGAAATCTCTTTTTTTTATAAAGATTATAATACACTTCTAAAATGAAATCACACATAAAAAAAATTAAACTAATTATAATTCAAATTTAGACATAAATATTTCATTTTTTGAAATTTACTACAATAAAATTAAATTATAATAAATAAATATTAGATATCTATTTGTTGAAATTTTTTTTAACAAAATCAAAATTAGTAATCTACCAAATAATACTCATAAATCGACAACTTTCTCCTCACCTAATACTTTATCCCCTCTTTCAAAATTTTTTTCTGCAAATCGCCTAAATCAAATACACACAATTCTTACGAATCATCTCAAATTAATCCCACAAATAATACATCATACGTAGCAAATAATGCATAACTAACCACAATAACTGGTATCATGAATATATATATATATATATATATATATATATATATATATATATATATATAGTAATTAAATAAAATTCAAATGATTAAAAAAAAGCTGTATACGTTGCAAAATATTAAGGTATATATTTAAGCCTAACTCAAACAATAGTCTCTTTCTATGATGACAAGAAAATTTGCCGACTTTTGGAAATAAATTGTAGAAAAAAAATGATATCTTTCATTTCCTATAACTGAAACATCTGAAAAAATGATCATGTTTAATGTGCTAAATTATATCTAGTCAAAATATTTAATGGCTTTAGTTTTATGTCTCATCCATATCAGTTCAAAAGATAGTTTACCTAATCATGTCCACACATAAAAATCATGGATTTGTTGAGTGACGTGACCCCAAAGGTAAGTGTAATAGTTTGAAAAAAAATAAAATAAATTACACACTCTAATAAAAGTGAAACAATTATTCAAAATATTTTTTTACTCTAATATTATCAAATAATAATTTGATTTTTTTTTCTATAGATTTTAGGCCTAAATATTTATCAAGTTTTGAAAAATGTTTATAATGTGTATGAGTACCTTCAACTCATTTATAGGGTTGATATGACCAATCTCAACTTAGCTATAAGACCTTTGATATATGGCTAAATTTTTCAACTTTAACTTCTCATAGTGTGTAGCCCCCTCACTACAAAGTTAGGGAGAAAAATTTAATGCTTCCAAAATAAGATACCACTATGTTTATGTGAGAAAGTAGTAGAAGATGTAAATTAATCAATAATCAATTCAAAAGATGTTGATGGCATGCATGCATGGGTCCATCCAATCATCCATCTTATGAACATGTATGATTGATGTCTTTGTCATTGTTAATAGAGTTATGATTAATGAGACATCATGTTTAACTAATAAAGATTTAATATATTTTAAAACATCAAAATTAATAATAATCAATATATTATGAAGATACAGTAAAAAAAATAACACAACAAATCTCAACAGAGAATTTAAATTCGACGTCATATAATTTAATACATTTAACTAATAAATATTTATTCATATTAATTTATCGATGATTAAATACTTTTACATTATAAAAACACCAAAATGAACTATGATTGATTGACGATGGACCAAAACTTGTCACATCCTCCTTAATCCCCAACCACAACTTCTATTTGGAGCCATGCAAGATCATGTAAAATCAAACATGAGTTACGATTTCATATAAAATTTTGAAAAAAAGACTATGTAAGATATTTTTTATAAAATTCATAGAGATTATTATCAACTTTGTTATTTTTGTTATATTTACATTCCAAAGTTTATTTATTTGTTAGAAATTATACATGAATTAAAGATAAATCAGATTTATAGAATATAAATGAATATTAATTTAATTTTATTTATAGGTTGATTTAAACTTGAAATTTATTTTTTAATATCATTATTTATTAAAAAAAGAAATACAAAACACAAGGGCAAATTAAATCTAATGTATCTAAATTAAGTTTCTTCTTTTGTTTTATCAAATTACACTAACCATTTTTAAAATTTTGTAAAATTATACAAATTCTTCATTTTTTTTTTACATTTGAACTAATCTCTTGTATAGGATAATATAATGTAATGTTTTTTATGCAATTAAGAAGAATTGGTATAATATCTAAGAAGTATAAGTGTAGTCTTTTAAATATAATTAAGGAGAATAGTCTAGAAGTGAAAAAATTTGAAAAAGTTTTATAATTTTAGGAAACTATATGTTTAGTGTAATTTTGTTTTCTTTTTTAAATTAACAATGTAATGTTTTTTTTTTATGTAAAACAATGGAAATTAACAATGTATATATTTTATGTGTCTGTGTTTTGTCTTTTGGGCTAGGAAATAAATTAAAATATAGAAAAGGGAATGTTCAATGAACAAAAAGGAGTAGCCCATGATTTTCTATAATTTGGGCTGGTCATATTTCTAGCATAAACTATAATCTTATTATTTCCTTTTCAGAATATTGTTGTAATATAAAAATGTCATTTTTATTTATCAAGTTTTAAAGGTAAATCATTCGGGTATATACTACATTTTTTATGATAATAAAATGTAATTAAAAAAAATTATATGACAAAAATTATAATAAAAAAATAGTTATTCCAACATAAAAAAGTATAATTATTCATCATTTTTGGTTAATATAATATATCATTCCCTTTTTAGAGTTGCAAACAAAACGTTAACCAAATGAAATATTATCTTATTTAAATTATTGTGTAATAATAAAACTAAATAAACATTAAATTGGTAAATGAATTGCAAGTGTGGAAGATGATAACGTAGTAATGTTTGTGGTTACTATGTCAGATATATTTTTATGTTTAGTAACAATTGATATTTTGTATTATGTTTGTTTTGTAACTTCATTTAATAAATAATTTAATCCAATTAAATACATTTATTTTAGAATTTTTCTTATAAGAAATAATGTCGCATAATTTTAAAGTTAAAAAGGTCACATAATATTAATAGTCACTTTTTAATAAAGAAATTTATCGTATCTAATCGACTATAACAAAAAGATAATGATATCATGATTTTTATTTTTTTATTTCAATATTTTTACTTCTAGAGATACGGTTTAATGTGAATAATATAGATTTAATGTATCATTATTTTTTTGATACACTTTTAAAAAAATTCATATTTCTTGGCAATTTTGTTTTGAATTTTTTTTTTTAGAAAATACTTATAAATTTTGTTTTGAAAAAATTTGTGCAGGAAATTACTGTTAATATTTTTGCAAAATATTTTGTATAAAACACTTTTTACAACAAATTTTGTAGTAAATAATTACAAATTTAATAATTTTGTAGAAAATAATTACCCAAAAAAAATTATCTGCGAATTAAAATTTTTAGAAAAAAATAACAAGAAAAAATCTTTTCTTATAAATGTTTTTAACAAAATTACAAAAAAAATTCTCATATAATATGAAAATTTTTAATATTAAAAGAATCAATTATCTAAACTAAATCACATTAAAAAAGTATAAAATAGAGTCAAAATATAATTTTCTATACCGGAAACCAATTTTTCTTAAATTGAAGAATAATATTTGAATAGTATCTTTGTCAAAGGATTCCCATAATAGTTTTGTGAATGAAGAATGTGATACACAGAATGATTGAGAAATGGAAAGCACCCTTTTTTCTTTCTTTCCTGGCAAACCCTAAGAATGATTGATTAATGGGGATGGAGAATGATCTGAAAGAAGGGCTTTGAATGGTGGAAGGAGAAGAATAGCAGCAACAAAAGATAAATGTTTTTGATGAGTAACAGCAGAAAGAAAGCAGAAGAAGCAGAAGGCAATGAATGAATGAATGAGGTGCCCCCACTGATAAACTTTGAAGGTGTGTCCACGTGCTATGAATTGAAAAGTTTAGAAGGTATGAAATGATGAGTGTTTCAACAGCATTTGGTTGTTTTTGAGTGATGAAATATAATAATAAGCTTGAAAAAGGGGGAAAATGAAAGGAGGAAAAAGGGAGGGTCCACAACACACACCTCTTTCTCACATAATGCATCATCATCAACACAACATGATAGTAACAATCAAACTAGGTCCCATGATTTAATGAGGGAAAATGATGTGTGGGAACACACTGTGGGACCCACACAGTTGGGGATTTGGGAGCTGAAAGAGGACTTGCACTGCTTCAATGAAACAATGCCCATCCTTTGCATTCTTCTCTGTCAACACTCACCTTCCAATGGAAAAAAAAGTTTGCAACTTGGACCACATCTTTGCAAATTCAAAACCCTACAAAATATCACACAAACTATATACACTTACGTGCCTTTTCCTTTTCCAACATTTTTAAAAATACGATACTAATATCTTACATCGACTAAAAATAATTAATGGGTACAAATTTTATCTCACTATCTGATTTTTGTGAGATTTAGTTTGATTTAAAGTTTAGTTCTTAAAATAGTATTATGATTATGTAGAGTCAATTCTTAGATCATTAATTAATTAGATACCAATTTAGACACTAATTCATTTGGTAGTCAAAACTAGTGTTAGTGATCTATTTATATATAATTTACAAATCAATTCTAATATTTTATAATAGATATCATTTTAGATATCAATAATTTTAAGTTTATAAATTAATTACTATAATGACTAATTATTTCTTGTCACTAAAATTGATTATTATTTAAAAATTTTCTTGTAATATCACTATCGAATTACCCACTATTATTTAGTCTCACATTCGACAATTGTATACCACATTGTGAGGAGAGTGTATAAGAGACCTCATATAGCTAAATATAACCTAAAAATAAAATAAAATTACAAGAATGAGTAGATACAAATCTTATAGTTCACTACAACAAAAATGACTTTAGACAACATTAAACGAGACCACGGGTGTAAAATGTGGTCTAAACATAATAAAGGCAACATTTTTGGAGATGTGGCTTAAAAACTATCTTAAGCAATATTTATATAAATCTTGCTTGTAAAAAGTGTAGCCTAATCCATCAAAATGTGGTCTAAAATACACTAAAAATTAAAACTTTTAGCTTAGAAATATTTCTTCCCTCCTTTTTCGACTGAAAATGCAAAACTTAGTTCCAAAAACATAAAAATTTGAATTTCTTCCCTCTATTTGATTTTAGACTGTAAACGCCAAGAGCTCACAATGTTGAAAATGTCAAGTTTTGGAAAACATGTACATCAAAACCATTGCCTTTATAGAGGATTTTAAGCAACGATTTTAAAATTGTTGTCGTACTGAAAACCGTGGTTATAACCTACAGCTACGCTCACCTAGACTACGCCTAAAAAAATGTTGTTTAAATTTTAGCCCATGATTTTTGTTGTTTAACTCACAATTTTGTGTTGTTGCCTAAAGCGATTTTTGTTGTAGTGTTTTACGATAAATATTATAACGAAAGAAGTTTTGTAAGGTTTTAAACTATTTTTTTACATTTGTTCGGTTCCACCAGATATATTGAAAAATAAATTTTGAATTTAACTATTAATTAGCTGTTATTTAGTAAAAAAAAAAGTAATTATAATATAGAAAAAAAATTGAGATGCTTTAGGAAAAAAAACCCTTTATGTAATGATAATTTATGCTATTGCTCTATTATCATGCTTCTCATTTTGGTTCTTAGTATTCATACATCTATATACTTTTATTTTTGGAAACTCATGTTGAATTTTAATTTTATTAATCAGCTTTAGTTGGGTCTAAAGTCCTTATTAAGCATGTTTAGTGAAAAAACTTTATCAAGGACGTATTATTTGAAATCATTAGATCATTTTCTAACTATTTTTTATTTTCTTATTTTATGCCAAGAATAATTATTTTAAATAAAGAATCAAGTATTATAAATAGATCTCGAACTTCAGATAACCTTGGAATAATATGTGATTGTTATAAAGAAACCAATAATCTCAAATTTCCTTTAGCCTAATATATTCAAATATAAAAATTAACTATCACATGAATCAATTATAATAATTCAATGTCAATATAATTAATTCTTGGAATAATGTTTTCCACAGTTGATTGAGAAATTCCCCACTTGAGTCACGATTTTGAATGATGAGCCAAATTCTGGGCTTCCTTTTGACACTTTATTATTGGATATGCCAAAATCCAATGTCAGTGACATATTAGGCTCATAAAATTATTATTCTCACAAAGAACCAAATGAAAATAAATTTAATATTCATATAGTCATAATTTATAACTGTCGAAAAACATTCATAATTCTATGTTTTTTGTCGTGTTGTAGTTTCTGTAATTAGCTGCACAAAGCGGTTCTGTTCAGTTTCCCATCTTCATCTCCATCCCTTTGATGTTTCTGCTTCTGTTTCTCAAACAGTTCTCTTTTCAGACATTTCACTGAAATTATAAAATTGAAAACTTTTAGGTCATTGCTACAAATAACCAACAACATAACTGGGTTTCAATGTGTTTCTTGTCAAGATTCTCCTAGTTGGTAGGGTTTTTATCCTTGTATGTTGTTCAATGAATCTACAACAATCAAATATGAAAAACTTTATGGTTAAAATTTTGAAATTTATAAATGAATCGGGCTAGGTCAAATAATTGCAATTTGACATTTAACATGTTGCAAATTTTTTTAAGATTAAGACATGCATAAAGTCTACACCTCTCTTAGTCAATTGAAGCTCATGATTTAACAGCATTAAATTGTATTTGTACTTTCACAAAGTGAGTTTGATTATTAATATCTACTCTGAGTGATGCGATTAGATATTAGTTAAGTGCAACTCAAATTAATGTGCTTGTCTATATATTTTAAAAAATCAACTGTTATAATAAAAAAGTAATTAAATTCAAACGTTAATCTATGAAATATATATTATTTTTATTTTCATTCCTTTAATATAGGATTTATGAATGTGTTTGTATGTTTGTGGGTGTGTGTATGTATGCTTGTGTTTGCATGTAAGTATATGTATTGTGTGACACAAATATGTAATTCCAAAATTATGGACACTAATTTGTTAGCATATGTCTTTAAGGTTAACTTTAGTCGGTGTAGACTAAGTCATTAATATTTTTAAATTAATTTTTTTGTTAAAGTAATTTAGTGTTTACAAAATCCTCGTTAGTACATTTTTTGTTTTAAAATTTATTTAGTTTAGCGTCGACTTATGATAGTAAATTAAAAAAAATCACATACAATACATTCATATTGTTGATGCTCTAGTTCTAATGTAATCAATTTTTCGAGCAAGTATACAGGATAATGTGTAGTACAATAAGTGTTGTATCCACAAGAATTTGGGAGAACACACAAAACCTAAATTGGTTTGATTTGAATAAAACAATACTTGGATTGTTTGGGAAGTAAAGAAAACATATTTGCTGTGTAAAAACGTTGATCTAATAAGGATGTATTATAAAACAATTTTAAGCAAATGTTGACTTCAATATACCAAAGATGTGTTGAAGCTAGATTTCACCACTTTGCCCCTCTCTTGTACTTATTCAATCCTTATTTACAAATATGCAATTATTCATGTCCTTAGAGTTGTCTTTTAAATGTAACTCTAAGTCCATTCTTGGTACTTATTAGAGCCTAAGATCATTAAACTTCAGTATGATTCCTTAGTGTCTACTTGAATGAATAAATTGCATTAAGATCAAGATTCTATGACCAGCTAGAGCCTTAGATTTATTCCTAACATCTAAAAAGAAGAGGAGAATTAGTTGGACCACAACTTGGAACCAGTTCCCACTCAATCCCAAGCTAGTGAAATAAAATGAGTGATCAGTTTCTCCAACAATAAACATAAACTAATTCATAAACATATAAAAAGAACATACTTTGGTAAATAAAATAGTATCAATTCAAGAGAGTTCCAAAAGGTTACATTTTAGCTCAAACGCAAGAGAGGATTAACTTCTTATAATGGATACAAGCTTTGAAATGTTTTTGATAGTCATGCCTCTTTTTCTTCTCTAAAGATCTACAATAGGTACAGAGAAAGTGTGTCTAAAAAGCTACCTAAAAGTGTCTCTAAAAATCTCCCAAAAAGTCTCTCTAAAAAGGGGTATAACTATGCTTTTATAGACTATCTAGGGTAGTGCTTAACAATTTACTTGTGGCTTCAACTAGAGATTTCTTTCCTAGTTGGGTTTGCTTTCATGGCCAAGCCTCATGCTCTAGTGCTTTAGCTCTTGATATAACTCCTTTAGGGATGAGTCTTCATGACTTAGCCTCAAGTTTAATGCTTAAAGTTTGCTTTTATGGCTCAAACCTCAGTTATGCTGTTTAGCTGCACTAGTAACAATTTTGTCCAGAATTGCTTGGAATTCATTTATTTTCTTTATTTTTTTCAATTTAACTCTCTATTGGTGCTTGAAACTGTAAAACAAACTGTCCAAAATTGCTTGAAAGAAATGTGTATGAGGGAAGAAAATGTGGAGAAGGATGTGGATGAAGGAGAAGAGGAGAATAGTATGGACGAAGAAGATGAGGAAAGGAAAATGTAAGGAATGTGTGTGGAGTGGATGAAAAACATGAATGTAGATGAAAGAGATGAATGTGGGTGAAGCATATGGGTGTGGGTGAAATATATGGGTGTGAAGAGATTTATTAATGTGAATAAGAAGAAGAGTGTTTTGAGATTTATTCAAAAAAGTGAGGGAAGAAAATAATGAGTAAAGAGATTTGTCATCTTTAAATCTTAATCACTAGATTAAATTTAATCTAAGTCCATATTCAATATAAAAATAAATACATATTCAAAATATATAACTTAGGTGTAACCAAAACAAACTTAAATAAATATAAATATTAAAAATAATGGAGTTGAATATTTGTTAAATAATGCTAATTGACTTTATTTATTTTAATTATTTTATAATTAACATCTAATAAATTGACACCTAATTAAAATAAATAAATTTTAAAAATAAAATTTATTAAATATTTGATACTAATTTTATTTATTTATTTATTTATTTATTATTTGTGTATTTAATATTCTTACGGTCATTCTTACCATCTAAAGAAATACTATATAAGTCTAAATATATACGATGATGAGAATGTGAAGTTCGAATGCAATGTTAGTGGGTCCAAATGTGTTTCAGACTAATAAATTAGACAATTTAGACTTCAACTATACAAACCAAATCAATTAAGATTAATATAATGTTTAAAAAAAAATTATTAGTCAAATAGCTTACTTATTTTTATGGAATATATTTTAAATAAGCACGATAAAATATTAAATTAATTTTTAAACAATTATATTAGAAAAAAATATAACATTTATTAGAGTTGACTTAAATGATTCTAAAGTGACATAAAAAATAATTTTTTCTATAAAATTTAAAATATATAAATTTATTTTTATACTTAATTTTAAATCATGTATATAACATGTAAATCAATTAAGTCGATATTCATTAAATATCGGGTTAGCATGACCTAGAAAGTTAATAAAGTCCTCTCGATTAGATATCAATCAACTTCAATTTAATCAACTCAAAGCCACCTCGGAGTATATTTCAACATTTTTTAATAAATAAAAATACTTTTCTTAATCTTACATATTAGTATCAGTTTAACTAACATTAATCTTATTTTTATTTATTTAAGTTATTAACTAGACTAAAATTAATTTTATTTATTTTATTATTTATTTAACTTGATTCTGGTATAATATAATTTTAATATTTGTTTAAGTTAGTTTATGTTAAATTAATTTTAATTTATATGTTATGAATTCTACCGTGAATATGAATGATAAATTATTTTTAATTTAAGTGTTTAAATTTAAATAACAAATCTCCAATTTTAATTATTATCGATTCTAATCCAAGTAAATTTAAAATAAAAAACACCAACAATATAAATTATTTTAAGGGTTAAATATGTTTTTGGTCCCTCAAGTTTTAGTGAATTTTGGAATTAGTTTCTCATCAAAATTTTATACCAATTTAGTCCTTCATCTTTCAAAATGCGTGAATTTAGTTCTTTTAACCAAATTTTATTAAGTTTATCACATCTCATGATAGTATTTAAGTTAACATTGAAGAAAAAATGTGTCAAACAATGTAAATAATTTAAATACTATCATGAAATGCGCTTGAAACGTCATATAAACTTAACAAAATTTGGTTAAAAGAACTAAATTCACGCATTTTGAAAGATGGAAGACTAAATTGGTCAAAAGTTTTAATGAAAGACTAATTCCAAATTTCGCTGAAACATGAGGGACCAAAAACATATTTAACTCTTATTATTTTAATTAACGATCAATCTAAAACTTAATAATGGAGTATCATGAACTTTGTTGACACTATTTGGAAACTTTAAGGCGAACTTTTATATGTTTTCTATTTTTTAAAATTTATTTATATTGTAAGACTTCATTTATTGTAATATTTGTTTTCGCCCACTTGCTTACTTTTACTTTTTTTTTTACAGAACTTATGTTGTCTTATTTTTACTCTTGTTACATAATACATTCACAGTAATGAAAAATAAATTTGCTTTAAATCACACTGTTTATTCTAACTATTGTATTATTTATAACATTTATTTTATATTTTTATAATCATATTTCGAGGTACTATTATAAATGTGATGACATATTTATTTTGTTTGAAAAGTGCTAATCAATAAAATTCCAACAAAAGAAAATTTTAGCCCATATACAGGTTAGGATGAGTAACAACTTATATGATTTATGTAAGCAAGTAGAGGAGAATTCTAATAATTTGTTTATAATTTGTTTTGTAATTGTTGCACATCTAGGTCAATTTAAGGTCTTTGTGATAAGTAAGTTTGGGATCTATCTAATAAGTGAATAAGTGTTATTTTTGTGCATCATAATTTTTCTTGTGTACACTTTCAACACTTCTATCTATTTAGTCCAAATGAAAAACAAAATAAAGTCTGAAAAAGTGTTATGGGTAGCAATAACTTGGGAGGTTCGAAAGCATAAAAATAACACAATTTTTAGACAAGACAAGGTGAATGTTGAGAAAATTTTTAATATGACACAATTCAATGTTTGATTGCGGATGAAACATAAAATGATCATCGTGACATTTTCAATTTCGAACCGAAACCACTGTTCTATTGAGAGTTTAGAAACTTTGTGATTTGAGGCAACTGAAAAAATCTTTTTATGTTTGAAAGTCGTCCTTTGAAATTAGTGGATTATAGTTTTTAGGGTTAAATATGTTTTTTCTCCTTTAACTCTCAGTTAATTTTGAAATTAGTTTATTTTGAAACTTTGGACCAATTAGTCTTTCATCTCTCAAAATATGTGGATTTAGTCCTTTTAATCAAATTTTGTTATATTTATTTGACATTTTAAGTGCATTTCATAATAATATTTGACTTAACATTAAAGTAAAAATGTGTCAAATTGTATAAACAACTCAAATACAATCTTAAAATGTATACGAAACATCAAATAAACCTAACAAAATTTGATTAAAATGACTAAATTTACATATTTCGAAAGATGAAGAACTAAATTGGTCTAAAATTTCAAAATAGACTAATTCCAAAATTCACTAAAAGTTAAGGACCAAAAACATATTTAACCCTTTAATAAACATTCCCTCGAAAAGTATTTTGATTATAATGATTATCCATGCATGCAATGAACCTTAACACAATTAAATATTTGGTAGAGATGAGAATAATCCAAAGGAAAGACGCAAAGGTGAGAAGTGAAATGGGTTTGAAATTGGTGTCTGAAAGGTTGGCCCCAAAAGAACAGTGAAAAATTGATGATGAAACTGTGGGAAAAGGACTCTTCTCCAAACCTTGTACTAAGACTTCTGACCATAGATTCTCTTTTGGGACACTTAAGATTTGTTTTTCCATTTAATTGTTGCCTTGTCTTAGTAAGCACAGGCAACATGCCAAAAACAATTCATGCTTCTATCTTTTTTCCTAATTCCTCCAATCAATCTTTCTACTTTCTAATACCTACTCAAATTTAATCATTATTAGGTCAGAACAAACATGTGTTTTCGCACAACAAAAAAAGTTTATTAAATGTGTCTCTCACTAGTTCACATTTTTAATTTTTAAATTCTTGATTAAATCTAGCATTTTGTATAGTATGTACTATTTATTTTAATCTATCAAGTGGAATTAATTTTATTTTTAAATAAAAATATAGATATTTCCAGTGAATTAGTCATCAAACAAACATTACGTTGTATACAAATGCTACACAGTGTCAACTTGACTTTACTAAATAGTGTTAGATTTTGTCACTGCATTTAGTGTTCATCAGTTTTGTATTGCCTCGATTAAAGCTAAGTTAGTTTATCTGTAATTAATCTTACATTAATGTTATTCATATCTTATGCTATATAAAGAATTTATTATCGAATCTATGGAAGACTGAATTTGGTCGAGTTTGACCTAAATTCTGGGAAAAAACACAATTCAAATTCTTTAGACTAAGTTAATTCTAATTAGTGTTAATTTAACCAACTCCACGAAAAGCTTATGCAGAATAAGTCAAGTGTAACGTTAAGTTTTACATCAAATGAAAATAAAAAAGTTAAATATTATATAAAAAAAAATATTCACAAACTAAATATATCTTGAAATGTTGAGTTAAAAGTGGTATCAGTCTGTATGTGATTAGGACTAATCTCATCCTAACGAACCTTTCAAATAAAAAAAACCCATCAAGCATTAGACCATAAATTCAATGCCTTGAAATTTTGGGTTAAAAGTATGTTAATTCTTATGTGGCTTGGACTAATATAGGATTTGTGTTTTTATTACGAGAGATTTTCATGGAGCATTCATTATGAAGTCTTGTTTCTTAGCGAATTAGTTTTTTTTTTTACCAACAAGAATAAATAATGATTAAAGAGAGTATTTATAGAATGCTCTAACCCTTTTACATAAAATACATAACCTGTACATATAAATACAAAAGCTTAGCATCATAGTCACAACATAACAAAATCACCAACAAATCCAAATGATCACAATCCTAAGTATCGTAGATGCGAAATATAACTAGAAACTCTAGATGCAACTATATGATCCATAGATCAAGAGAAATATAGTAGTGTGTGCACACCAGATGTCAAACCACTCCCAAAATTTCAAACAACAATATAAGGATTAAATTAAGTTCAGAATATTGACTATCAACTTTCTATTATTCTTCAGAAGTTACAACATGTCCACCAACTATTAAGAAGAGAAGAGTTGCCATCACATGTTCCTCCAAGAGGACTTTAGAGTTTTCTTCACCATATATGAAAATATTTATAAATTAAAAGTTTGCCTAGCAAAACTCTTCCACTTAAAATTTTCACCAACATCATAAAGCATAAAAGGGATAATGCATAACGGGATACAAGGGGTGTGCGTTTGACTATATCCTTATAATTTAACTGAAATTTCACACCCCATCCTTTCCTTCATATTGTTTTGTCAAGTTTGTTGAAGATCCCACACAAATTAAAGATAAAACAAATTTACTGTATATAAATAGGTACAAACGTTATCTTACTAATCAATTTTATAATATTGAATTAAATATAAAGTCTACTTCTTCAAAAAAAAAATTGTATCTTGTCCTCGTCTTTGTCAAATAACATATATATACTCAAACTCATTTCGACATAAATTATCTTAAATAATTTTCTTGTAAAAATAAAAGTTTATACAAAGAAAATATTATATTATCAATGATTCAATTTTCAAAAGACATGCATTTTATTTTCTTCGATGTTAAATTTCAAAAAGAAAGTTATAATAATATAAATGTTAAAATAGAATATTAAATAACAATTACATAAATAAGAAATAGTTATATAAAAAAAACAACTACACATATATAAGAAATAGTTATATAAAAAAAACAACTACACATATTTGAAATTACATGGTAACTATAAAATATCTCGAGAAAATGTGGTGTATATAGAACAAATTTATATGGAGAGTAAAAAAGTTGAGCAGCGAAAGAAATTCTTCAAATGAAATGAAAATAAAAACAAAGAAAAAAGAAAGAATATATCTTTTAGGTTATATAGTAAACAATGAGTGTATAAGATTGAATGTTCAAAATTAATAGTTAGACTATTTCATAAGATAAAAAAATAAATAATAAATAAAAATATTAAAAAATATCAGAAACATTTACACGTTTGTTCTGTAAAAAATGTATATATCCTAAAATGCAATACCAATTTGAACGAAAGTATAAAGGAAAAAAAAAAGTGTAATTAGATATTATCATAAGGAAAAAAAGAGTACTTTTGCAATTTACAGCGATACCAAAAAACACAAAAATTGAGAAAGAAAATAAAATAAAATAACAATAAAAATGAATTGTATAGGTGCACCTAATAGACTAAACATTTCAATAATTTAAAATAGGAACATATACAAAAACGAGAATAATGTGAATATGTACATACTATTTATCATATATTTAATTTAAATGATCAAATAGTACTCTTATTTACATATATACTTGTTCTCGATTAATATAATTTAGGTTTATTTGACATCATAATAAACTATAAAGTTAATTGGCACAATGTTCATGAGGAATATATACATACATATATATATATATATATATATATATATATATATATATATATATATATATATATATATATATATATATATATATATATATTCTCACTTTGTTTTCTTCATATTGTTTTTCTTCATATTATTTGTTATTCAATTATTATTATTTCTTTATATTTGTTTTCTCTGCAACGATGTATAAATTGATCTTAATTCGCTGAAAAAGAATCATGGAAGTCCAAAATTTTGATTAACGTAAATGTGACATATTTCTGTATAATTAATGCAAATAGACTAATGTGCAATATAATTTCAGATTGGCCAAACCTAGGCAAAGCTAAAAGGTTTCATATTCTATTCAATTTTCATGTTACATTTTTTTAATTGAAGAATTTTAAAATGTTTGAAATTGGAATTGATTTTAAATTCTTTTCATTGTTTTAGATTGTTTATTTGGATAAATCAATTCAATTTTTTAAAATTTTGAATTCTTAGTTTGGATGATAATTTAATTTTATTATGTGAAAAAAATATGTAAGATATATTGAATTTTTTTATGAAACTTATCATAAAAAAATGTCAGAATACTGAGAAAAATAGGAGAGTGGAGAAAGAAACAAATCTAAAGAAAGGATGCACTATTTGAAATTGGCACGTTTAATATCAAACCTCTCTTAATGAAATTTAAACCTTTTGTTATGACATTGAATTATAATTTTTTTAAAATATTTTAGTTATTAATAATTTTTAGTTTATAAATTATTTACTAGTAATTAATTATTTTTAGTCATTAAAATTGGTTATTGTTTAAAAAAAATCTTATAGTGCTTAGTTATTTTTTAAGAAAGGATTTTAACAATAATTATTAATTAAAAATAAATTATACCACTTACCAAAAAACAAAGTTATTGATTCTAAAACAATTTGAAGAAGAAGAAGAAAAGAAAAATATGGTAGCTAAATCTGAGGAATATATTTTGTTCCTATTTTTGGTGAAGCGAAATAGTATGATAATACGTTCATATCTCAAATTCACTCGTTTGGTGGATAAATTGACTCAATTTTGTTTGTTTCTGTTAACAGTTTGACATATGTTAGAACATTATTGTGAACAGTGAATTTGTTAATTTTCTTTACGTAAGCAAAACCTTATCAATATATCATCGTCTACAGTTTATTGTATGTTCGTGTCTACCAATAACATGTTGCTATATTTGTAAAAAATAAAAAATAAAAAGTGAAAGGTATTTACTATCTAACATGACTTTGGGCAAGGTTAATAATTAATATAACGTGCATCTTAATTTATAATAGGAAATATCTTAATAAGAAAAAAAAAACACGAAGTTATATGAGGTACTTGACAAAACTGAAATTGTTGTCATGGATAAAAAATGTGAATATTACGTAGTAAAGAATATTAATCAAACTCTTTCTTATGAGTGAGTTTAAAGCCTAACTCATCTCCACAAAATCGACTTGTAATGTAGAAATTTTAACACATCTCCTTACGTTAGTGGGCAGTCCGTTAGTGGCCCGATACTTGGTGGAATAGAATGTCCAAGAAAGCTCGCTAGGATAGGCTCAAACATGGATCTGATACCATGTTAAAAGTGAGTTTAAAGTCTAACTCAACCCCACAAAACCAGCTTGTAAGGTGAGGATTGCACCCACTTACCTATTTATATATTGTGAATTGACCTTATCTTTAGTCAATGTGGAACTTCCAATACTCTTAAACCAAATGAAAATGTGTAAAAGAATAATTTAGGGTGAAATCAAGTTAGTAATATTTTACCTATATAAAGATTAATTTTGTTAGGATCAAACACTTACCACTAGGTTAAAAGCTACAGTTGAAGATATATAATATCAATGATTTTTTTTTTCATCCTTTAAGTGGCAAGTATAAATATGTATTTAAATAGGAGCACTTGAAGTACTTCAGCCCTTATACACAAATAAGGGATTGACACATAAGGAAATGAGTGAGTTTATGGGTCTTCATCCTTACATGGTGTTCAACTTTCTCAGTTTTACTTAATGTGAAACTTAGACTCACGCTTAATTTACGTAAAATTAAAGAGTTTGAGATGCATATATTAGAAGCATGTTTTTTATTGCTATAAAGTTTGAAAGTTTTGGCGGTTTAGATTAATACAAGATTAGGCAAAGTTGGTACGAAGCTTCGTAGACAAAACGCATCTGCAATGACCAATGAAAACGTTGTTGTCGAGTTTGATTTGTGCTTTAGAGTTTTGTCACGACACGAAGCGTTGATGGTGATATCTCACATTTTTTGTTGTTGTTGTTGGTATCATCAACTTCTATTTCTTCGTTATAGTGACTACAAAATATGGTGCTTTCATTCTTGTAAAGTGAAGTAGCAAAAATGGAGAAAAAAATAAATAAAGCAAATTAATTTAAGAGAAGGAAATGAAAATGAAAGTGCATGTGTGGTCCACCATGGTTTTCTTGGAAGGTTCATGGCAAAGAAACCCACACCCACTTCTTAAAAGGAAACAACAACATGCCATATCCTCAAAATCCTCAAAAAACTTCATCATTCTTACCAAACCATTACATCGTTTGCTACCAAGCAAAATATCCAACAATTCATGTCTTCTTCTGCTAATAATGCTTCTCATGCATGCAACCTAAACGTATGTTCTGCGTTTCTGCAACGTGTGCATGGGGAAACTCATTTCTCTTCCTTCTTTTTTCATTTTTCTTTTTAATTTCCTAAGCTTATGTTTTAAACAATAATTTTCAAAACTTTATTCGAGATTCACACCAATGGGATAAAAGAAAAATTTATTGTATATAAAAAAAGTGGTATAAATCTTATTTATGAGTCGGTGTTATAAAGTTTTGAGTTAAATTTAAGATTTACTTAAATATAATATCAAAACCATTTAAAATATCATTGCGAGATTTATTATCAGGTTTGTCTATCACCTAGTGTTGGACTTTTGAAAGTACGAGAGATATGATATATATGACAGACATATGAGATATATTGTATGAAGGAACTTGTTTTTGTATTTTATTAATATACCTTATATATAAAGTAAAATATAACCAAATATCAAATATAAAATACTTATAAAATCTTAATCTTAATCTAAAATAATAACTAATTTTTAAAATTAAAACATATATCTAAAACTGAAATATTTACTAAAAGCTAATTTAAATAAAAAGATATTAAATAATATTTTCAACAATTCAAGATGTATATGTCTTGGTTTAGGAGTATATGTTGAAGATTTTATATCAACCGGAGATAAAATAATTTTATAGTATATAAATAATATAAATCTTAGCATACAAATCAATTTTAAATCAATTTTAAATTATTGAAGTAAGTTTAAAGTTTAGTTCTTTCAAACAAAACTTATTATGCTTTTTTTAGATTATAAATTATTGTTTGTGAACTTATTATAGTTTTCAATTTTGAACTATGGAGTTAAATTTAAAGTTTATTTTTTTCAAATAAAACTTAAAATTTATTACGTCTTTTTTAGATTATAAATTGTTGTTTGTGAATTTATTATACCTTTTTCTAGTCTATAAATCATTGTTTGTGATTTTCGTTTCATGTGAAAACTCATTAGCTCAACGATAATCATTAATACTATAAGTGGTATTAGTGTTTTTACTTTATATAAGATTATTTCAGTTTGATAAAAAAATTAAGTCTAAATCTTGAAAATATGATTATATTAAAACCTTTGAAAGAAAGTTTGACTCGAACAGAATTATTTTACCTAAAAGATTGTTTTAGCTCACAATAAATTATTATAAAACCTATAGGAAAAAAACCACGTGGTGTAACGTGTTGGGGTTAGGTACATATGTAATGGTTTAATTGTTTTGAAGTGTCTTAAGTTATTTTTATACTGTTTACCTTTTTGGGAGGATCGTAATTAATGTTAGATTTCATTATATTATTAAGCATAGCAGATTAGTTGGCAAGAGTCTATATTAATTATAAATATTTATGGTTCAAGAATCTCTCCAAGAATGTGTATAAATTTTTTTTAAGAGTTGGATTATTCATACAATCATTTATATAATATTTTGTATTACATGTTACAACGTATATAATGTATATTTCTCACAATTTATTTCATCTTAACAATTATTTTTTCTTTCTTTTTGTTTATGTGTTATATTGAAATCAAAAGAAGAAATCATGGAGACATGTTAATGAAATTGATCATTGTTTAAAGAAAAATATATATATATATATATATATATATATATATATATATATATATATATATATATATATATATATATATATATATATATATTTTATTATTTATTAAAAAAAAAAATAA
>Ga0214542_1001765_pt1 | contig 44706 bp, 18 predicted proteins | sample CNSS1metaG_FD_160096 | JGI IMG/M metagenome (GOLD analysis project Ga0214542, IMG submission 160096) | Root nodule microbial communities from cowpea collected in UCLA plant growth center, Los Angeles, California, USA - CNSS1 | ecosystem: Host-associated > Plants > Roots > Nodule | place: USA... | reverse complement strand
GTTTTGAGCGAACCGCGACCTATACCCCTCTTTGGCTTCGGGTATTTGGAGAACCGAGGCCTAAAACTTGGTTGTAATTGCAAAAATGCCACCGCGCCATTATATGCTTCGGTTCCTGGCCAACCGAAACATATAAGGCGAGGTAAAATAGGAATTCTGCACTAGTGATATTAGCACTTAAACGTTTCCATTTACCCATAGAAATTGAATTGTTTACAACAATTAAATGAATAATAAAAAGAAAATAGAAAATATAAAATGTAAATCTTATAAGAAACAAAGGCATCTGATTTAAAGTTTTTATACGATGAAAAGTGATTAATATCTTTTAAAGTCTGTCTGATTGATATATATATATATATAATTATGTTTTGGATGCTGATAATTTTGGGAACTTTCAGCAGAGTTCCTATCAAATTTTATTCAAAATTTTTTAATTGAGTCTTTGTTGTTAGATTTTTGTTAATTATATAATATGATAGTTATTTTGCATTCGCTTAAATATTGTGACATAATATTTTATTGTAAAAGAACATAATGACGACATCTTTCTTAAAGATTTACTTTTCTGTTTACCTAAAACTATTCTTAAAGCAAATAAAATTATAAATTTATAACAAAAAATAAAATAATATAAAATTATGAAATATAAAATAAAAAATTATAATTTTATAATTTTATGATTTTATAAATTTATAATTTATAAATTTATATATTTTTATATTTTATAAATTTAAAATTTTTATTAGCTTTAAGAATAATTCTAAAATGATATAAATTTAGAAAATAATAAAATTATAGGATTACATATTTTTAAAATTATAAAATCATTAAATTATAAAATTATAAAATTTTATATTTTAAAATTTTATATTTCAATGTTATATGAATTTATAATTTAATATTTTTTTATTTTGTAATATTATATATCTTTTATATATATATATATATATATATATATATATATTTAAATTTTATAAATTTATAATTTTTATTAGCTTTAAGAATAATTTTAGATAAATACAATAACAAATCATGAGAAGAGATCCTCGTTATTATGATTTGTTGCAATGAAGTATTATGTGACGATATTTAAGCAGGGTAATAATGCAAGAAAAATGTCACGTCATATAGATAATAACAAAATCTAACTCGAGGAACTTAATTGAAAAATTTTAAAATTTTAAAGACTCAATATACTACAAAAGTTTAGTGAGAACTCAATTCAATTTTCAAATTTATCAGGATTTAAAACATAATTAAACTATATATATATATATATATATATATATATATATTCTCTTTTTTTTTATGTTTAGTCTGATATGAATTTATTTGAAATGATGTTTTATTAAACTTAAATGTACATATGGATAAAATTTAGGCATACTATTTATATCATTTTCTTCAAGTGTTTTTGATATCCAGTCAATTTTCCTTTTCACCTCAGACATAGTCACTGGTGGAACTTTAACAACAAATTTAGGATTGTCAAATTAGAGTTTTATATATAAATTATTTTTCCTAATAAAAAAAATTTCATTTCCTCTACTTGAACATTTTCAAGTCGTTATTAACATTTTTCAATTTTTAATATTTTTAATTCATTTAATTCGGAAACACGAGTCGATTATTCTAATCTCCATTACAGTTCAAGATTATTTGACTAATTAATTATGTGTAGTGGAATTTGTAATATAGTTCACAATACTACCATAAAATTTTATAAATTTTACCATATGCAGTAGGAAACACAAAATTCATAATTTTTTATAATTTAGAAATATACTAAGATGGAAAAAATATATATAATTATGGTTTATCCAAATTTCATAAACTAATCTCGAAAATTCTAATTAGGATTCATAATAATTTGTAAAAAATCGTATTATGATAATAATAAATCTAACATACATAAATTATAATTGGATATAACATTGATTTATGAGTGATTTTGTAAGAATGTGTTCTTCAATTTATATTCTTCAACTTTCATTTTTTCAATTTATTTTTTTGTCATTCTTTTTTGACGTGAAAGAATCTTATGTGACAAAAATGAGAAACTTAATCTCTTTATTAACCATCGTCCATCAAATTAATTATTTTTTTCAAACAATAAAAATATAAAAATAATATATATATATATATATAACTTAGTATAAATAATATAATAATATGTAAATATAATTTAAAAAATATATATAAATACTTAAAAAAAATAAAATTAAGAAAATTTTGGGAGCCGTAGCCGTAGAAATTTTGGACATAGCTATTGATTTTGATTTTTTTTTTTTTCATTTTCAATAGCAATATACCATTTACTTATGAAATATAGTTGTTAAATATAATAAAATAAAGCATCTCTATTAAAATTTTTAGAAACAACATATTGATCGTATTAATGGCTGCAATCTAAATAAAATATTACTTTCCATTCCTTGATTGGTATTTGTATCACATCAATGATACAAGTTAAATAACATAAATTAATAGTTCAACTCTCTAAAATTTAATTTCATTAGTTATTAAAGATTGAATTGGGTCACGTCAGACTTAAATAGTTAAATAGTTGAAATATTGTCAAAAAATAGTTGAAATATTGTGAAAGTTTAAGTTTGACAGTTTATTTGTTATACATATTTTTTAAATTTAACTCTAATATATTTTGGGATGACAAAAATATCTGTGTCTACAGATTCTGCGAATAAAATCTGCGACGGGTAGTTAGTACATGTGATATTTGTTACCTGCGAGTAGTGGGTAGCGAGTATTTTAATACCCGCTTATAAACTGGTCGGGTACGAGTATCATACTATTCGTACCCGATATACCGTTACCTGTAAAACATTAAAATTAAAATTTAATTTATATTTTATTAAATTTAATTTAATTAAAATTAAAATTATATTTTATTAGGTTAAATTTAATTAAAATTAAAATTTAATTTAATTATACTTTATTTTATTTTTATAATTTTATATTAAAAAATATATAAAACATATATATATTTTAAATATTTGTGGATATACGGGTATCCATGAGTACCCGCGGGTTTTAAAAAAATCTGCAGATATTTTTTAAGCGGGTACCCGACGGGTAAAAGACGGATAACGGACGGATTTTTTTTTTTGCGGGTTGGGTTGCACGTAGGCACTATCCATACCTGACCCGACCCGTTGTCATTCTTAAATATACTCCAACTTAAAAAAAAAAATCAATTACTTGAAATTAAAAAAAAAATGTCCATAAAATTTAAAATAAACTTATAAACCCAAAAAACACTGATATAATGAAACAAAAATATTTAAGTCAGGATAATTAGCAATTAATACGGGTTGGTTATCTCATTAAGATTAAATAGAAGTGTCAAATTAGGTTTGACACAATGTATTGGACCCAAATTTCTTCAAAAATAATGTGAGAAAAAAATCATTCTTAAATGAAATTGAACAATTTTTTACTTGATTCAATTAGCTCACAGCTTAAACGAGCTTAGGTAAAGTTGAATTCTAATTTTATGGATTAACCAGTTTTACTGAATAAAAATTGTATCCTTTGTAAAATAAAAATAATATTTCTTTTAAAACATAATATATTTATTTATATATCAAATTATTTTTATTTAAAATTAAATTGAGTAGACAAATTCTAAAAAGGGTTGAAAAAAATATAAAACATTTTCATAAGAATATTAGATCATTACATGTAACAATAGATCGTGACTAGGGATGACAAAAATACTCGCGTCCGTGGATATCCGCGGCGGATAGTTACTATCTGCGGGTATTTATTACCCGTGGGTAGCGGGTAGCGGGTATTTTAATACCCACTTATAAATGGATCGGCTACGGGTATCATACTATCCGTATCCGCGGGTACTCGTTACCCACAATAAATTAAAATTAAAATTTAATTTATATTTTAATAAGTTAAATTTAATTAAAATTAGAATTAACAGTATATTTTATTATGTCAAATTTAATTATAATTATAATTTATTATAATTTATATTTTATTTTCTTAATTTTATATTAAAAACTTTATAAAATAAATATTTTTTAAAATATTTACGGATATCGGATATCCTGGGTACCCGCGGGTTTTAAAAATATCTGCGGGTATTTTTTAAACGGATACTCGACGGATAAACAAACGGATAGCGGGTGGATTTTTTTTTGACAGGTCAGATTGCGGGTAGGCACTATCCATGCCTGACCCGACCCGTTGCTATCCCTAATCGTGACAAATGATATAAGGTGTTTACATTAGTTTAACCTGAATCGTAAGTTCCATCTAATATTTTTTAAGAGAAATCATTAAAGAATTTCGTTATAATTAAACAATAAATACAAATTGAATATACATAAATCACTCGTCACAACACAAATACATAATTCACTTTTCCTTATTATCCCTCCCCTTCTTATTTGTCTTAATAAGAACTCTTTATACAGTCTTTTGACTACAACGAAAAACAAAGGTTAAAATCTACAGAGTAACTCTCAAAGAAAATTTACAATAAAACATTATTATAAGGATATTGTTTAGTTCTCAAAGTTGAATTATATAACTTTCTCACTTTCACATACACAAACACTAATTTTCTGATCCCAGGATATCGGTAGAGTCAATTACCCCTCATCTGAGGTATTGTAGTTTAGGCATTAATTTCTAAATGATGTGAGACTATTAGGTGTGGTAGTAACATAAGTCCCACAGTCAAGGTCTAAGGGGAATAAACGGATCATCATCAATGGCTTAAGGGACTGATAGTTTGTATGTAGAACTTCGGTATTAGCCCCACGATGGACGTCAATGTTTTGATCCTAAGTCTAATGATATAATCGATGTCAATCACCATATATATGAGGTATTATCCACTTTGGAGCATAGGTTCTATGACAGTTTTGTCCTTAAAATGCGTCTCAGAGGACGAAAGGAGGAAGAGGTATTTAAACCGTCTTAAAGTTACAAAATATTATCGTGATAATATATATATATATATATATATATATATATATATATATATATATATATATATATGAGTCTTTATATGAGTATTCATCTTGTATACATAGTTTTTCAAATTGTAATTGTAGTTAGACCACGTTTTTTGACTTTGTTGTAATTTTTATATTGTATATTTTTATCTCGTTGTATAAATTTTTTTTATTACAACAAGATTAAACATGTAACTTTAATAAAGATGAAACATGTAATTAATTACCTCAACCATTAAGAAATTAGATAAAATTCACATAATTAAAATTTTATATTAATATTATAATTTTTTCTTGTTATATTAAAACAAAATATATCAATACTTATATTAAATCAATTACTATGCTAAAATATAACAACAATGATATATAAAAAAAAACACTTATTTTTTCATAATTTTTTCTTAAGTTCCACATTCTCTTCCCAATTGTTATATATTCAAGGATTATAGATTAATTAGTTAATACGAGAAAATAAGAAATTGTAATATTGTTTTGGTCACTTTTATCAATTACATTAATTTTCCAACTTATAATAGTGGTGGAGTAATTTGGATTTGGATTATTTTTTGGAGTTTTTTGACTTGTTTTTTTTTTCTGTGCTTTTAAAATATCATGATGACAGCTGATTTGAAGTTTTAAAATACATTAAAAACAATTTTAAAATACCTACATAGTATATTTTTAATTTGGTATCTTTTTTTTATTATGTATTGATACTACCGCTGAATGCTTGAAATTTTAATTTCTATGACATTTTATATAATTAACTTTTCTGTATATATAATATAAGACAAATTTTCGCTTTGTTATCTTATTATTTTATTTAAAAGAAGTGATGTTAGGATATCTTCTTAAAAATAATATAAAATGTTATAATGTAAGGGATATATAATTTAATCATTTTACTACTCTCTAAAGATTGTTTAATATTGTACTTGTTAATGTCAATTTTTGACATATGTGTGAGGCCATGTTTAGCATTCTACTCATAAGTTGTCTTGTTTGGTGTTTCATGCATTAATGTTATCTTTATCAAAACCAAGCAGAGAAAGATATGACAAAAGAAGATATATATATATCTTCTCCAAAGTTTATCCACCACTTTCCCTTTGCTTTTAAATTGTCACTTTTGCTTTGGATTTTAGATAAAGATATATCAAAAGTATGATTAGCACTTTCATTAGGAAAAGATGGCACAAATTCACAAAAAAAGTGTGTGAGAAGAGTTAAAAGAAAAAGATACTCTGACTCATTGTTAATTGGGTATATTCTTGTGAACACCTTTGTCAGCTACGTACTTTAGATGTAACAAAACACCAGAATCTTATCTGCAACGTTGCAGATATGGAGTTCATAAAACAACAAATAACAAACTATGTTTACTTAGCTTTATTTGGACACAAAAAATTGTAAATGTATAAGTATTTAAATATGCCATTGAAATAATCATGATATTAAACTTAGATGTCTACTTCTTGGTTTAGTTATTAATTTACTAGTTGCATACGAATGTTACCACATGTCTTTCATATATTGCATACGAACATAAAGCACGACAAGAGAACAGTAATGGAATAAAATAGTAGTAATTTCACAAGAAAAACACTGTTTCTTAATTAGGAAAATTTGTTGATGTATATACGAACTAGTTTTAAACTCCTATATACGCACAGTTAATGTTAATTAATGTTAGTTTGGGTGTTTATTAAAAGAGATTTAGAGATTTATGAAAAAAATAATAAATATTTTGAAATTTATAATTAAGTTTTAAATAATATTAATGTGAAAAATAATTTATAGGTTTAGAAAATCAATATGTGTATACAAAATATAAATAGTAGACTTTCTAAAGATACAAATGATAAATCATGTGCCAAAATTTAGAATAGATTCTCTATAAATATAAAGGATGTGTGTAAAAAGAACAAACTCACTAAAAATATAAATTAGTGTATGAACAAACTGATGTAATAATATGTATTGTTAGACTCGTTTAATCAGTACATTAATAAACTCATTTAATATATACCATTAGACTCCTCTAACTAGTTTATGGACACACTCGTCTAATGCATTGGCGGATCTTCAGGCAATATTTTGGAGTGTCAAAATTTTTGTTGAATTACTCTTGAGTCCATTTTCTCGTCCAAAAATGTCAAGTTGACCCTCTAGTGTTTTTTAGTCTCAATTTGGTCCCGATTTTTTTAAAATAAAATTAATACAATTTGATCTTTTTCATTAAATTTCTTGAAGCGCAGTAATGACTTTTCATCAAAGTTGACACTAAGATTATGTTAATTAGACCAACAAAGCAAACCATCCTTATTCACAACTTCAATTTTGATGAAAATAGTTCGATTCAATAAATTTGACGAATAAAGGACAAAATCGTATCATTTTTTCAATAATAGGACCAAATTAAGAAAAAAAAAATAGAGGACCAACTTGATATTTTTGAACCAAAATAAAAACCAAAAGGCTAATTCCAAAATTTTTATATAAATTAGTCAAAACATTGTATTTAATATTTTTACGATAATAAAAATAATAAAATTACAATTATTGTTATTATTATAATTATAAAATTAAATATAAATAAATTTTATAATTTTACTATAATTAATTTTCATTTATAATGATTAAATTTTAAAAAATAAACAAATATAAAAATGGTTAAATTAAACAAATAACCATTTAAAAAATAATATTAATAAAATAATTATTTTTATTTAAAAAATACTTAAAAAATAAAATTAAAAAATAAATGTGAAAAAAAAACTTTTCCTTTTATATATATATATATATATATATGTATATAAATTTATTAGAATATTAAATATATAAAATATATTAAAAATATTAAATTAAAAAGAATGTATTTAAAATAATATATTAAATAATATAAATAAATGTAAAAAAAAAATTGGAGGGGGGCATGACCCCTTTAGTCTAATGTGTATTGTTAGACTCATCTAATTAGTATATGAACAAACTTGTTTAATGTATATTACAAAACCCGTCAAATCAGAAAATAAATAGAATCATCGTCTAATGTGTATTAATAGACTAATCTAATATATGTATGAATAGATTCCTTCAAAATTGCTATACTCGTCTAATCAGTGTATGGAAAACTTCATCTAATGTGTTTCAAGACTCATTTGATTAGTGTATGGACATACTCATCTAATGTGAATTTTAGACTTATATAATCAATGTATGAAATGACTCATTTAGTGTTTCTTGTTATAATCAGTGCATGGACAAACTAGTGTATGAGTATTGTTAAATTCGTCCAATGTTTTTCACTATATTCATTTAATCAGTGTATGAACAAACTTGTCTAACATATATTGCAAGATTTATCTAATAAGGGAATGAACAAATTTGTCTAATGTGTATTAATAGAGTCGTCTAGTTTGTGTGCGGAAAGACTTGTCTAATATATATTGGTATAGTCGTTTATTCAATATTTGAATGACTTATTTAAAGTCTATTGCTAGACTCATCTAATAAAAATACCGACTAATGTTTTACATACTGAAAATATAAAAAATATTTAATAATAAGAATACTTATATTATAATTTAATATAAAAAATAAATGTAACTTTATGTTGACAATTTTTTTAAGACAAAATTATTATCACAATGTAAACGATTTGTGTTTTTTAAATTCAATTTTTATAAATAACTAAGTAATTAAAAATCATAACGACAAAATTAAAAAATAATAAAAGTAGTATTAAAAAATAATTAATACTTTAAATATAAATTTTTTTATCTAATATTTTTTGTTAGACTTATAATATAATGTTTTTTGTTAAATTCGCCAAATTATTCTATATAATATATATATATATATATATATATATATATATATATATTCTTATACTCAAATGATGATAATATAAATACATTACGATTAGTTTGTTAGCTTTTTTTTTCAGTCTTATTAAACTCACCGTACATTTTGAAGTTGGAAATAGTAGAACATCAATTCAAGGTATACATAAAAAATATAATATTAAAAACTGTAATCTTGTTATTATAAATGTATATTTTAAACTTTTGAAATAAATTATTAAACATACTTTTTATTTATTTTGTTACAAATATAACCATTTAAAACCTTATATGAAATGTTATGCATATATTATTCATACTAATCTTTTATTAAATAATATCAATTTAATTTTGACATAATAAAAAAATGAAGAATATTTATTTATATAATAATTTAATAAAAAAATGATAAATATAATTTTGTATTGATAACTTTTTGTAAGACAAAATTATTATGATATTTTTTTATATGATGGTGAAAATTATTTGTATTATTAATGAATATATATTATTTTTTTAAAAATATTATTTAATGTTCCGATTCCGACCCAAGTTCATCCGGCAGCCATCATTTAGGAATAAACACCACATTCCCGAGGTATTGTCTGCTTTGGAGCATTTTAGCTCCGTCACGGTTTTGTGCATCTCGGAGGGTGGAGGGAGGTAGGAGTATATAAACTTCGCTTGACCTCGACTCCTAAGCAATGTGAGACTTATTGGGTGTACCGAAACATTTAATAAATAAAAAGTAAAATATATTTTTTTAAATTTCATTTTATTAAATGATTACGTAATTAGAAGTCATAAGTATCAAATTAGAAATGAAAACAAAATAGTACAAAGTAAAGAATTAATTATTTAAATATAAGTTATTTTTAATAATATATTAAATGTCAAATTAATTAGAAATTATAAAATGATAAAACTAAGAGTGAAATGTGAGAACCCCCTCTGCCACCACTTCACCAGAAACAAAACCCACACTCTCTCTAATACCCTCTCCTTCTCCTACTCTTTCTCTGCCTTCTCTCTACCAAATTCACCCAAAGAATTACTGCAGTAGGTCTAATCCTCTTCCCTGTTGCAGAATTTAAGGCTGAAGCAAGATCAGAACCACTTTCCCAAGCTGAGTCTTCCTTTCCTACGCGTAAGTCAACTTGTATTTCCCCCCTCATATTCTGATTTTCAAATTCTAAGTAATTCCAGCATTCTGGGTGGTGGTAGAATTTGTTCTCACCATTTGCAATTATAATTCAGTGCCTTAGGTTGGAGTTTGAGGTATTCTCTTTGGTTGAAGAGTCAATTCTAGTGGAAATTCCAAAGGTAAGGGGAGTTTGCTAACTTTTGCTTAAACCGTTTAGAATCTGTCTTGATAAGTCTGAATTGTATGCTTAAGTATTGAATTGATGATTGAATTGCGTGATTACTGTGTGTTGCTGAGTTTGTGATGAATCTGGACTCTTGCATGTAAGAACAGGCTTGAAAACTGGTATTTTCGCCTGGGCGAGTGGCTCTCGCCTGAGCGAAACTATCAGAGAAATCACCCATGTTCCTGCGCGAAGTCTCGCCTAGGCGAGCTGGAGTCGCTTAAGCGAGAGTTGTTCTCGTCTAAGCGAGCCAGCCTAGCCTGAGCGAGAGTTCGCCCAGGTTTTTAATTTTGCCACTGTTAGAGTCTCGCCTAGGCGAGATTGACTCGCCTGAGCGAGATGGCCTCTCGCCTAGGCTGGATTTTCTAGCTTGGGTGAGGACCACTGCAGTGGATGGCTTAAAGTCCTGCTTTAATGAGTGAAGTGATAAGAAGTATTGTAATTATGGGCAGTTACTCTCCTGTATGCTTGAAATATTTTTATGAATAAGGTGAGAATCAAATAGTTGATGATTGTGAAGGATGAGAAGTTGTGTTTGTAATGGAGTTTCAAGGGAAATTCATAAGAGCTTGTTAGTGTGTGTAAGGACATGAGGAATCTGTATTGGATGGCATCCTAAAATTCCAATAATCATTCATGCTCATGTAGAGTAGAATGGATTATGTCGTGAGAAGTAGCAGGAGGTCCTAGTCTTTGGACTCGATAGAGCCTTAGACGCGAAGGGGACTTACCCTATGAGAGGTTGGGTGATAACCCCTTGTGTCTAAACTCTGCAGAGTTTGGGAACCTTCGCAGGTGCAAGCCACCAAGAGCTCCGATGTCGCTTACACAATCCGGATATCGAGTCTAGAATTTTATGTATAATTGCAATATGCTTGTGATTGATGTTTTCAATATGAATTGTACATTTTTCTCTCAAATCTCAGTTTGCTCACCCTTATCGTTCATGTCTGTTTTTTCTTTATGTTTTCTCCTTGCTATGATCACCTGCTGTTGGTGTGAGCAAGGCCGAGTCCAGATGATGATGCCCCTCTCTCTAGCAGGAGCTGAGTGATCGTTGAGTAGTTCCGTGGTAGTGTTCATGGATTAGATACCATGTAGTTTTGAGATGTTTTAGTTTATGTTTGAGTACCTATGTTCTTCACCAGAAATTCATAGGATATGTTTTTGGATGACTGTATCAGCTGTATAATCTATATTGCTGCTCTCTTTACTATCTGTTGTGCTTAATCATAATATAATGTTTTATTTGATAGCGTGAAAAACTATTAAATGGGATGTTACATTTTTGGTATCAGAGCAGTAGTTCCTTGGGATCTGTAGGTGTGAGCTTGCTTAGTTTCTATTGTGTGTCTCTCGAAGCGTTTTGGGTATAGTTGTAGTATCTGCTAGCTAACATGTTGGTTCATCTCTTTGTTTGGTCAGAGTTATGGCGCCCAGACCTCCCCCTCCTCCTATTCCAAACCCGGACAACTCTCACTTGGTGGGAACCATCGAGGCAATGATAGCAGTCATGCAGCAGCAAAATGCTAATATGGTGAATCAACATAACTTGGCCTTGCAGCAGATGGAGTCTGCAAGGTTGACAGCAGAGGCGACTCAGCAGAGGCATTTGGAAGCCCTGCATCAGATGGGAGAAAATCGTTCCACAGCTGGACCTTCCCAAGGTCCACCACCACGAGTACAAGAGTGGAGTTTGGAGGACTTTCTCCAACACCATCCATCTCGCTTCGATGGCAAGACTAGCCCTGATGAAGCAGATCAGTGGATGAGAGACATGGAGCGGATTTACGACGCCAAGAGGTGTCCTACAGAGAATAGACTGGCATATTCAGAGTATCTGCTTGCTGGAGAGGCTGTCCACTGGTGGTCGAGTATGAAGATGATGCTAGAGGACAGTAGGGAGACTGTCACCTGGGAGCTGTTTAAGAAAAAGTTTTATGCTGAGTACTTCCCAGACAGTGTGAGGTACGCCAAGGAGGTCAAGTTCTTGCAGCTGATGCAAGGGGAGATGTCAGCGTCTGAATATGCAGAAAAATTTAAGCACTTGGGAAGATTTCATACCTTGAGGATGGCAGAAGATTGGCAGTGTAGGAAATTTGAGAATGGGTTGAGGGGTGACCTCAAACTCATGGTAGCCCCTCTCTCTATTTAGGAATTCCCTGCTTTAGTGGAGAAGACAAGGGTAATGGAGAAGCTGAAAGCTGAAGTTGAGGCTCAACAACGATCCCAGCAGAAGGTGGGAGGACCATCTAGGTCCGTGAGCAGACGGGATGATAGGAGGAGGCCATACTCCAGGCCTCACCCCCAGGAGCCTAGGAGATTTCCGCATCAGCCACAATAGTCTCAGTCTTCCAGGCCACAGTGTTATCATTGTGGAGGGCCCCACATGAAGAATGCTTGCCCTCAACTAGTGGGCAAGAGGACTTGTCACAGGTGTGGTCAGGAGGGTCACTTTATCCGAGAGTGCCCCACCAGTAGGAGTGCAGTTTCTAGGCCTCCGGCATAGTCTCAGTCACAGCAGGCAAAGGGAGGCACAAGGCCTCAAGCAGTTGGTCGAGTGTACGCCATGACGGGTACGGAGGCAGTCAGATCAGGTAACCTCATCATCAGATCTTGTGTGATTGCTGGTAGGGGTTTGCGTGTTTTATATGATTCGGGAGCGACACATTCATTTGTGTCAGAGTCAGTAGAGGAAGAGTTGAGTCTTCCGGGGAGGGAACTTCAGTATGACCTAGTAGTGTCCACGCCTGCTTTTGGGATGGTCAGGACCTCAACTTTGTGTGCTAGGCGTTTGATCGAGGTTGAGGGACGCAAGTACAGGGTAAACCTTATCTGTTTACCTCTGGAAGGGCTGGATGTAATCTTGGGAATGGATTGGCTATCTGCTAATCGCATTCTCATTGATTGCAATGAGAAGAAAGTGTTATTCCCTAGCTCAGAGGAGAAAGAGGTACTGATGTCCTCACAGCAGGTTGATCAAGCCCTCAAGGAGGGATCTCAGTGTTTTCTGATTTTGACCCAACTATTCGTTGAGAATGGGGATGGACATCTTGAGACGTCAATTGTGAGGGAGTTTTTAGATGTTTTCCCTGAGGATGTGCCTAGCTTACCCCCTTTTAGGGAGGTAGAGTTCTCCATTGATTTGGTGCCTGGAGCAGAACCAGTATCAATGGCACCTTACAGGATGGCTCCTGCTAAATTGGTAAAGTTAAAACAACAGATTGAAGAGTTGCTTGAGAAACAGTTTATCAGACCAAGTGTGTCACCCTGGGGAGCACCGGTGTTGTTGGTCAAGAAGAAGGATGGCAACTCCAGGCTTTGAAATGAACTAGTAATACGAAATTCATTCTATGTACATATGGTTAGTGTAATTATTTATTGGATAATATCAATTTATTTTACATATTAAAATATGAAGAATATTCAATAATGAAATAACTATATTATATTTATAGTATACATGTTATATGTTTTATTGTTGATAATTTTGTTATGTTAAAATTATTATCACTATTTTTAAATAATAGTAAATTACATTCTTAGAAACATGCGACAGAAAAAATATATATGAAATGACTACAAAATTAACAATTGGAATATTTGTCAAACACATAAATATTGGTAGGGATGGCAACGGGTCGGGTCGGGCACGGATAGTATGATATCCGTACCCGACCCGCTAAAAAAAATTCGCCCGTTTACCCGCCGGGTATCTGCTTAAAAAATATCCGCGGATATTTTTAAAACCCGCGGGTACCCGTGGATACCCGATACCCGCAAATATTTAAAAAAATATGAATTTTATAAATTTTTTAATATAAAATTATAAAAATATAAATTAAATTAAGTTAAATTATAATTATAATTATAATTAAATTTGACATAATAAAATATACTGTTACTTCTAATTTTAATTAAATTTAACTTAATAAAATATAAATTAAATATTAATTTTTATTTTTTGCGGGTAACGGATACCCGCGGGTACGGATAGTATGATACCCGTACCCGACCCGTTTATAACCGGGTATTAAAATACCCGTTACCCGCTACCCGCGGGTAATAAATACCCGCGGGTAGTAACTATCCGTCGCGGATTTTATCCGCGGATATCTGCGGGCACGGGTATTTTTGCCATCCCTAAATATTGGTAACATGGTAACTTTCCTAATATCTCTTTTTTATATTTATAATAGATATATTTTATTGTTGATAATTTTTTTAAGATAATATTATTATTACTAATTTTAAAAATTAGTCTTTTATAAAATAAAATTAACTTTTTTTTCATTTTAATTTTATTAAATAACTAAGTAATAAAATATCATAAAAGAAAATAATAGTATAGAAAAAAGGAATAATTTATTTAAATAGTATTATTTCATGAAATAAAATTAAAATATATTAAATAATCAAATTATTATAAATTATATTAAATGATCAAGTAATTATAGAAAAAAAAAATTGATACTTTAAATATAAATCATACATAAAAACGTGAATTACATCTTCAGATATATGTGACCGAAAAAACATAAAAATAAAACTTACAAATATCAAATGACTAAAAAATTAACAATTAAAATATTTGTAAAAGAAAAGAAAATGTGTAAGAAGATAACTTTCCTAAGATCTTCTCTTCTTATATATTTATAGTAGATTTGAATTTCCTTATTTTTGCACCATCTTTAATAAGAAATTATTATGCAATCACTTATTCAAAATTGTTAATCACAAAAAAATAATGTCAAATTAAACTTTTGAACTTTAAATAGAATAATTATTATATTTAATTACTTGTCACTTAATCTCTCATGATGGATAATGGAATACCATTTATAAATTTAAAAGAAATATCAAACACTTGCATTTATAGTAGCCCCACAATAGCATCATGGGAAAAAAATTGAGCAAACAATTTGAGTAACTTTATCAACGATTCCAAGTATAGTGTTATCTCCCAAGTTGTTTCTTATTCCAAACGTAACTTATAACGTATGCACTGATGACATTTTTCTAAAACATTTGCAATATCCTTATCTTAGAGAAAAAAAATAATAATAGTAATTTCATCTCATGTAATTTATTTGTTTCTTATAAAAAAATTTCACTCGTTAATTTTTATTTATTTTTTAAATAAAGTTAATTTAGTGTCAATATATTACTTAGAAATGGTCACATGTCAATATATTATTTTTTCTCTTTTTCTGGATATTTTTATGTGAAGGTACAAGGATTGTGGAAACATATCTTAGGATGTTAAGAAGGGCTGGGAGGGTCATGTTCTCCCCAAAAATTTTGAAATTTTTTTAAATCTTATGTAGCCAAAGATTTTAAATTTTTTAAATTATACATAGTGGTAAATTTTTTTGAATGTTTTAAAATTATATGTAATCAACAAATTTTAAATTTTTTAAATTATATATAATATATTTAAAATTGATGAGAAATAAATTAAATATATTTTTTCTTTCTAAAACACAACATTTAGTGTTAAAAAAATAAAAAAAATTCAAAATTAAATACAAGAATAAAAAAATTTATTAAAATATTTTGTATTTTGTGTTTCATTGTTTTTTAGTTTTTCACATATTTTTCTCGTCCCACTCTTGGCTATTTTTTTTTTCTGAAGAGAAAAATATTCATTATTTTTTCTCTCATTTCTCATATGCTCTCTCCACTCTTGAAAAATTAAAAAAGAGATTACTCCCTCTTGTGTCACTTGATGGTGAAACATTAGTTTAATAATTCATATTATTTTTTATCTCGTAAAATTTTGTATATTCATTTTGTATGAATATAGAAGAAAAAAACATTGTACTATGTGTTTTTTCATAACCAACTTTTAATTATGGTTTGATTACTATAGATTTTTGTTTAATATTTACATCTCCCAATATTTTATTAGATTATGATAAATTATTTTGTAGTTTTAAACTTTTGTTTTTAAATAAGAATATTGATGAAGAATAAAAATATAAAATAATTTCTTTTAAAAGTGATAAAAGATAAGGTAATCGTGAAGATGAGAATGAAAATAGATTCAATTGTTCTCTTAATGTTTTTGCTGACAATATGGTTATTTACATAGACAAAGAAATAACAGACCATTTTAGTTATGATTATTGATGAGTTTAAGAATCTCAAAATATGAAGGACAATATTTTAAATAGTGATTTCTTTTATAATTATCATTATACTAAATTATGTATTCCTTTTTATTGTATTAGTGACAATAATTAAATATATAAATTTATTTTATTGTATTAGTAACAATAATTAAATATATAAATTTTAAGTATATTATTTTGACTTTTCCAAAAATATCGATCAAGATCCACTAGAAGGATAAAGGAGTTGGAAACCAAGTAAGAAAAGAGTGACAAAACCTTAAAAAATAATAAAAAGAAAAAAAAAATTAATACACTAACACACCATCGAATATTGTTAATGTTGATTTAACAAAAAAAGACAAATTATTCTATTTAAAAAAATGAACAACTAATTTAAAAAAATGAACTAACTTAAAAAGAAAGAATTCAATTTGACCTAACTTAGTTAGACTCGATCCAATGACCATATTAATAGGAGTTTGAGTTTAAATTGAGCAAGTGTTTTGCATTTTTATAAAAGATTTTGTTAAGAATTATTTTTTTCAAAGAAAATCTTCTATTTTAAAAAATACACATGAGTTGGTTATTGCTCATACAAGTTTTTTTATATATTTTGATAGTATAAGCTTGTTTTGTATAGATTTTTTTTAGTTGACTTTCTGAACGAGAAGGAAGCAGGTAAGATTGAAAAAGAAAGAATGGATAGACCAATAGTGGAATTGGTAGGACCAAATTTACGTGTCTAATTATGAATACACTACTAGTATACTTAAATGCAAAATAAGATTTTTATAGTGTAACTAAATATTGTATAGCTAGGCAATTTTGTAAAACAATATTACGTGGAAGTAAGGTTTTGATAAAGAATAATGATATTTTGAATTATTTTTGCTGATTCACTTTTAATTTATCACTATGATCATTTTTAAATTATCAGATTATATCAAAATAGATGATTAAAAGATAACTAGAGTGATAAGTTAAAATAGATTAAAATATGTAGATTTAGTCATTTTAATCAAATATCATTATCTTTTGGGTTAAATATGTTTGTGGTCACTTAATTTTCAGTGAATTTTGAAATTAGTCTATTTCGAAACTTTGGACTAATGTAATCATTCATCTTTCGAAATATGTAGATTTAGTCATTTTAATCAAATCTTGTTAGATTTATTTGATGTTTTGTACGCATTTCAGGATTGCATTTAAGTTATTTATATTGTTTGACACATTTTTGCTTTAATGTTAAATCAAATATTATTATGAAACATGCTTGAAATGTCAAATAAACTTAATAAATTTAATTAAAAAGACTAAATCTACGTATTTTAAAAAAATAAATGACTAAATTAGTCTAAAGTTTTAAAATAGACTAATAACAAAATTCACTAAAAATTAAAGGAAAACACATATTTAACCCTTATTTTTTTTGATAAATTTTTATTTTGTTTAGTGGAAGAAGGAGACTTCACATTCACTATGTTCACTGTAGAACTTAGCCCTGCACAGAAATTAAAAAAAGACCGACATAAACACTTTCACCCAATAAAATTAATGTAATTAGAGATTTTAAACTTTGATGTCTTTGTCTGGCTTTTTTTTTTTTTTTAATACAAGGATCCAAGATTGTTGTATGTCTTAACTTATTAAACTCTTTTTATAGTGACCCTGAAAGGAATTCAATTATATCACATTGAAATATTGAATTACAACGGCTCTATGCCTGTTTATAACAGATATTACACTCTATGCATGTCTCAGTTCAACCATAAAAATACATGTAATTAATGGATATGGAGTGGGTATGTAATAATTACTTTATAAATTTAAATGTTAAAATATCATATTTATAACATTTTTCGATATGACTTATATTTTTAATAATATTTTTGAATATTTTCTGTTGATATGTTTCAGCAAATTCATAGTAAAATTTTAATTTTTTTATTTGAATTCTAAATTTGTAAAATAATCATAATCACAGAACAATAATATTTGTACATATATAATATATTTTCTTTGAATTTTATATTTATATCTACGAACAACATAATATTGTATTTTGTGACGACCAAATTGTTTTTGTTACTATTTTTTATTATATTCATAAAATTTTAACACATAATTCTACAATAAAATATAACATATTTAAAATATTCAGATATACATATATTTATATATTTTACATTTTTATATGTATTTCATATTTACATCATTTGATAAATATTATATTTTCTACATTAAAAGAGGAAAGAGTATTATTTATTTACATTTTCCTCCTCATATACTGGCCTTCAAGCATGTGGAGAAAAAATGTTATGGATAAGGTTTACTTAGATTATTGGGGATAAATAGAAAGTGACTACAAATTGTTCTTCTAGGATAATGAATGTATTTGGAACATTTAGGAAAGTGATGGTATAAACAATCTAATGCATTTTTTTGTCATGCGTTTCCTGGAAAGACTGCTATGATAGTAGTAAAGAATGAGTCAGGCATGTTAGGGCAACTATCTACGATGAGATTATAAGATTTTTTTATACACAACCATAAAATAGGGAAATGAGACAAATATCAAATAAAAATATATCACATCTTAATAAAATAAAATATAAAAAAAAAACTCTTTAAAATTCATGAAACTAGATTCTTATCATATTTTATAAAGATTTTGATTAATTTTGTAGTGACTAATCAGGATAAATGAGTCTCATCATGGCTAACAAAGTAACTCAAGAACATCTCGACTTGAGTAATATCCACTCAATTAAATCTCCAAGGTGATACCTCTAACTACAATAATCAAATTTTTATTTATCAAAAAATTTGATATTAAACTATATAATTGTATAAATAAATAAATAGGACCACTGCATAACTGAAAACAAATATAAATAAATAATAGGACCAATACGTTTCTGAAAGTAAATATAAATAAATAAGAGTACAATTGGAGATGAATATAAATAAACAAACAAGAACGAGAACTAAATATACATTAGAATAAGGTTAAAAACACCTCTTTTAAAATAAATATAAAAAAAATTATGAAGAGGCAAAAGATAATAAAAATAAAAATTTAAAGATTATCTTTGTATTTTATTTTTCTCCTATTTCTTTTATCAAACTGGCACAGACTCTGTAAATTTCTTTTTTTTTTTTTATTCTTACCGTCTCTCTTCTCCTCTGCCCTTTCATTTACCTCACCCCTGTTTATAATAGCTTTTGCAATCATGCATTTAGGTAGATGCACTATATATATTTTTTCTTGTTTCGATTTCCCTGGATTAGTCCTCGTTATATATTTTTTTTCTTGTTTCAGTTTTCCTGGATTAGTCTTCGTTAGTTAAAGATTAGACTTTCCACCTAACTTGACATTAATTGTCCATATTATCATACCGTTGATTCATGCACGTGAAGAAAAAATTGTGATACTGGTTCCTTTTGCATTCTATATAATTGAAAGAGTATCTCCTCTTTTTTTTTTTTTATCTATATATATATATATATATATATATATATATATATATATATATATATATATATATGAGATTCTAAACGTGTGCTATATTGTTTCTCTAATTTTCATAAATTATAATTTTTTTGTATATTTGTGTTATTATTATTCATATAGTGCATTAGTCTTTAAAGTTAAAAAAACGTTGATTTTTTTTGTTAAAGAAAAATAAACATGGATGACACATCTATATCTTTCTCACTAGTACGTGAATAAATATTTGACCCTTAATACACCAATAGACAAAAATAACACATGTGGACTCTTATTCCAGATGTAAAATAAAGGGTTAGTTATAATTAAACCAATTCGTAAATTTTGTTACAATACTACAGGAAATATGTAGAGTTAAGTGAATATATTATGAATATATTTATAACAATTTATAATTGCTGTTTTGTGTTGCTAATAGTGTTGTAGCCTTCAGAAACATTTATTAGGTATGCATGACTTTTGTGGTAATTTTTTAAAATATTGATTTGTTAGCTTTATACTAAATAAAGCGCAAGTAACATGGACATATCATAATTTGTGATACCCATTTTAATTTAAGCACCAAATAAATCATCGAGAAGTGAATTGAAATAATAAATAATAAATTGTAATAAATCCACAGCACTAAGAAATAATAGGCTTTACGAAATTTTCCATTTAGCTAGTGAAATTAATTGTTTGAACGGGTAATAAAATTTGCTGCGTGAGTGAATATGCGTTGAACAAATAAGTTTCCGAATTGGAAAATCTTAAAATATTGAGTTTGCAATGCCAAAGACAGAGATATGCAGGAGGTAAATTGTATCTAAGGAGTGAATAGAATTACACAACAAGGGTGAGAGAAAGAGATCCTCACTAGATAATATTTGTATATTTTGTGACTCTTAAACCCCAGCTGGCATTAACGAACACGGAAGTTACAGCAACTACGAGTACCATGTTGAAATCCGTTTAAGATAACAAACAATATATCCATCACAGTTGAATCATACATTTAGATACAATCTGCAAATCAACAAGTTCTGCTCTCACTTCTCGCACAAGGACTTTTACTTCATGTATTTTTGCAGAAATTTCCTATGAAAATCATTCCTGATGGTATCATTGATGAATCGCTTAGCTATTTTGGTTTCGCCACGGGCTTGGTTCTTAAACACCACATCATCATCCCACCTACGCAAAAAACCACAACCAAATAGTTAGATGAAGGAACCAAAAAAACACCACATACATTTTTTTTGTTTGTTTTAGCAGGTAGTGTTTGAACCTTCTTTTCACATTGAAAGAAGTTGGATTATTGAGCAGGGGGTTTCCACGCAGAAGCTCTGCCTCCTTCACTTTAAGCTCTTCCTCCTGTTGCTGTCGTTCCTGCAGAGACATTTGCATTTTTTATTTTTGTACACAAGGCCAATTCACAGCTACTAATTTAACGTCATGGAACCACTTAGCAACCAATGTATAAGTTGTTAAAATGAGAGATGTTATAAGCTCAACAACCTATTCAGGCCTCACAACTAACTGTTTTTCATGAAGGTCTAACTAGCTTTCCATATGAGAGATGTCGTAATCCACTCACCCTCCTTTCAAACAAAGTGAAGTAACAACTATACTTGAAAGATAAGACAGTGAACAAAGCAGTTCTAGATTCCCCCATATGGAAAGCTTCGCTGACACGACATGAACAAAGCTAGGAAGAGTAAAGGAAGATATAAGACCTTGCGTTGCTTTTCCTCTGCTCTTTCCTTCTTTATCTGTTCAAGCTCAGCTAGCAATGCCTCGGTGTCATCCTCATCGTCGTCATCATCATCACTGAGAATGTTAAGGAAAGATTAGAACACACTACCATTATTAATAATTAATAAGCGTAGACATTTGTCTGATTACGAATTTTAATATAAAAAATTTAACTTCAAATACCAATAAAATGTCAAAAAGATAATTCCAAATGCACCAAGAGACAGGGGAAAACAGCTACAAAGTTAAATCACTTGTTTCCCTCCAAATATCTCACACATCTTTTTAGAAAACCAATTACCCTACCCCTACACTTCCTGGAAAAACTAATCTAACACACAAATGTCAGATGGAAAAAGATCATTAATAATGAAATGGAAGTCATTAAAAAGAGTCAGAAAAAACAGCGTTATCAAAACCAAATTATATCTAATGGCTTATCAGACGTGACTTAAAATGCGAAAAGGCTGGGCTGCATGCTATCTCATGTCATCACATTACATGCCAAAGTGCGGAATTGCGGAAAAACAATAGCATGCTTGTCGATGCACATCTGCTAATGCAAGCACATGAACGGTCTATCTAGTTTAAGCTACCTACATAAATTAATGAACTTTATTTGTTTTGTAAAACCTAATTAATTAATTCATGGGCACATTATAACTTAATTTTATTCCCATGGATGAAACACTATAAAAATCTTTCTATTGTTATAAATATTTCTGCACTGGCATTTTTATATTCTTCAATGTTGAGAAAAATGAATTGCGTGTATATACAAACTACACATTAAATGAACATTTGATACTTCTAAACAAAAGGTTCATGCTAAATTACAGACCTCTCGTCATCACTTTTAACTTCAACATCAGAATCATCTGCATCAACGCTACGAGCAACAATGTGGTCTTCAATTTCTCTTCTTGATCCTGTCAAGATAAAAAGACCAATCAATCTACAATACTTGATACAAAATACAAGTATGGTTTATTCCCTTCTCATTTTTTTCTCCTCCATTTTTAGATAGAAGGCTACGTGCAAAGTATTTTAGTAAACGTAAACTAATTCGTAAATAGAATACCTTCCAAAAACAGATGACTACCCTTTCCATGATCCCTGTCATCTGTCAGAGAATAGAATAGAATCGAACAGTTACAACTAGCGATAAAATAAAAAAATCGCATCTGACAGAATTGATGCAATTCAAATGCAGCAAATACAAATGTATAGAAACATTGCACACTGATTTCCCTACCGTAAGATTTATTTTTTGATGAAAAATGCCTCCGTTCACGATCTTCCAGTTCGTCACGCAGGTTCCTTCTCTTTAACTCATCTTGTGTGTCCTGCCCCTCTTTCCTGGAAAGGTAGAATTACAATTATTAGGGAGGAAAACTACAACATTTGTACATGTAAAACAGCATGTTTCCAACAAGATAATGTGCAACATCAGTCCCAAGTATAGAGCAATTTAGCATTTTAATCGTTTAAGAAGAGAAAAGTGAGAAAAAGAAAAATGAACATTTCAACCTACATCAGGAACAAGACATAATATTAAATTTAAGCACCACTACATGCATGGTTATTATTAAGGCAAACGAATGGGAGGGTTACTCCAAGCCAGAACAGTTATCAAACTCGCCATTTAACTCATAAAATCGCATTGGTTTACAAGCTAACTACCCTTTCTGAGTTAACTTGGTAATAGAATTGTTTTCTAATGAACTCAGCCGAACTTGCGAGTTTAGGACCGTGTTGGCGAGTTCAGCCACAGGTTGTTAAACAACTCTTCTCTCTGACATTTGGCTTGTGAAGATGGGAAAAAAAAGGAGAAGTCTTGCAATAAAGCTCTCCGTTATCACATTTCACGGCGTCTCTCCTCTTCGCATCTCCTTCTTTTTCCGTTAACCACACCCCTCGCCAAATCTCCTTCTTCGCTATTCTTCCTCTGCGATTAACCCTTGTTCCTTCCCACTGCGATTTACCTTTGTCCGATTTCTCCCTTCGTCCTTCCCCACTGCGATTTCTCCTTTGTTCCTCCCCCACTGCGATCTCTCCTTCCTCACAATGATTAAACTGCCACTATTGGTTTTCTTTGTGATTTACCCGATTTCTAATTGTAACTCCTTAGACATAATTTCAGAAAACCTAAACTACATCTCACTACAAGTTGAACCTTCAATTTTGTTTTTCTCCAAATTTAAGAATATGAATTTGTTGAAAAGATTAATTTTGTTCAATTTGATGTGGAATAAAAATACGAAAAAGAAAATTGGGGAAAAACTAAAGAAGATTAGGATAAAATAGAAGCATACCTGGGCTTGAGAGTGGTGTGCGATGCGATGTCCCTAGAAGAGTACTTCTGTGAGGGACCAAAGATTCGAGTACCACCTTGTTCGTTGCCACCTTTTGCAGGTGCCCATGTAGGTCGAGCGGCGGTAGTCATCGGATTTCAAGTTCTAGGGATTGAAATATGATGTCACCGACTTCTTTTGCCTGGGAATGGTTTCGCGGAAACAAGTAGAGAATGCGAAGGGCTATATAAAAGTTTATATATGGGTTTTCTTTAACTTACGTGGGCTTATTCAACAGGCCTAAATAATCACGTAAAAAGATAAAATCATAATATAATTATTTAATTTAAAAATAATTAACTTCAAATAAAAATAATTAACTTCAAATAAATAATGTATTAAAAAAACTTAAATAATAAAATATTTATTTTAATTTAGAAAAATAATTATTTAAAAATAAAATTATAAAAAATTATGTAAAAATTTTCTTCATTAATGATATATAAACTAAAAAAAAATTATCATAATTATTAAAATAAAATATTATTAAATTTATAAGAAATATAATCATAAAAAATAATTATAAGATAAATAAGTGTTCTGATTTCATCGTCCGTAATTTTTTTACTATAAATAATTAATTAAATTTAACATAACACATAAAATTAGAAGATTAAAACGATAAAAATTAGTTATATTAATAAAGCTTTAATTCAAGTCTGGAGAGAAAATTTGTTTACTATTAATAATTAAGTATTAACGTTAATTAAGAATAGTGTGTGTCTAACGATATTTAAAAGTATTTTTTAAATTAAATAATTATTGAGCCGTTATCTTTTTACTTAAAACAGTTAACTTCATTTATTTATTTTTCTATTTATTATAATTTTCAAGGATTAATTCTCCTTAACAAATAAATTTTTTGTCCTCAAGAAAATATTTTTTTATATTATTCTTGTGACTTTAACAATTCTAAAAGTGTATCTTAACAAATAAATTTACCTAAAACTCATACAAACTTTACATACTCTTCGATGTATACAGTTTAGGAAATGACCGACTTCAACATAATCAGTTCAATTTCGACCCGATAAAGTTCTGTCAGTAAACAACAAGTTTCATTAAAGATATGTTATGGATCAAGGTGACTTGCTAGGATTTGGACGGAATAAGGAGTCAAGTCAACATTTGGACAGAGCAAAAAGGAAGAGTCGACCTCAACATAGTTACTTTGGAGCACGACCTGATGAAGACTTATCATAAAGTATCAAGGTTGATTGAAGATATGACATGGGTCAATGTATTGTTCTAGGATTTGGGTTGAGCTAGTGTGAAAAGATGATAGACCATAAAGCTAGTGTGAATTTCATAAGCACATCATCTATTGGACAAACACTATTGTTAATCTGCCTTCAACGGTTCCCCACCAAGCGTGTTGGGAAATAATCGTGAGTTGTTAGTACCGTCTAAGTGGATTTGGTCATTGCAAGTTGTGCTTAGATTGTTTCCCAGACACTTGTGTGCACCTTAACAAGGTCCCAGTTAGGAATTATGAGCAAACTAACCAGAGGGCGATCTTTAGCCAAGCCATGAGACAAGGTCTGATCTAGCTGCAAGGCACTTCCATTACCAACCTACCAGAGAGGTTATGCGTTGAATTATAAGAAGGACTAAGGTGACATTGAAAGACAACATGGACAAGACTTGGGTCTGGCCCATAATGTACGAATATGTCCATCTTATCTAGGAAAGTTGAGTTAACCTTTAGAGGTAGATTTGGTCATGGGAGAAAACTTGAAAGAGGATTCAAATTGAGTTTCTTACGGAAGATTAGGTTAGGATTACTTGACCTTTTGTAACGGAAAGATTCTTAATTTTGGAGGAGAGTGAATATTTTGTATAAAATTTGTTTTTCCTATAAATAAAACATTCACTTATTTAAAGAGAGAAAATTATTTTTAGTCTTAGGATTTTATCTTCCCTTTAGGTCAAAAAGTTTCTTCATATTAGTCTTTAATAAAAGACACTCAACTTTTTTTTTTCGAAACAATAATAATTTTATTCTCAGTTTTGATTAATTACAAAATAATATATTCTTAAATTTCTAAACTTTAAATAAAATAATTATTATGTATTGAAACAGAGGTAATGATCTATTCTAATTGCTTCCTAATACACACAAGTAGAATTCCGCCAAATGTGATAAGAAGATTTTATAATTGATAATTCTACAGATAGATAATGGAATACCGTTCATAAATTTAAAAACAACAATGTCCACAAGAATGAAACACTTACAATTATAGCATCAAAATTTGAACGAGTCAATTTAAGTAACAGTACTGATGATTCAAATTACATCCGAAGTTCTTTCGTATTCCACACAACCGTCACTTGAACACCAATGACTAAAAACTTTTTAGAGAAAGAGGAAAATTCACATTCTTTTCAAACACAAATATATAATTCAAATAAAATTGTGTTAAAGGGTTCACTTGACTTTTATTCCCTTCTGTGAACAAATCCTCCGAGTATTATAATCCCATTATTTTCTTGTTTTATCCAGAAACTTTCTAACTATTTATTCGAATTGGATGTACACTTAACTAACCTACGCGAATATTCAAACATTATTTACCCAATTTTGTTTCCTACTATATTTTTTGCGACCCTTATATTCTTTATCTTTACCGGTAGTATTGTCTCTTTCAGACTTTTCTCAACGGAATATTTATCTTTAGAATCATATCACTATTTATTTATTGTCATAAATATTAACAACACATCTCTTATCTCTTACGTACGATATTATACAGATATTATCAATGTTAGTGGGTTCTGTCAAAAATTAAAGATAGCCTGAAAGTTAAATTTACACCAAATTACGAAAGAATCGATGGCAATAAAAATCATGCCCCACTACAACTCTGAGCGGTCCACTTGCACAACAAAACAATAAAGTAAGAAAGGAATTTTCTTTTCTCTACATTTTACTCATTATGGAGGCTTTATTTTCCCCCTTAAAGTAATAAAATGGAACCCTACATATAAACCCACTCTATTTTCTCCGCTGACATTTATTTTTAGATATTTCGAGCAACAACTCTTCCATCATTTAATATATTCTATTTAAATTTCAACACAATATATATTTACATTTTGAGTTTGAGAACCTCACACATAGCAGTTAATAACTATTTACATATAAAAAATAATAATTTAATATAACTGTACCTTTAATCTAATTTATAATGCTACCCAAACACATTTAATAACATATTTATCGTCGGGAGGACGCATTTGTTTTTTTACTTTATTATTTTTTTTTAGTGACTCAGAGTGTTAGATTGTGATTTATATAGGTAAACCCATTTGGTTGTTGTTGGTATGAGTTTGTGATAATTATGTATATGGTAAACTAATAATAGTTTATTCCAAATAATTAAGCCAACAAAAAAAATTTGCAATTCTATAGTCAACAAGGATAAATAAAATCCGTGAATAGATAGCATCGAAATGGGGAAAGGGAGATCGGAGAGAATTCCTTGGTTAATAATACATACACCAAAATAGTATCAAATAAGATTAATCAGATAACAGCATAAGCTAGTAACATGGGGAAATCATAATTACCCTAATTCATATAATTCATAGGAAGAAGACACATGATGGATTAAAAGAGCGTGAAAGGTCAAAGCGAAAGCATGGAAAGGTCATGGAGGCTCTGCTGCACGAGGTGGGAGTTCTGGGCCTGCGATGATGAAGGGGAAGGAGAGAGCGTTCTCCAAATCAAGCGAAGAGCGTGTTCCATTCGCACGAGGTGGGAGATTTGGGGTTCGGTGCTGAAGGCGATGTGACCTAATTGGAAAAGGAAGAGCCTGGATTGGTGAAGAGCGTTGTCGCGGAAGAATCGGAAACCCATCAAGAATTTGAGGACCAGCGGGCACACGAACCCAACCACCGCGGGTCTCAAACCGTGGCCCAGAGCCGCCGCCGCGTACAACACCATGGTCGTGTAGTGATAGTGTAGTAAGAAGTGTGTGATATTTTTAGAGCAAGTGGGTTTGAGGTATTGGTTTAGAAAAGCATGAGTGTTCAACTCCTTCACGGATGGTGCAGGAAAATCCCACCAATGCTGCGTCAAATATCACCTTAAAATATATTTATATATAGATACGCTTCTCCTAAAGTTCTTGCACAATCCTCATTCTGCTTTCCACTCCACCGCGCCAATTTTATTTATTTATTTTAATTCTCTTTATTTTTGTTTTGCTGAAATTAAATTTAAGGAGACATGTGTATTTAATAAGGAAAATGATTTTTGCCATTAATAGTTCAAGGGACACCTGCACCATGTTTCTTAATTTCATGAATTAATTAATGTGGTTTAGCATAAGGTGGCATGGTTTTTTTTTTTATTGGCTCTTGGGAATTTGAGAGGCCAAGGATGTAAGTGAGGAATTAGATGGGTGAGTCTATATGGACCTCCAATCATCGAAAGGCCTGCCCAATGTGGATAATAGTGGGCTCACTAGTGGGCTCACAAGGTCCATTTAACGTTTCAGGCTTATGTTGCGCTCTTTTTTCGCCACTCCGAATATAGAAACGCATGTAAGATTTGAAATTAACTTTTATTCACAAGTTAAATTAGTTTATTTATATGTAAATAACTTTGTAAGAGTTTTCTTTATACATTTTTTTATCATTTATGGCTAATCTAATTTTAAGCAATGAAAAAAAAATATTTTAAAAAATATTTATTTTTTAATTATTATTTGCGTCTTTTATACTAGGGTGGGACTAAGATTTTTATGGGATTTAGAAAACCGTAACTTTTATTTATAATTGTTAAATTTGTGTGATAGGAAAAGAAAGGGGAGGGGGGTCCAAATAAATTGTATGATTGATTTGGTATGAAAAAAGGAAAAACCCAACCACTAGAATAGATACACGAGAAGAATGCGGTACTTTAATACATTAAAGACAAGACCTTGCATTTATTATTAGAATGCCATGAATTTTGTCATGAAATAATAAGAGCCAGTCCAAGTTAGTCTTTTTCAAAAGCCAGTGTATTGAGCTGTAGTCACGCGGACCATATTTGTCTTTTGATAGTTTCTGTAAATATAGCTTATTTAGAACAAATTCAGATTAAATTATTCAAATTATAAAAGGATTAATAACATATAAAAAAGAATGTAAAGTGAAAAGTTTAAGCCCGTTTGAAGTAGTTTTTAGTTATAAATTATCAAAATTTAACAGATCAAGAATCAATTTTGAGTTTTTAGCTTCATTTAAAAAATGGCAATCAATTTTATTTTCTTGTCAAAATCCGATAACAACCGGTTTACATATCATACAATACATACAAAACTATAAAAATAATATATTATTAACAGCAGATATTTTATTTATAAGTTATACATAATTAAATAATAATGATAATAAATAATAGCAATAACATGGAAACAGCAAAAAACATTATTATTATTATTATTATTATTATTATTATTAAAACAAATTGTGTTGTATAAATTTCTATTTTATGTATGTATGCATTATTGTATTTTTAAGTGTCTACAATCACTAATTGATATTCTAAATTTTATCTCGGTTTAATCTAAATTATAAAAAATAGTAAACTTTATTCATAAAATCAATACACGTTTAGTGACTTTTTGTTTATACATTTTTGAAATAATATTTACACAAAGTTAAACTTCTCCTGTTTCTCACAACCAAATCTTGCTAACTCTTCTCAGTATGTTGAAGCCTTTCTTGCCATTCATTCGGTTGCTTTTTACACTTCCCTAAATATCTATGTACACACCCGTCATTTAATTTTATTTTATTACCAAATAAGCAATTCTTTCGGAAAAATAGTTAATCCTAAACTCTATTCTTTACTCTCCACCTTAGTTGTTCTCTCAATCCTTCCTATCAATTTTCTATATTTCTTTCATTTAAATCTACGTAAAATTTACCTTAATTTTGTTTCATTTTAATTCTATTAAATTTGATTGTCCACATAAACTATTTTTTTACCAAATTATTGATTTCATTTGGACAAGAGTGTAGTAAATGAAGAACGGCGAAAACCAGAAAACGATGAGACTTATTTGAGATGATTAGAGGAGTAAAATTAAGGTTAAAAAGGAATGCGAGGGTAAACTTAGCAATGGAGGAGTGTAAATAGAAAAGTCTTTGATATTACTAACTTCAAGTTGTCAAACTTTTGATTGCTTCATGCAGCCCCATAATTGCTAATTGCAACCTTATATAAGAGGAAAATACTTAAATATTCTTCATCACCAGTTACTGTCACTGTTATTGTCACCCCCATTGTTTCTGTCACCAGCAAACCATTGCTGTAGATTAAGAATAAGAGAACAAAAACACCACAGAGAAAGAATAACAGAAAAAATACGAAAAAAATATCTCGTTCCAAAAGGTTGTTTTTTACAATATATTTCATTTGGTTTGGATTTTTTTTTTAAACACATTTTATGTAAAGGTGTTCCATAAAAACTCATTTTGAAAGGTATTATATGCATTCAAAAATATTGTTTTGAAAATCTCATCCCGGAAAACTAATTCGGAAATGCATTTTATCTATTTCAAAAACTCTATTCCAAAAATTGCTTTCAGAAAATTTTGTTTTAAAAATTATTTTTCGAAAATATTGTTTCAAAAATTCCAGAAACTTGTTCAGAAAAGTTTTCAAAATGTGTATTCCGAAAAATACTTTTACAAAAGATAAAATATAATTTTTAAAATTTTAGGAGTGTGCAAAAGAATTGTGGGATGCAGAAAGTAAAAGCCTTTGGTTGCTGTTCTTCTCAAGTACAAGGCTAACCCAAAATTAATTTATCGAACTCATGACCCATATGAAAAGCCCATTTGGAACCATATAAAGCGAACTTACAGGCTATTGTTTCCTGCACACTATCCAATTTCTGGCTGCATCCCATCGAAAACTTCGAACAAATAAATATTTTTGTAATATTTCTGAAAAAAAAAATCAAGATATATTTTAATGTGTTCCAAAAAAGGAAATCGGAAATAATAGGGTGGTGGATGAATTTTGATATGGTGCAGGAAGCAATAGCCCAACTTTAATATCGTCATTACATTTGTTTTCACTTCTGAGGTTGCCTTGGTACCTAATAAGTTGGGTGACTCAACTTCAAGTAAATTGTACACTAAAGCTTTGTTCATCTTGTTTCTTATTTCTGACATTTGTTTCCAAATTTATCTAATCACCGTTTACTGAGTCCTGTTAACCACATAAACTCTTCCTCTTTGTGTGATGGAAAATGAGAATAAAAAATCGAAGGAGAAGACTTATAATTCAACCTTACAAAATTTATTTGTAAAATGAGATTTATACATGTTTATATAGTATAAATTTTACTTATCTAGTCCAAAGTTTATTAAAAGTGGGTGAGTCTTTTTAATTTTTTCCTATAGGAATAAAAAAAATTAGAGTATTTTTAAATCTTAAGCAACAAGAAGGAGTTCTTGTTGGGAATAGTCCAAGTGTGAGTCAAAAAGTCTCACATTGGATAGAAAAGACAAAGTTAAACACTATATAAGAATAAAGACCCATAACAACATTGCCTTAAGGTTTTGGTGTAAAAGTGGTGTCTAAGGTCTTATATGTGTAAGACTAATGTCATATAACCATATAGAACCACAATCTCTCAATGACCATAACTATGCCATGACCATGACCATAACCTATATGAAATATATATATAACCTATCAGTGGTATCAGAGCCGATGGTTCGGAGTGACTGACCGCATAACCATATCAAAAAAGGGGTCACCGATGTGACTGACCGCATAACCATAACCAAAGGGGTCACTCATACACCTGAAGAGAAATATACCATATGAAAAAAAGAAAAAAAAAACAAGGGACAAAGTTAAACACTATATAAGAATAAAGACCCATAACAACATTGTCTTAAGGTTTTGGTGTAAAAGTGGTGTCTAAGGTCTTATATGTGTAAGACTAATGTCATATAACCATATAGAACCACAATCTCTCAATGACCATAACTATGCCATGACCATGACCATAACCTATATGAAATATATATATAACCTATCAGTTCTAAGATCATAAATAAAATTCTTGGACATGCTGAGTGGCCATGCCCAAGTTTTCCATTACATGTCTTGATTTATGTTGGGACTTCTTGTTCGTAAATGAATCTCTCTAAGAAAGAAAAAGGGCAACAGCATTAGTTTTCAGAATAATAATGAATGCAAATAACAAAAACATGGGATAATGGGATGTCCAACATTTCGTAATTTTCTTGGCTCTATTATATGATATATAGCAGTTCCCTTTCTGGTATAAAATATAATAATTGCGTTCAAAATTATTTTAAATAGCATAATCCTAGCTGGTAAGAAAACTTCATAGACAATGCAGTGAATGAAATGTTTGGCACTTGCGAAAAAGACAGAGAAGAGAAAAAGTATTGGATAATATTTTGCAGCAGATGTTGATTTGTGGGACTGCAGAAGCAATCAATAGAATTTATAAGGTTGTGACAGAAAAAGCACACAAATCTGAATTACTTTCTCTTCTTTAGCCAATTTTAGAGGACAAATTATTGATTATTCTCAGAGGGTATATGCAACAAGATACAGTGTATGTAAAGAAGTCTGAAATGTCCAAGGTTGTTGGATTTGCAAGTACATGTTAACTTTTTTTTCTAAGTAGAAGATTGTTGATATGACAATAAATCTGACTCTGAAATTTCTCTTTTCAGAGGCTTGTTAAGATTTTGTAAAAGTAAAACACAAGGTGAGAATTATGAGAGTAGAGGGTATTGGTGGGCTTAGATTTTGGTCCCCTATTCAATGCTTCTGTTTTTGAGAGAAGATGTACTTATATATTTTGCAGTGTAATAGCAATCAGACAAACCTTTAATCCCCACACAAAAATGTTTGAACTATAGAACAGTTTTTGGATTCACAAGAAAGAGAGCAAAAATGTAATCAGAAAAGAACTATAGTTGTCAAATTTCGTACTTAAGACATAGATGGTATCCATAATTTAACCATATTTAGTACTTAAGACATCTTATGTTCGATGATGCTGTTGTTGTTCTTACATGCAAACGAAAGATGAATTTATGAACACAGAAAAGGATTTGGTCCATATAATTTAACGTGTGTATTGCATAAAGAACTTGGAACTGATTCGATGAATTGGATTTTCGGGGTTGGTCTAACATAATAATCATGAACATAATAATGAAGTTTAGTAGTTAAAACATCTTGTATTTAGTCTAACAACATTGAATTATTCATGAATGATTTTCTTTCTATTTTTTGTCACATCATCTTAACTTATTCATCTCTTGTTTTGTTGTATGAAAGTGTTTAGTTTTGGATGTTAAGACATGAACGAAAGCAATAATACAAGATGGATTTGGCCCACACAGTTTAATGTATGAATGAGTTAGAAAGAGAGAAATGAGTGGATGAATTGGATTGGCCTACATGAGAATTGGTTCATAAGAGTGATAATAGGGTTTGAATTGTCAATGTTAGGTGCATGGCCAATCTTGTTTTTTCTTCTTTCCTTGCAACCCTGCAACTCATGGAAGTATTATAGTATAATAAGTTTATACAGAACACCAAAGTACATGTCACATTATAGGATTGGTGTTTAGGTAGAGTCAACAGACCAGATATGACTTTTACTTTGTTTTTCCGTCGCAATTAATCTCGTACATTTCTCGTATTGTTGATTTATTAGTAATAAACAAATATGTTTTGATTTTATACATGATAAAATATTATGTTGAGAGATTGTGGATAATGTATTGAGTTTAACATTTTAAAGGAGATGATTCTAACTTTACTACTATTAAAATTACATAAATGAAAATAAAGTGTAAAGATGTGTTCACTTGTGAAAATTAATTTGAGGGAGAAAGAGATAATGCAATTGAGTGGATTAGAAAGTGGAGTTTGTATTGTTCACTTTAAGGTTGTGCTTGTTTCTTTTAGAGGAAAAATTAGAAGGAAAAAGAGAGGAAGAGATGAGAAGGATTAGAAGGTGAAGTTAATGTAATTTATTTTAAGAGATTCATAGGTGATTTTAGAATGGATTAGAGAGTAAGATATGTGATTGATTGACTATGACATTAAAAAAAATTAATAGAAAAAAAGCTAGATTACCAAAATGTCTTTATTGTTATACATAATATAAAATTATATATAAATAGTTTAAAATTATTTTATAAATTTTATTGAATGATTGAAAAATGAATAATACAATATATTTTGTATGAAAATAAATTTAATATATAAGGTGATAATAATTTATTTACATGAAAACTTTTTTTTTCTTTTTAATAGTAATTTTAGAAGTAATAATTTTTTATTATAACCATAATAAATTATTATTACAGTTAACATATAATTAAAAAAGTGAACTGAATCTATGTGTATTGATTTTAACAACTAAACCACATGCAGCAAAAATTAAATAATAAAAGGTTAATTTGGTAAATCCACCTATGTCACTCTCTAATTTCACTATGGATAGTGAGATCGAATTTTCAGTGAATCTCATAATCATCTCCTCCCATCACCTTGTATTATCTTTAAAAGAACACGCTACTCATTTCTTAATCATCGCTTTCAATCCCTTGTGAAAAGTACATCCATCTCACCCAAAAGAACACGGTGTAAGGGATTTAGATATGAAAGTATGTGAATTTAGAAGTAAAGTAGGGGTGAGCAAAATTACTCCACCCGACCAAATCTGTAATACCCGAAAAGTAAATAACAGATTCAGATAACCATTTTTGATTTCGGATTGAATGACTAAATTTATTCGGATAAATGTGGTTTTAAATGGTCAGGTACGAATATCAAATTAATTTTTCGTGGATATCCGATCCGACCCGAAATCAATACTTGTCCAATTAAAAGTTTCCAGAAACCCCAATTTTGTGCTGCCTACTCTTCTTTCTTGTCTCACTGCGTTACCAGCCCACTCATATTTCTCTTTCTCTCTGCATTTTTCGAATCAACAGCACCTGCAACCTTCATGCATATTACTTATTTGTCTTGTTTTGATAGATTTGAGGATTCATAGGCATACGAGAGGAGAGTGAAAAACATCTTTAAGAACTTTAAAAATATGAGTCTTGTTAACAGGTGGTTTTGGAGTTGGATCCTTTCGATAATGTGAGAAGCGTTCATAGAACACCAGGTTTTCGATGCTTTCACAATCGTAGGTGACAGATCTGCTCCGATCTGTGTCCGATCTGCATTGTGGGTGACAGATCTGCTCCGATTTGTGTCGTGGGTGATGGATTGCTCCGATCTGTGTCGTGGATGGTGGTGCATTAGCGGTCTGCGCAGTGACTTGGTGATGGTAAAAGCATGACAGTGGAGATGATGAAGGAAACCATGGCTGTGATATTATGAATCTTCTCATCTTCCTTCTTCGAATTTTTCATTATGGATAACCTGCATCCATATTCACATTTAACCGTATCCGATAAACCCAAACCTGCACTACCCCATGACATAAACGGACGAATATGAATTTCTTATTTTAAATTAGGATCGGGTCGGATCGGCTTTCTTGAACCCGAATCCGGTCCAACTCGACCGTTGCTCACCCTAAAGTAAAGTTTGTAAACAGTTCTGAGTGATTTGATTGATGTGATAGATTAAAAATTATTTAATAAAAAAAATAAAATTACCAAATTGTCCTTAATTTTAAAAGTAATTTAAATTGTAATGAGATAAGTTAGATTTATTTAAAAAAAAAATATTAAAATGAATAAATTAAAATAACATTTCAATAAAAAAATATTTAACATATTTTAATAAAAAAAATTTAACAAATTTTAATAAAAAGTTTAAAATTAATAATTATTTTTAAAATTTTTTATAATAATTTTTAAATTTTCGGTATTAATTAATTTTGTAAATATACTTTTAAAAGTCACATGTTTACATTACTATCATAATTAAATTAAAAAAATAAATTGAGAGCATAAATATAATTTGCATGCTTTCTTCCACAAATCTTGGTCTTTAAGAGCGGGTTGGAAAATAGAACATTATCCCTCTTTTTTGATCTCCCTCTTTCTTAAATCTTGATAGAGTTTGTTATGACTTAATCTTAAATGTAGATAAGAACCATGTTTGATAGATTATAAGAAATTTATCCTATTATATAAGAAAATTTATTTTTTTTAAATGCAATTCTTCAAATTTAATTCAACAGATGAGTCTTTAGAAAATAGTGTCAAGAATTTGACGTGGTATTAGTACTTATAACAAATTTTAAAATTTCACTTGTAAGTAAAATTTGAAATCGCATGGGCATGGATATTTATTTGTTCTCATTTAATGTAAGTTTCGTTAAACCAAGCTGTAACATGTGAAATAACAATATGCAACTGTTGATGTAAAAAAAAAACAAAAAAAAAATTCGGCTTACATTTTCAATCAAGATTTTTATATTTTTAACGTGTTTTTCTTAAAAGAATAACATTTTAAAAATTATGAAACAACTCACCCACTATAAGTACAGGAATGACGGAGACTTAAAAATGTATAAGAATTTATAAGAATAGAAAGAAGATTAGATATTATATTAGTTTATAATTTTAATATTTTGCTCCTAATTTTGTGCGCTGGCATTAAACACAATAACATTTAAAAAAAATCCAAGAAAAATTATAGGATTATGCAATAAGCTAAATAATGTTTTTTATTCTCTTTTTTACTGTATTGGTTTCAATATTATAAAAAATTCAAGATTAGTATCACGAGTAATCTGAATTTAAAAACAACAAACATGAAAAATACCGCAAACAAATAATGTATTAGTCTCATACCCTTCAACAGAAGAAAAAAACACCTACTTAAATTTTTTAATAATTTAATAAATTTGATAGTAGTTTAAATTAAGAAATAAAAAATTACTATTTTAGACTGTTGAATTGGTGGTATGATAAAATATCACCTCTACGCAGACTGTGGGTTATCTTCTTATCTTATCCCTCGTCTGAAGGCGAACTCTGAGAAAGAGCCAAGTGATGCATATATTCAAACATTACAAAATAAAACGAAATCCCGTTTAAGGAGGCCCAACAAGTGTTTACATAAAATAATTATGATTTTAACCAAAACCAACAAAGCTTTAGCGGGTTACAAAGTAACAATTATTAAATTAGAGTAAATCATTGTATTATTAAAACAGCAATTTTGCAAATATAAACTTGTACTTTCTTCTTTTAAAATTGTTAAGCGTGTACCATCCGTACAGGGAAAAAACAAAAAGATATATTTTTTGGTGGGACAAAAAGAAAGAGATTGAAGATTATATTTGAGATGCATTTTGAAAATGTAACGAAGTTAGCATTGTTAAAAAAGATAAGTTCGCATAACAGTGTCGTCCTAAATCCAAATCCATTGCATCGCTGTCACTCTCCATGCCCTTTATAAACCCTCACTCCATTAAGACTTCACTCTTCCTACTCACACAACAAATTCAAAAACAACTCAGTACTCTGTTTTTTGGTTCATGCACATTAACGAATGACTTCCACTATGTTGTTGTTGGTTTTGTTCATCATGTTATGCATTTCACATCCCTCCTTCCAAATGCTACTCTTGCCACTTACACACACACTTTCGCAAGCTCAATTCAACACAACCCACCACCTCTTGAAATCCACCTCCGCCCGTTCCGCCGCCCGCTTCCGCCGCCAACTCTCCCTCCCCCTCTCACCGGGCAGCGACTACACTCTCTCCTTCAATCTGGGCCACCAGGCCCAGCCCATAACCCTCTACATGGACACAGGCAGTGACTTGGTATGGTTCCCCTGCGCCCCTTTCAAGTGTATTCTCTGCGAGGGAAAGCCCAACGAGCCCAACGCCTCTTCGCCACCCAACATCACCCGAAGCGTCGCCGTTTCCTGCAAGTCTCTCGCGTGCTCTGCAGCGCACAACTTAGCCTCCTCTTCCGATCTCTGCGCAATGGCTCGTTGTCCTCTGGAATCAATCGAAACCTCCGAGTGTGGCAATTTCAAGTGTCCACCGTTTTACTACGCCTACGGCGACGGAAGCTTAATCGCGCGTCTATACCGTGACTCGCTCGCTCTCTCTTCTCTGTCTCTTAGAAACTTCACCTTCGGTTGCGCTCACACAGCTCTAGCCGAACCTACCGGAGTCGCCGGTTTCGGCCGCGGTTTGCTCTCTCTCCCGGCGCAGCTAGCCACTCTGTCTCCTCATCTCGGAAACCGTTTTTCGTACTGCCTTGTTTCTCACTCGTTTGACTCTGAGCGAGTTCGAAAACCGAGTCCGCTCATTCTCGGCCGTTACGAGGAGAAGGAAAAGGAGAAGATCAGCGGCGGTGGAATGGTTGAGTTTGTGTACACGCCTATGCTTGAAAACCCTAAGCATCCTTATTTTTATATCGTTAGCTTAACCGGAATCTCTGTAGGGAAGAGGACTATTCCCGCGCCGGAGATGCTGCGGCGGGTGAACCATCGAGGAGATGGTGGGGTTGTTGTGGATTCCGGCACGACGTTCACGATGTTGCCGGAGGGGTTTTACAACTCGGTGGTTAACGAGTTTGACAGCCGAGTCGGGCGAGTCAACCAGCGCGCGCGGAAGATTGAGGAAAAAACTGGACTCGCGCCGTGCTATTATTTGAATGCGGTGGCGGAAGTTCCTGTTGTGACGCTGCGTTTTGGTGGAGGGAATTCCAGTGTGGTGCTGCCTAGGAAGAATTATTTTTACGAGTTTTTGGACGGTAGCGATGAGACGAAGGGGAAGAGGAGGGTGGGGTGTTTGATGTTGATGAACGGTGGAGATGAGGGTGAGCTGAGCGGTGGGCCAGGGGCCACACTCGGGAATTACCAGCAGCAAGGATTTGAGGTTGTGTATGACCTGGAAGAGAAGCGCGTGGGATTCGCGAAGAGGCATTGCGCGTCGCTCTGGGAGAGACTGAATCGGGACAAGAACTAGCGCATGCTGCCCTCCACACACTGGATTCCCTCCCTGTTCCTGTCACGGGTCGGGCCTTTATGTAAATTGAAATAGGGCGGGCTTTTGGGTCATGCGCTGTGTGTCTACTTAATAGGAAAGCTGTACACTGTTTGTTTCAAAACTCTGGATAGCTGTGGAATGGTATTGTAAAAATTGTAAGTAACGTAAATGATTCAGAATAATATTTATTGAGGCCTGAATTTATGTACTTGTTTAATTATTAGGATGGTAATTTGTGTGGGAGTTGCTGATGAACAGTGATGTCATGGGATGGAGGAACCTGTCCAAAATTCCAGCTGTGAGAAAAGAGCCATATAGATGATCCAAGGAATTATTGTTTGGTAAATTTATTTCAATTCAGTTTTGGCCATCCCTTTGAAGTTGGGACCATTGCTGCTTTCAGTCTCCACACGCCAATACCAAGGATTCTAGGATTCTTCTCCATCACGGATTCTTTTCCATTTCATTAATCTAATTAATGTGTGACATATGATGTTCCACATGTAGATTATGGACTTTGGTGCTGCAAACAACTTACGTTAAATAAACTCCTCTTCTATAATTTTTTTATTGTATTGTGTTTTTAAACTTTAAATAATTTATTTACATACTGTGGTGCATGGCTTTGATTTATTCTTACTATAACTAGGTTCTTCCTTCGAAATCTCACTCACCATAATGTTTTTTTATAAGTTCGAATTTCGACGAGGAAATGTGAAACTAAACGACGACGAATGTGGTAGCCTCCCCCAAAGGTGTGGCTGACTTTCTCGTCAAAGAAGAACCATTGTCACGGGCTTGATGTTGTCTAACCTGCATTCCAGCTTCTTCACGAACTTGATGCAGACAACAACGTTAAACAGTTAACCATGAATTTATGGATACAGTCCTAAAGGAAAAAAAATAAAACAAAGAAGTTAGAACGATATAGTAACAGGAAAATTGACATATGTTTAGTTTTTCGTATCTTGTTGAAAAATCCATAGTCAGAAATAAATTGATTTTATAATATATAATTATAATAAGTGAGTGTAAATTTTATTTTATAAATTGATTTTGTGAGGTTGAAATAAATTTAAAATTCACCTTTTAACATGATATGAAATCATGATTTAAAATCTATTTTAGAAAGATTTGTTAAAAACATAAGATATCTCCATTAATAAAATTTAAATAAGGATATATATATATATATATATATATATATATATATATATATATATATATATAATACAAAAAAAATAGATGTATGATAAAAAATAACTAAAATATAAATTTTATATTAATTTATCAAATATATAAAATACAATATCTCATAATATAAGAAAATAAAATAAAACTTAACATATCATTATAATTTGATAATAATATAACAAAATAAAATATATAATTAAAATTAAAAAATATATAATATTTATAACAAAATTTATGATTTATTCAATATGTCACACATCGAAAAATCTCACTCTTAACATCGTATAAAAATAGAATTTATTTGGGAGAGAAAGTGATGTAGAAGGGAAAATTGCGAGAGGTGTTGGTAAAACAGTAATTAACTGGATGAATGGTGCTGCATTGGCAATGTATTAATGATGATGAAGCAATGGGGTTGTTTGGGCAGAGAGAAAAAGAGGGGTGCGTGAGCTTTTTCTTAATGACGACACTTTCCACTTCCACATCCGTAACTCGGAACACTATCTATTACGAACTGCACTTCAGGTCTTTCCTTTCCTCATCTTCAAATCTACGTCAGGGGAAGTCCTGCACAAATGTGGATCACGTGCACATAAAAAAATGATTACGCAACAGAAGGAGCCATTCACATTCACTGCACGCAATAGTAAAATACACATGGAATGTTATTTGATGACGTAATATATAAATATAATAAAAATAAACCATTAAAAGTGTTACTAAATAATATCCCGACATCGATAACGTTGTTTTCGAAATTTAATAAAGGATACAGTAGTGAAGTATTATTTTGACGTAGCAGTGTTTGCGTGAGAGAGATGGTTAAAAAGTTGAAGTTCCGATGAGGTGACGAGGCGCTGACTCCTGGTGTTTGAAGTCTGGATACAGCTAGCTTCGCTGTCCCCATTGCCCCACACGTGTGCTTCTTTCTAGACACTTCGCCAATCACCTCCACACCGAGACTGTGGGATTCACGCTTTGAAGAATTATTAAAGAAACGGGGTTAGGAGAGGTGATGGGCCTGAATACCCACGGAGGAGGATCCTATGGGCCTAAGGGCCTGAGTTTGGGTCAGAGGTGCATGCATACCAACTTCAGATTTGGTGGTACCCCTCACAAGAACCACGTTGTTGTCGCATTAGCAGGAACAAATAAAAGAGGGACCACTCTGAAAACCTATCATAGCCTTTTCTGAATTTCACAACACTTCTCTTCTCTTCAACTTTGCGTCTTCAAATTCAGAGCCTTTTCTTCTCTCTCTCTCCTAATGCCTTCCCATCGTAATCAAAATGCTCACCGCCCCACTACACCCATCTTCAAATTTTAACCGCCACATTTAAAAATAAATTACCAAATAGATTGAAAACCTAGAGGATATTATAATAATGAAGATCAAATCATAACTCAAGCAAATTACACAAATCGATTTTTTTCCCCTCTCTATCACTAAATATATTTTTAAGATAACTATTATTTTGGATATAGAGACTTAGCACTTATCTAAAATATTCTACTTGTCTTTACTCTCTTCTCGTTGTAGTTTCTTTCATTCGGTCTTCTTCTTTATCTTCCGTTTGGTTGTCCAAACAATCGGTGTACTTATCGATAAGGTTTCGATGCTTAAGTCAGTTCAAATCCGTTCGGGTAAAAGCAATTAATGCTATAATAAATAGGAAGTAAAAGTTTCTACCAACTTATCTTAAACTCCTATTTATAGTAATCAGGGTTTTCTAAATCATGGCTCAATTACTTTTTAAATTTGATTACTGACTTGTTTTACTTAAATCTTTAGGTTTTACCTTTTGATCCACTTGACTAACCGATCGACCATATTCTTGCACCCCATAGTTGGACGAGAATGATAAGTCATGACCTCTGATCGTCGACACTCACATTGAGAAGAGTCTCAATATAATTTTCAATTATCTATAACCTTCTATCATAACGACTCATTATATAAGAATAAAGACCCATAACAACATTGCCTTAAGGTTTTGGGGTTAAAGTGGTGTCTAAGGTCTTATATGTGTAAGACTAATGTCATATAACCATATAGAACCACAATTTCTCAATGACCATGCCATAACCATGACTATGACTACATATATGAAAAAATATAACCTATCAGTAGTATCAGAGCCGATGCTCATAACCATAACCAAAGGGGTCACTCATACACACCTGAAAGGAAATAGAATAAACAACCATATGAAAAAAAGAAAAAAAACAAGGGACTCACCCCTTGAGGGGAGATGTTAGGAATAGTCCAGTGTGAGTCAAAAAAAGTCCCACATTGGATAGAATAAACAAAGTTAAACATTATATAAGAATAAAGACCCATAACAACATTGCCTTAAAGTTTTGGGGTTAAAATGGTGTTGAAGATCTTATATGTGTAAGACTAATGTCATATAACCATGTTTATGACCATAACTGACCAAAAATATTGATAGATCATACGGTACAACTATCTAAGTATAAATTTTGCATCATCGGATGAAATGACAAAATTAGTTTATGTAATAATATTATATTTAATTAAAAAATCCTATGCAGGTACGCAACCTGTTGGTGCTTTTTAATGATGTCACTTAAGTCCCACCGAAAGGTGATTTTGGAGTTGCCCCATAATGCCAAATTCCAGGCTGTTATGGTATGTGTAGTATAAAGTTGGAAGCAATGCATCCCTACCATCTTAATCATTAATATAGGTTTAGATGGATAATACCAAAGTTTTTCATATCTTTCAACACTGCATTATCCATGTTTACAAAAAGTTAGATACGCCTTTTCTTTTTCATGTTTCTTTATTATTATTTTTATTGTTGTAACAATAACAATATCATTCGTTATGAACATCTCTACCTTTTTTTTCTTTTATATTTGTAATAATTTTCAACTTCATCACCGTAGCTATTCACATTTGTGTTGAGTAAAGATTTTCAACCTTGTGTGACGTTTGTTTGTGTCAAAAGTTGTTTTCGTGCTTACTACGCCTCTTTCCTCTTTTACAATTTGTGATTATGATCAACAACTTCATTATATTGAGTTCACTTGTGGAAAAATGATTTAAAGTTTTACTAGTTCAAGATATTAGTAATATATACGTATCGTTCTCTTATATATTATTCTTTTATGTAGTTGATAGAAATTTTCCAACTATATCAATTAAAAAATAGAGACAAAATATTTAAAACAAAACATGTATAAAGACGATCATCTCTGATATGTAAACATTTGTACATAATCGTATACATAGTTTTGAGGATATATTACTTCTTGAAAACAACATAGGTTTATTGCATGAAATAAGATATTTTTAACAAAAACAAAATTAAAATGAAAGATCTTAAAAAAAAATTCTTTTAGTGTTAAATATGACTAAAATTAATCCCAATATAAAATAAGACTTGAAAAAGAATCCATTTCGATATGGTGCTAGATGAAGCATGTTACCATGTTTACCAAAAAGGAAACGTGATTTGGGACAGACCTTTGTTACGATGGGAATGGTTTCCTCAACATTTTGTCATATAATTTTTTTATATGGTATTTATATATTATTTATATAAATTTTAGAATTTGTTTTTTCAAAAGTTTGTTTTATTTCTATGGACGTTTTAGTCATCTATTTCTTTTTTATTTATTTTCTCTCTCTTCCCTCTCTTTTTTATTTATCTTTCTTTCTCTCTTTTTCTTCTCTCTTTTCTTTCTTTCTTTGTCTCGACTTTCATAATTTTTTTTACATCTTCTTTACATTTTTATTTTTACCCTCATTTTTTCATATTTTTCAAAATTATATTAAATTACAGTGAAATTGAGAAGAATTAAGAAACATTTTGAATTGATAATTTTTTTTCTTTTATGTAAAATCGTTTTTTATCTCATCTTTTTTAAGTAATCAAACAATTTATTTTTAATCATTTAAAAGGATATTGCAACTAATTTTAATTTTAATTTAATTATCGAAAGAGTAACATTTGATTAAAGATAATTTTTATAGTTTTTATATTGTTTTAATGGTAAAATTTATATAACACTTTCATATAAAATTTAATTTGACACAACTCAATTTCTGTTCTAAGTTCATTGCCTGAAAGTGATACTAAATACTTATACCCAACACGGGTCTCGACAGAATTCATAAGTGATCAAAATACTAAGACTTAAATATACATTTGGTCCCTATTTTTGTTGATTTTATTCAATTTAGTCCCTATTTTCGTTTTATGTTCAATTAGGTCCTCATTTTCGTCAAATTGTGGTCAATTTGGTCTTTTTCACTAACGGTGTTTAAATAGTTAACGTTTTTGAACAGTACATGCCACGTGTCAGCTCCTGGTTTTTTTGATTTTTTTTAATTTTTTTTAATTTTTTTAAATTTTTTTTTAATTTTTTTAAAATTTTTTTAATTTCAAAAAAAGTGTCCACGTGTCAAGTCACAATTGTGCCACGTGTCAATACTAGTGCCACGTGTCAATTTCTGATAGTATTATTTTTTTTGTTCAATTTAGTCCCTATATTCGTTATTTTTGTTCAATTCAGTCCCTATATTCGTTATTTTTGTTTAATTTAGTCCCAAATTTTGTG
>Ga0214542_1001764_pt1 | contig 44709 bp, 22 predicted proteins | sample CNSS1metaG_FD_160096 | JGI IMG/M metagenome (GOLD analysis project Ga0214542, IMG submission 160096) | Root nodule microbial communities from cowpea collected in UCLA plant growth center, Los Angeles, California, USA - CNSS1 | ecosystem: Host-associated > Plants > Roots > Nodule | place: USA... | reverse complement strand
ATGGGGAGTGCGAAGGCCGCAAAACTACTCGCGAGCAAGGACGAAGGCTGCAGAACTGCTCGACGGTTGTTGATGGCTACAGAAGTGCTCGCGATGGCCACAGGACAGGTCGCGATGGCCACGGAACAGGTCGCGACGGCCATGAAAGGGGTTGCGATGGCCACAGAACGACTCGCGACGGCCATGAAAGGGGTTGCGATGGCCACAGAACGACTCGCGACAACCACTCGACCCCGTTTCGATTTCCAATTTTTTCCCCTTTTGAACTCGCGAACTCGCTGAAAACTCGCGAGTTTGAACGATTCCGGCGAGTTCATTCACGAGTCCACCGATTCTGCTTCAAAACCGAGTTTGCTTGCGAGTTAACTCGCTGGGCATGACCAGGCACGCAAACTCGTCCGAGTTAACGAGTTAACTCGCGAGTTTGATAACCATGATTAGTAGAAACTCATACTCATGGTTACAAAGACGCATGCAAACAGAAAAGAACTCACATGCAATAGAAAATAGAAATAGACCAAAAAAAGGATGGAAACTTAACTTACACGGATGAAAAAAATGATCAGTACAAATTGAATAGCTCGTCGTGAAAATCATTCTTACGATTTTAGTTCTTCAGTCAAATGATCAGGGGGACAGAACTTTAGATAGATGATGTATTTTAAAATAATAAAACTATTTTATAAAGATTCTATTTATATTAAACATTTTAATATTAAAATAATCGAGTTTCAATATTTTTAAACCACTATCATCACATCTAAAATACTATCTTTTAGAATTTTACATTTATGATTAAAATATAATGTAATAAATTTAAAATTGTTAATTTGACATCAAACTTAATTTTAATTATAGATGAATGAATTAATATAAAAATTTAAATTCATAATAAACTCGTGTCATATGTGTTCATTATATCAAATTTTATTAAAAAGAAAAATGGTGAAACTATACTAAAATTGTGATAATATTATATCACGCACATAAAACAAATATATTATAAAAAGAAAAAAAAGGTCATGATTTCTTTTATGAATCATTTCATATCAACCACATCATATACTATAAAAATCTATAAAAAAAACGACAAATTTATTAATATATTGAAATATTTATCATTATTAATCCTATAAAAATATTTTTTAAAGTCACATGGTGAAACTTAATAGAATATATTATATAGTTGAAGGGTGGTTGGTTGTTGATATTTTTTGTTACTTTGCTGTATATTCTATCAGAGGGTCTGTTGCTTTTGTGGCATCACTCACAGAGATTGAAGAGAAAAAAAAAATAGTACTGTGGCAATAATGGTGGTGTGGTAGGGAAAAGGTGTTACTTGAAAATGTGTTGAATAAAAAGACAACATTTATGGTCAGAAACGGGAAAGGGTGAAATGGGAGTTGGAGGAAGATTACTGGAATGGACTCCATTTGTAGCCATGATAATGGTGGAGTGCCTTGACGTCGGTCTCTCCACTTTAGGTAAAGCCGCCATGAACAGAGGAATGAACCATTTCGTCTTTGTTGTCTACTCCAACGCCCTTGCCACCCTCATTCTCCTCCCTCTCGCTTTCTTCTTCAACAGGTACCTTCTCCTCCATTCACGACTTTAACAACCTTTACCAAGTTACACTCTCATCACGCACTTTTCAAAATCGCCTTAACCTTCAACTTTGCAACTTTGCAGAACTATGAGATTGCCCCTTTCTTTCGCTCTTCTCTGCAAGTTCTTCCTCCTAGCCACTCTTGGGTATGTATGTACGTATGTGTCTATGTAATTACATTTTTACTTATTTTTCCTATTCTTTTGCAAGGAAAGTTTATGGCTTGACAAAATTGTAAGCATGTATGCAGCATAACTGTTATGCAGAATTGTGTTTTCACCGCCATCGACTACAGCTCTCCCACTCTTGGATCCGCCATGAACAATTTGACTCCAGCTATCACTTTTGTGCTAGCTGTCATCTTCGGGTACCCTCTCTTTTAATCAGATTTAATGCATGCTCTATATCTTTATAGTTTGATTCCTATGTGAACATATTTTTTTAAATCTATTATAGTCCCAGAATTGCAAAATTGTAAGGACCTAAACAGATTAAAAAGTGTACATAGAGATATTACAGTGAATAGTTTTTAGGTGTAGAGATTAAAATTTAAAGAACTACAACAATATTGAAGGTGTTTTCCGGAACAGAATGCATTCCAAGACATGGTTTGTAATTGTGTTTGTGACTCGAGTTCAATGAAATATATGTTGTTACTTTTTAGTTGTTGCACTGAACATAAGAACTGGAACTAAGATAGTGAAACCATATTGGATTATTTTACTGGTTTATTCTAGGATGGAGCAGTTGAATATTGGAAGCTCAATAAGCCAGATCAAGGTCACAGGCACAGTGCTATCCATATCTGGAGCATTACTCGTGACCCTTTACAAGGGCATTCCCATCACCAGCTTCCGAATTCAACACTCTCCATCGAAACCATTGTCATCTTTGTTGGCTCAAACCAGTAACTGGGCAATTGGGGGTGCCTTCTTTGCCACTGCTTCTGTCTCTCTTGCACTCTGGAATATTACACAGGTGAGATCGAGGCCTAGTTTGGTTAGATATTTACATCACTAAGCTAAATTGGAGCAAAGGTCTTCAATTTTATTTTTTTTTCTGATTTGGTTGAACTTGTTTGCAGGCAGCAATTCTTAAAGGATATTCGTCACAGTCAACCATATTAGCCTTCTATTGCCTGTTTGGAACTATCCAAAGTGCAATACTGTCTCTCATTGTAGTCAAGGATTCAAATGACTGGAAAATAAGCCCCGACATTGAGCTCATCTCTATATTATATTCAGTAAGCACGTAAAAACACCCCAAAAACTAAGAAACTAAGAAAGCAAGCACACAAAAACAAGCTGCAAACCATTGAGGGTTTATTGCTAAGCTCATTCCTCCTATGTGGAAAACAATATTGCAGGCTATTATAGGAAGTGTGGTGTCTTTTTCAGTAATGACTTGGTGCATAAAAAGGAAAGGACCTGTTTTTGTTAGCTTGTTCAAGCCTGTTGGGATTGCCATTGCTGCCTTTTCTAGTGTCATCTTCCTTGGTGAAACGCTTCATATTGGCAGGTAACTCTCATTTCCAAAACTATCCACAGTAATTGCATACAATGGCGGACCTCTACTAGCGTGTGCAGGTGCACCCCTGGTTTTGTTAAAATTATTACTAAGTATCTAAATAAATTTTATTTTGTCTTTCCTAATCTTATATATTTGAATCTATTGGTCTGTTACTTTATGATAGTCCTGTGTGTAGTTAAGAATGTACAGATATACTACTTGACTTGCTTGCTTCCAATGACTTAAGATTGAAGATCCGCCACTGATTTATGATTTAAGATTCGGCATTGCATGTGTAAAATTTGCTTTGCTGACAGTGCTATATATTTGTATGTTGAATTTGTTATGTGTGTTTCCCTTCTTTTAGTGTCCTAGGCGCAGTGATAATCGCCATAGGATTTTACACAGTGATGTGGGCACAATCCAAAGAGGAAAACGAAAAACGCCTCCAAGTTGATGCACAATCATTGCCATCTTCTGAAGCGAGTCCTCTACTGGAGACAATCACGTGAAAGCGGTGTTTTAGCATAACCATTTACTCGTGTATACTAGTTTAGCTTCATCAATGTATTCAGCATACACGAGTGTGGTGAAAGAATCTTTGTCTTTCAGCAGAGTTCTTCACCAATATATATAGTTATTTTCTGCATTACTGCTGTGGTGTATATTACATAGGTGAAAGTAATAAAAACTCTTTACATTTGATCCGTTTCTTCACAAATTAAAACAGGATAGTGTTTCAAAGATAAACTAACTAAGCGTAAGGTAAATCTTGCATACCGATTTTTCGTCCATTTCAAAATGAGGATCAATAGCAGTAAAACGTAAGGAAACAATCTGGCTGAAAGGTAAAAGTCAAAGCCAATACATTTACATAATTGTTATCGGATCTATGCATATAATGATGCAAAATCTGAAGAAAACAGTAGTAATGACCTAAAATGGCGAGTAATTACAACTAAACAAATTCATATCATTTAAAGTGCGTAAGCAAAAGAATGTACCTTACGCCCGCATGTTCTTTGAATCTTGTTCTCAATACACAATGGTATTTTATGCCCAAGAAGTGGGCTTAGTGAAAAAATATAGAGGATGCATCCAATTTATAGACGTTTATCTATCAGAGTTTTTAACGTTGAAACTGATGTGAAATTCATTACACATACTAATTGGTAACATTACTTTGATAACATATTGAGTTAGCATTCATAAATGGATCGCATTCATGATAACCATGTGAAGAGAAGAAAAATAACTGAAGTGTGTATGCCCGTTGCAAACAAAACGGATTGAAAATGTATCTAATTATTTATGTGCTATTCATAAAAAATATATGCTCTAACAAAACTTGATTCGTTTATTTATTATCAAATATATGAACATGGTCATTTTTCTTCTAATAATAAATATTATTTTCTATGTATCACAGCATAGTTCCTTTAACAATAAATATTATTTTGCATGTCTCATAATATACTAAGTCTCTTATCTTAAACTCTTAGTTCTAGTTATTCTATTTCAATTAAATGCATTTTTTCAAATTAAATAAATATGTGCATAAATAAAAAGAAAATGAATAAGAGGTTTAAAAATAATTATAATGATTACAACTTCAATAACCTAGCATTTGAGTCCACGACTACCTAGATATACCTCTTTAGTGGAAATAACTATCAATGTTTACTTTTTACGATTCTAGGTTATAATTTCATAAGCTATTATAAAAAATTATCTATAGTAGATCTTTTAGTCTTTATACAGTCAAGAAAAATTGAATGCGAGTAAAATATACCCTCCAAACTATCAATTTGTAACGTTAACACAAGTATTATCACACTTATATTTATGTATTTTTTAAATATGTATGATATTATATTAATAAATAATGATAGTCTAATGTCATCAAATTAATATACAAAATAAATTTATATTTATCAAGAGTAAAGTGGAATGAATGGAGAAAAGAATAAAAAAGAATTGTTGATGAAGAAAAAAAAAAGAAAAGAAAAGAAAATAATTCTTAGAACAGTTTTATAGAAAACATGTAAAAGAATAGTTTACAAAAATAATAATAAATAATTTATTGCAAAGAATAAAATAGAAATAATAATTATTCACACACAAAAAAAAAAATTCTATCTTTTCTAGATGTAGTCATAGAAGATGCGTATAAATTTTTAATTCAAGATGTTACATTTCAACCCTAAATCTTAAACCTTTAACCCTATCACGTAAAACTCTTTATTCATAACTTTTCAACAATCAACGTCTGAATTCTTATTATATCTTCTAAATACAAATGCCTTTGGTGCAAACCTAAGCATATACAAGATTTTTCAACGACTAAAACAAATAAAATACTTTTCATGTACTTTTGTTCAAGATATTTTTCAAGCACATACCTAATTCAAGTCTATCACCTTCACCCTAGGAACCTTATTTGGTAATAAGTATTATACGTTAAACCTTTCTAAAACTTTGCCTCTTTGGTGACGTAGGTATCTTGATGAAAATCCCAAATATAAGCTTAGACGACTATTAAAAAATAACATTATACTAGTGAATAAAAATTTAAATTTGTCTAATAAATAAATTTTATCTCCTAATCATATAATTATGTTATCTCTTTATCTTTTATTATTTTTTATTTAATTAAAATGAAAACAAAATTATTTATATTTCAAAGGAAAATAAATAAACAAACATTTTTATCATTGGTATAGGTATTTTGAGATTCAACACTGGTTATTTATATATTAATATTTTTTTAAAATCATATACATTTATTTAATTTAAAGGAATATATATATATATATATATATATATATATATATATATATATATATATATATATATATATATATATATATATATATATATAACCATACATTTGCAACCAGTGCATGTATAAATTAGTGACTCACCAATAGAAAAGAATTTCGTAAGATACATGCCCATTATTAATCAATCGAGAAATTTGCTTCGACATTCTAACACAATTTTCTGTTTGCCTGTTCAACCGTGTCTAGCGTGATCTTCGCAGAAGTATAGCAGCTTTCAATTCACCTTGTTTGGTGCATTTCCCTTCTTCCAGTATTATTGGCGCAGTCAAAATTGCCATTAATTTTACATAGTATTGTAAGGATTCGTAAATGTTGAAAACAATCTTTCAGCAGCTAGGAGTGGAAAAGCAGAAAGAGCCTAGGTCTGCTAGGAAAAACCTGGGGCGGTTAACATTTTGAACCCGCTGAAAGCCGACCTGCATAACCCGCAGACCCGCTGGCCCAGCTGCAAATCTTTGGTTATTCATACTATTCAATATACATTAGTTTTAAAGAACATGCAGAGAACCAAATATGCTCCATGAAATCAAACATGGTGGTCATTAGTTTCACAATACCCAAATGAATTTACTTCTGTAATAGTATATTTATATAGCTTGGCCACACCAGTTCCTTGTCACATGCAACTGGTAATGTGAAAAATGAACATGCTTGTGGAAGCATGTATCGCTGCAAGCTAACACCACTTCCTCTCTTCTCTTTCGTTTTTCAGAAAAGGCGTGGTGCATGCAAGTAGAACATTATTTTTATAGCAACTTAGAAAATACCCCATTGACAATGGAATGGGTCAGCCGTAAAAAGAACATGACAAAAAATTTGAAGAGGTTGGACTTTAAAAGTTAAAGATTCTCTTCGGACTTATTGTCCTGTTACAGAATCTTATCTGAAAAAACTATATTCGTATACTTTGTAGGTAATAATAGAGGATTATTGATTTGAATGAATCATAACATGATACTTATTATCTATCTACAATAAAATGAGCAAATCATTAATGACGAGTGAAACTCATCCCACTTAATTACAGATTCTAAAATAACACGCAATAAATTCAACCAAGAAATTCAAGTGAACAATGACTTTAGAAGAAAACTTAAGCTTATCTTAGAGAAATTATTGTTCGAAACATATCTAAATCATAAGAGTGTCCAAAACTGAGGATAATTTCTTTCTCGGACGATATTTAACAAAAACAAAATCATATGCACAATAGAGGAGATAAGAGACAAAGCATAACTCACCAAACAACTGCACCAATTTCACAACATTATAAATCACTGCGGGTCTGTCCACCTAACCTGCTTTTTGCGAGATAACTGCAGGACAAATCTAAATGGATCGGACCAATTCACATTGCCATCTTTACTTATAGTATGTTTTGCATTCCATTGAGGATGTAAGTTAACAAGAAAAAGCACGTCAAGATAATATATAAGATGCAGAAGCTATAATATTTTTTCTGTTTTAAATGAAGAAAAACCAAACATGCACTATATTGTTTTGGAACTACGCCGCTAATATTTAGTTTTTATTTTGCGTTGCCTGCTCTGGTATATGTCCCACAGGTGAAACTAATGACTCTTTACATCTCTAAGTTCCCTCAAAATTTGAGAAAAACCAATGTATCAGAAGATAATAAATTTTAATGTAAATCCTGCTTACTCTATCTCTCATCCCCTTTCAAAATGCGGAACCACGAGAGTCCCGACAGGTATTAGCAATTGAACAAAACATTACTATCACTACCATTTAGGTCAAGCCTACGCATCTGTATCATTGTTACCAGATTAATGTATATAATTACTTGAGATCATGATGCATAATCTACTACCACATATCATAACTTAAGATCATCAGACATCGCTGCTGGAATACAGTGTGTTGCAAGAATATCAAGAGTAGTTGCTTTTGCAGTCTTTGTGCGAAGGACCACTATCTGCATTCAAGACGGTTAGTTAGTTTAGTTATAAAGCTACTTCCATTTTCACACAAGCACATAAAACGGGGAAGGGTGGCTAGGGAACCTGATCATAATCTAGATCGAATTTTAGATATTCATCATTGCAGCTCTCTACCATAGTGGCCAAGCTCTTCAGGTTTTTCACTGGTTTACCATTGAAAGCGAGGACCTTCATATCAGAAAAAAAGCGGTAAATAATTGAGTGGTTAAGCCAATATAGCTGTTAGCAAGGAAAGCAAAAAATGGAACATAACCATTAACAACCTGGATGTTAACAATATCTTCATATCCAATGTTGATATCAGCCACGAGCACCTTCAAAGTGTCAGAGATAATCTCACTTTCATAAGATCCTTAGGAGAAACAGCAGAAAGAAAAGACCGACAGAAGACATACCTGAGAGACCACAACAAGTTGTTCATCTGGTGATTGTGGCATTGAATGCAGCAATTTATCCAAAAGCTTTACTGGAGCTTCATATTCATAATCCTTTCCATACTGTTCATAGAAGATAAAATGGGATGTAAAAGAATGGCTCCATCCACAAGAAAGTTAGCAAATGCAAGTTGAACAAATGAATTTACTAGTCAGTGCCAGAAGTGAAGTAAATAAAAGAAGGTACAAGGTACTATATACACTCTCAAGTAATGAAACTTTAGAGTGAAACCTATATACTTATAATTTCAAAATTTTACATGTCAATATTACTGAAATAATGACAACTTTCTATTGCAATAAACACAATCACCAGCTCCAACTTTTATACAGCACCACATTCCTTGCACAGAAACTATTACATGGCATGATATTTTTTTACATATTTCTACAAAATCCAAATTATTCTGCATAACATTTTTATAGATATTAAATAATTTTAATTTCTAAGCAACTCAATGTTCTCATCAATCATGATACCGTGTTTCATGCAGCAATAATGAATATTTTCCACTTGGGCATGGATATGCCTCAAGTTCAAATTGCAGATCAGGTTAAGTTTGTCGAGTTCACAAACGTACTAAACCTTCACTTGGAAGAAGAAACTTTGGAAGAGCATCCATATCAATTAAACAATAGTTAAACAAACAGCATCACCCAAGACACCCAATAGCTGATATATATTAAGGCACAGGGATACTGGATTAACCACTGACCTCAGAACGAAGATATGGAACTGAAACTGTTGTAAAAACAAATCCAGCAATTATATAATACGAGGGAGGCTTGCCCTTGCTATGTGATGGAATAAGCCTTCTGTGAGTTTCGAGTTTAATGTCAAATTTTAAAATGTTCGTATTTCGCATTACTTCAATTGCTGCATTATCCCCAGTATATTTCTGTGAGATGAGATAACTGAAGCCAATGCGCTCTCCATGTCGAAATGGAACTGAAAAGAATACCCAAAACCAAGAGTTTACAACATTATGAACTGTTAAACTCAAATCTTTGATATATTATATATTGGCCATAGGAATGGCTTATTATATTAAGCCAAAATTATTGCTAACTAAAACAAAACAAATACAGAAAAAATAGCACACCAATATAGACAGTTACTATGACAAAGGATCTAGAATTCATACAGTAATGTACTATGACTAACAGAGATGGCAAAGTTTTGTTACTACTTGTCTTATCTAAATTGAAATCAGTAACACAAAACCTTAACCACAAAATAAATCTAATCCAAATGGAAAAAGTAGACAGATCTGGAGAGAAATACACTCCATCAATTCTATCCAATATTGAGTTTTGACATTCCTTAAAAAAGGGTCCTAGGAGTTAAGTTCTTTTACCAACGCACGTTTTGTCATAAAAACAACAGTTTATGTAAAAGACAGAAATTTGGTAGCGTGCTGAGGAGCTGAGTGTGACATGTTTAATTCAACTAATGTTGCCCTTGTTCTAAAAGAGGTCATATGTTTAATATAACTACCTTCCTCTATTAGAGTTGCCATCAAATAAGAAATGACAGCTCCACTCAAGATTTTTTTAGTTTTTAATAAACAAATATAAACTACATACTGCACATGATGCATAAAGAAACTTAAAAATGAGCACTCACCTGTTCCATCATTGGCAATATCAATCCCATCAAAACTAAGGATAACATCTGATGGCTTCAAAACCTTGGATTCTGGAGCAGTAGGATCAATCCTTCTAATGCGCACACCTTTCTGGTCAGGTCTCATGCCAGTTGACATTCGCAGATCAGGGTTTTCCATTTTCTGCCACTCAACCCCTAGAATAGGGAACCCTTACAACAGAATGAGAAAGAACCATCTCAGTATATAAAGATTCAATTCTTGAAAAAATTAGCACACAGGTTAGCAACTTGTAAAAGTGAAATCTACATCTTAGTCTGTAGCTAACATATTACCAGTGTAGCCTCCATTCTTCTCGTAATCCCGGATGAAATGCATGATAACTGGTGTTGGAATGACATAACCTATATTCTCCGCATCTTCGTGCTTAAGGGACTGAAATGCAATCCCCACACAGTTTCCTTTATCATTAAATGCAGGTCCTCCAGAATTGCCAGAATTTATAGCAGCATCTATCTGCAAAAGAAACCTTAACGAGGGGAAATCAGGATACATTTAATGAATCACAACTAAAGATAAATTTGGTTTTGGGCTATACAACTTGATTAAATGTTTCTTTAGTGAGCTCCAATCACATGAGGGCTAATTCAATAAATTTGACTATGAAAGTACGGAACTCTCTGGAATAAGCTAAAAAGAGCTTCTTTTGATAAGCTATATAACAAGAAACTTATTGAGCTTTAGGTAAAATGAGCTCCTGGGAATCTTAGGCTATTTTCATAAGCTCAAATAAGCCCTCCCACAAGCCCTTCCAAACAGACATTAAATGATAAAGATGAAGACTAATAATTTCAACCTAACCTGTAAACCTAAAAGCTCTGTAGAACCATGAACATAAGATAGAATCTCAATGCGTGATACAACACCACTGGTCACCGAGATAGTATCTCCACCAATTGGGTAGCCCACAACAGTTACCGCATCTTGAAGTGCCGGCAACTCCCCAAACTGAACAGGTGACATCCCTTGCCAGAACTCATCATCATCCACTGTAAGCATGGCTACAAGTGTAAAATCAAATATATCAATTAGGAGTATTTAAAATCAAATATATCAATTAGGAGTATTTTAGAAAGTATAACCAAAAGCCTCCTATGTAATATTTTAGAGACCCTGGGACAACAGATAGTTGCTTTTTCATTGATTTTAACGTGATTTTATAGTTAACATAGATTCCCAATGTGTTAGCAAACACGCATTATGAGTATACACAACCAAAAGCACTTAACGAGAAAGGTTGACACAATATTTCATAAAATAAATTAGAATATCAACAAATCATTTTCAAATATTGAATTCCAATTTGTTGATCCTTAATGAAGTCATCGTGCAGATAATATATTTGTATACATTACTCTAATCTCATTCATATAATAAGCATGTGCAGTAACAAATATATGTTGGCTCCCTTCACTTATTCACTGCGATTGTGATAGATTTAAAGGAGGGAAAAGAGGAATAACTCAAATAACAGTTATAACCTCTGCAGCTGTATTCTTTTCTTTATAACTATCATGTAAGTGACTATTTTAAATAGTCAGGGGTTAGGAGGAAAAAGGGGTTGTTGATATTCTAGGACCTAAGTGGTTGTAGGAGAGTGAGGATGAAGTCCCTCAATTTTATTCTGGAACACTGTCTTCTACCTCTTTGGCAGAAGCAGTGCTGTTATAATAATTTCAGTCATATTTTGGTCTTTTTTGTTCGATATTACTAGTTGATCTTATCATATTGTCTTATTTTAATTTTAATTTTCATATGCACCCTCTTTCGGAGGCAATCATGACTCAAACCTCACTAGTTATTGTCTAATGATTCCACTCCTCCATTTCCTAATTTTATCCCATTAAAAGTAAATAAAATTACAATTAAATCGAGAAAGCTAAATGATTTTGTTCTCTCCTCCGATAACTTCTCTACCTCCTTCCTGGTAGATAGGTTAAAAATACACTCTGGTCCTTTTTCAAACTTAATCCTTTCAATCAAATAACACTGCTGGAAGTAAAGATGATTTAGTTTGTTCCATTGAATGCCAACTTCCGAAAAAACTACAATGCACTATGCTCAGACAAGAAGAGAACCAAGCATCGCGAATCACAATCCAATTTAAATACGAGTTCCAATTTGACATACATAAAAAAATATTGCAAACGGAAATAATAAATAAATGAAACAAGTTAACAAGGAGAGTGTGAGGTAAGGAGTTAGTTACCAATATCACATTCGGTTCCAATGGCAAGCACAGTGGCCAAGTACTTAGTATCAGAGCCACGTTTCTTGAGCTTGACCTGTGTGTAGTGTTCCACCGAATGCGCATTAGTCAGAACCCTTCTCCCGCCAATCACAAACCCGCTACTACTCGAGCTGTACTGTCTCTTCCGCTGCCACGGCAGCGAAAAATTCGGTTCCGTGTGGACACAAAACACCTTTACCACGGAGTCCATCTCCGGAATCACCCGCGCTTCCCACCCCTTGTCCACCTCCATCGCCACCAAAGTGGACACTCCGGCGTCGCCGGGAACCGAGAAGTCTCCTTTGTCCAGTGGACGGACAAGGCGGCGCCCCGTCGCAAGAGATAGAGGTTTTTCGGAGTGAACGGGGAGCTTTCTTGGGCGGCCACGGGCGCGGCGAACGCGGGGAGAGGCGGTGTTGTCGATGAGCTCGACGTTGCCGACGGAAAAGACGTCCTCCATTGAGGCAGCGTTGGCGGCGGAATTAGGCGCGACAGCAGCGGTTGCGGTGACGAGGGCAGGGGAGGGAGCGGGGATGGCGAGGTCTAGGGTTTCTGGGGCGGAGCTATTGGGTTTGTGTGCTCTCTTACGTTTGTTACCTGCCATCTCGTATTTGGGAAGTGTTTGTTACTGTTATTTGAGATGGGAGAAAGATAGTGTGGATTTGTGCTGAGCAGAGGGAAGTGAACAAAGGAAGCAGAAGCAACAAAATGAAGGCGGAGGAGGGAATCCAAATCAAACAGAACTTCGTTTTATGCGGGTCTTGTCACTTTTCGATTTTTCCCGAGTAATTCACTCATACTAATTTAGTATTTATAAGGTTAAAATACTTTCTTCCTTTTTTTCAAAAATCTCAAATAAAATCTAATATTTTTTTTTTAATCTCAATTAGGTTTATACTTTTTAAAATGTATAAGAATTAGATTCATTTCGTTAGTACGATATTAACAGTATTAAGGATATATCATGTGTCAGCTCTTTATTTTTTTGAATTTTATTTTTGAAAACTATTCATACCACGTGTCATATTGTATCACATGTCAAGTCAGTAAGATGACATGTGTCAAGTCATTCTTTGAATCTCAATTTGGTCAATATATTTATTATTTTAATTATATTTTAGTCAATTTTTTTTAATTTTTACATCCTCTCTAAATAGAGGTCAAATTTAACTTTTATATAAATTTTATAATGATATTTTTATTAAACATTTTAATAATATTAAGTTTATTTTATATTTTTTAAAAATTTTAAAATATTTATTTTAACTTGTTACAACATTGTTTTAAATTATTTATATACAAATGTTAGAGTTGGTTTAAAAATAATAATTTTATAAATTTAAATATAAAATTTTAAAACAATTTTGTAAAAAGTTAAAATAAATATATTTAAAAAATTTTAAAAAATAGACTGAAATGTAATAAAAATAACAAATATATGGATCAAATTGAGATTCAGACAATGATTTGACACGTGTCACCTTACGGACATGACATGTGACATGATATTGACGTGACACGTGGCATGAATAATTTTCAAAAAAAAATTAAAAAAATAATCAAAAAAATGTGGAGCTGACACGTGGCACATCCTTAACACCATACTATGGAACATGCCTAATTGTTACACATTTTCAAAAATGTGGACCTAATTAAGATTAAAAAAATCTTAGAACCTATTTGAGATTTTTCAACAAAAACATAGACCAATGGAGTTATTTATAATTATAATTAGAAGTTTAAAACTTAACTTTTCTATAAAAACAAATTAAGTAAAGAATATAAATATAAGAATAAATTGAATAGATTATAGATAGTTATTTTAGGTTTTTTTACCATAGTGGTGCAATATATTTTCAAATATATTAAAATGCACAACTTTGCAAAGAATTATAACTTCACTTTTAATATGTTTGAACTAAAGTACTGCCAGTTTAGCTTCACTTCATCGTTTTAGTTTAAAAATTGTGTGAACTGAGTATGACTTTTTTATAAAAATGTCATTTTCATATTACTTACATATATTTGTAATTTTTTAAAAGATTAAATATGATTTTAGTTTTTGAATTTAAACACAAAATTAGAATTTGTCTTTATTCATAATTTTGATACATTTTAGTTTCAAAACTTTAAAAAAAAATGGATATAGTCATTTAAATTTATTAAGGCTAAATTCTTTTTTACAGGTCAAAAGTGTTTCACAGTAACATTTTAATTATTTATGTTAAAGGGATCACTAATTTATTGGGCCCATATTGATTTGATTAAGAAAAATAAAAATAAGGTATTTTGTATGGGTTCTCAACCCGAAATTTTAAATATACAATCCTTGCATGAGGTTTGCTACGAGAGAGAAGATAATAATCCAGTGAGAGACAAAGAGACAGAAGTTGAGAGTGCTTGTGATGAAAAAAAAAGTAAAGAACTGAAAAAAAAATAAAAGAGTAACCAGTTTATCCTATGCAAGTATATGTAGAGAAGCTACCTTAGAGAGAAGGTCTTATTCCATATCTCATATGTTTATTTAAAATACCCATTGAGGTATGTTATCCACCTTGTTGGTGAATAAAATAATGCTATGTTGATCATTAGAATCTCCAAAAGAACTTGTGGTGTACCCATTAATTATTATTAGTGAAAGATTTTACTGAACTAGGTCTCGTGGTTTTTCCTCCATATAGAGGTTTTCCCACCTTAAAAAATTTTGGTATTTGCTGGTTCCTTCCTTTTCTGTTTTATACATTTTATTTATTTTTCATAATATTTATTTAGGAAACATTTGATTTGGATTTTGATTCCGCTTGTTTATGTGTTAATTTTGAGATCTTCCCAACAATTTATATGATTTGACATGTTTTTACTTCAATATTAACTTCAAAACGTGTTTGACACGTCAAAAAGATGCAACATAACGTAATTGATCTAAAATGATTATATTTATTCATTTTTAAAGTTTAGAGACCAACATGTATCAAGTATCAAAGTTTCAATCATGGACAAATTTTAATTTCAAGTCAAAGTTCAGGTGCTAAAACCATAATTAGCTCTTTTTAAATAGTTGTCCAATTTAGTATATTTGAAAGCAAATTATACACTAGCTATACTACTATGAAGATTAGAGATGTCAAAATAGACCACCTGGCCCGGATCACCACGAATTAGCCACTTAGTGAGTCAACACATCCTAACTCACTTATTAGCGAGCCAAACAAATTTGAACTTGACCTAGCCCACCACGGATTAGTGGGTTAAACGAGTTGACTCACTAACTCAATTAAAAAAATACAATTATTTTTTCTTCCATAAAAAAAAAACTAAATTATAATTAGGATTAAAATATAAACAAACTTCAGTACAATCTAAAAGGATGTTAAACTCTAAATACAAACCAAAATTACAAATTATCAATGTGTTGGCTAACGAAAAACAATTCAACCTGGCCCAAATGCAAAGCCAACACAATAAAAAAATACTTGTATGACCTTTTATTTGAGGGTTGACTCGTCAACCTGACTCACTATGTGTTCAACCCGAGTGAGCCGAGTTCTTGGTGAACCAAGTCAAAAATTAACTCAAATTGAAATTTGTAAAAATAATTTAACCCAACCTGATTCGAATTCGTGATAGACCGAGTTGGCTTACGAATTCTAATCCATTTTGACATCTTTAAGCATTATGAAGAAAAAAATGTAGTTTACTGAAAAATAGGAGATACATTGTTTTGAATTGAAAATATACATTCTCTTACTGATAGTTTCACATTATTAGTTGGAAAAAAATAGATCAATACTACAATTACCACTCACACCCATTCAAGAATTTTTTATATGATATTTTCTATTCATGTCAGCGTTACATATAGGTAAAGTGAAATAGGAGAAAACCATAAAAATGAGATGAGATAAATAGTTAGAAAATAAATAGTTGTTTTAGAGAATTGTGACTAGAGAAACGGTAGCCCATGTATCCGTAGTTATGGTTATGTCTTCGTCAAATGAGTTTTATTTTATGTGAAAATATTAGGATATTGGTTATTTGCCATAAAATAAAGGTTTAATTACTTTTTTTTTTCGTCTAAAAAGTCAAGTTTGTCCTATAATTTTTTTTTCAATTTAATTTTAATTTTTGAAAAATTGTCACAATGATAGTTGTATTGGTATAGTGCTTTGATAGTGTCACATATTAGTGACAGTGCTTCGAATAATGTTTTATATTCAATTTATTTTATATATTTAAAATTTTGACACAACTGAATTTTAATTTCATTTTAAGACAGAACAATGTTTCATTCTTCAGAAATTAAATCAAAGTAATAACGGCTTTAGTTTGTTTGAAGGAAAAAAGTTTTTACATAAACTTGCTTTAGTTTTTAATAGAAACAAATATTTATATTCTTTTCAACAACAAAATTTTTGACCTCAAAAATTTAAATTTTTTATAAAACAAATAAAAACATGACTTCATTATATCTTCCTTTAACTCAAATAAAATCACGTGTTCTCCCATCTAGACTACTATTTTTAGACTCATGAATTTTTCTATAAATTCATTCACAGACTGTAACGGATTTTAAATTCTAGCCATTTCATTTCTATTATTTAAAAGTTATTTTATGATCTATAATACTGTAATTTGGTATGTTACATGTATCCTTGTTTTACCTTCTTCGTAGAGAGATGGAACTCAACTATCTAGTGGACAGAAGTAACGCATGCAAGAGCAATCCTGAAAGTTCCAAAAATTTTAGTTTTAGATGAAGTGACAATTATAACATCTCGTATAACAAAGTTTATAAAATCTTATTCCAATCTTCACATGATTAAAAACTATACATGCTAATAGAATGTCTGATAAACTAACTATTCATTTCTCACTTTAAAAACACACCATCCCTTTCACACTCTCGTTACTCTTGTTTTTTTTTTATTATTATAAAACACATTGGCTTTTCTAATTTAATAACGAAGAATTTGAATGAAGTCAAATAAAAATATATTAATTCACTGTTTAGATATTTTTACAATAGAGAGGAAAAAAAAGTCTACTCATATCTTACTTTTAAATTAGTGGTGAAAAGAGGAGCACTTTACCAATGGAATGGAAATAGAATGTATTCCATTCCATTTTATTTAAATACTTAAATGATAAAAAAGCATCCCCACTCTATTATTCTTTTACTTCATTCATTTTATATTTTGCTACCAATGCAGTTGGGAATGGTCATTATTGCTAGTATTCAAACATAAGCATCATAAAATGCTCGAATAGAATGAACAATACGTTGGTTTATATTTTTCATATTTATTATAAAAGATATTTGACATCAATTTTATTTCAAAATTTTAAAATAATATAATTATAAATTTTTGATTTTATATTATATTTAATTTTGTCAATTTTATTTAATGTGAGACTTTTGATTCCCACTTAAATTATTTTTAATCAAATCCAGTAGTATTTGGAGTTTAAAAAAAAAAAAGGTAAACGAGAAAAGAAATCGTGTGCACACCGTGTTCCTTGATCCACTTGTGGGATCCCCTTTTATTATTCATGTTGCTTAATGTTTACTTAATCACCCCACCAACCTGTTAATGTCAGTAATAATGTGTAGCCCCTCATCCTTTTCTCACCATAAAGTCACCACAATTGCATAACCCTTTCCTCTGCTCATCTTACTGAACATTGACTTTTTTTTTGTTTTTTTTTTTATCTTTTACGTTCTATGGATTCTATATAATAAAATATAATTTATCACTAATGTGTAAATTCTCATATTCGTATAACACTGATGAAATACTATTATAAGAACGTATTTCTTTATTGGTTTATTGAGCTTAAAAAAACATAGTAAGACACAAAAATACTTCACTATAAATACTCGGGCTTGAGACACTCTTTGTGACAGTTAAGAGCAAACTAACTTAAGAAAATATGCGTTTTTTTTAGTTCAGTGAGCTTTCATGAACCAGAAAACATTGCTAAAAATGCTTCGATTCGATTACTGCTCTGCTACCCCTTTTGCGCAATACAGTATGTAACAGTGAATGTTACCTGAGATTTGAGACACGTGTTTCGTTTGTAACAAATCAAAATTTGAGAACATAAATAGAAAAGTTAATAGTACTTACAGATATTAGTCCCCACGACGATGATGGGTACAGCACAGACATGGTAATGGTGACCACCATGGTTGTTAGCTATAACTTATAAATGCACCTAACCACCTTCACCTTCACCCGCCTCAGGCCTCATCACCCTAATAAAAAGAATTTCAAATCAATCTCTCCACGTGATGAAACAGTGGGTAACAAACTCATTATTCCAAATTAACATGATACATTCACAAATTTATCTTTATGATTCATTATGTCATCTTCATGTTTTAACTGTGAAATTTAATTTTTCCAAAGCCGAAAAATAAGGCAACCGAACATAAAAGATGGTACAAGCGGTCTCAGAAATGAAAGGGACAGCAGAATCATGTGAAGTGCCGCCACATACTACACACACATATTCACTCACTCTCTTTCTCTCTCTTAACTAATCGGTTAAATTCAACAAAAACACACCTTTCGTGAGAACTTGTTGCTGTTGTTCTGTGGTTGGGGTGTTGGGAGCAATTCGAGTTCAATGGCTGCAACAGCTTCAAGGTTCATCAAGTGTGTCACAGTTGGGGATGGAGCTGTAGGCAAAACTAGCATGCTCATTTGCTATACGAGCAACAAATTCCCCACGGTATCAACTCTCTTATAGCTACAGTTATGCGTTGTTGATGATATCATGTTATATTTCATGAAATCGATGTCTCTCATTTTCGTGCATTCTGGTTTGGGAGAAGGGGATTCTGTAATTCTCTTTGAAAGAACTAAACTTTTTCATGTGGGTTGTGCCTTAATATCTTGTTTCGGTTGAATTTCTCTGCCTTTAGTTTTTGGAGTCTAATTTTTCCCTTTTGCCCCCTATGGTTTGTATCTTTGCTTGGGGGGTGTTTGCCTATTATCAGGACTATGTTCCAACAGTGTTTGATAATTTCAGTGCAAATGTGGTTGTTGAAGGCACAACTGTCAATTTAGGTCTCTGGGATACTGCAGGTATGTTTCCACAGACTTGTCAATTTTTGTAGCATATAAATTTTATATGTAGAGTGGTTAGGGGTGTGACAGATGAGAGTGGTTACTCTTGACTATTCAATGTTGCATTGATGAACAAGACTAGTTTTTCTGATCCAGATAAAACCAATTTACATTAAGTTAGAACGAGTCTCACTTTTCTACCTCGATTCTATATGATTAAGATAAACCTAAATTTTATTTTTCAGTTTATGCAGTTTAATTTCTTATTAGCCTGCATGAATTTTGTGATGTGCAATATTAGGGCAAGAGGATTACAACAGGCTTAGGCCTTTGAGCTACAGAGGGGCAGATGTGTTTGTCCTGGCTTTCTCTCTAGTTAGTCATGCAAGCTACGAAAATGTGTTGAAGAAGGTATTATAGGTTCTCAGCTAGTTACTCATTGCTTCTTGAAACTGGATTGGTTATTCAAAGGGTAAAGATACATTTTCAACTTCATTAAATTGTAGTTGAATGGTACTAATGAAGTATTCAGAAAGCTAATAAAACACTTTTACTTAATACTTAAGTTTAAGTTTTAACAAAAAGTACTATAATACTTGTTAACATAACATGTCGATTGATCCAATACTTAACGTGTCTTACTGGTTTCTCTTGCATTTTCTAATTTGTATATACACATTTCAGTGGGTTCCTGAACTGCAGCATTTTGCTCCTGGCATCCCAGTGGTGCTAGTTGGCACCAAATTGGGTAACTCTCAAGAACTGGTCTTGCAATCTGTCTCCATCATCTGTTTTCAGTCTTTTTTGTGATGCCCATTTCGTTCATAAGGCCTCCATAGCTTAATGCAGTTTAGATTTTATCTGTTCAACCACAACCCATCTATATTGCCACCATATTTGATTCAAGAACTATAGGCTATGGCTATAAGCCCAGGCTATGTAGATTAGATTCTGCATATGATACTGTATTTATGGTCTTGTAGATCTCCGAGAAGATAAGCACTATTTGGCTGAGCATCCTGGCATGGTGGCTGTGACTTCTCAGCAAGTACAATTTCTTACTTAATCAGCCTCCTAAAGAATTCAACACAGTGTTTATTGAAACTTTTTTTAACAGGGTGAGGAATTGCGTAAACTAGTAGGAGCTACATATTATATTGAATGCAGCTCAAAAACTCAGCAGGTATGTTTATTGTACCAGTTAATGTCTCAAGCAATATAAAGGCAACTTTTTCACACTAAAGAAAATGATCTCAACATTGTTCACCACTGCATTACTGAGTAAAACATACTTCAGACATTCTACTCATTGTGATGGGAAATGCAAGCCTATAACAGCATTTCTTTTAGATAACTTTAATCATAGTATTAATGTATTCAAAATTTGATTCTTGTTAAAGATCAATAATGGCAATGATCCATTTGGTGGCTGGTGAGACAGGCTTAGTTGTTGTGTGTTGATTTCTGTACTCTTAAGGAAATTTAGTTCTCTGAAGAGAATATGCGAAAGAAGTGAATTGACCCGAATGATAGGTTTGGAATTGAAATATATGCAATGATCAAGCTATGCTTCAGAAAATAATGTTTGCCACTTTTGCAGATAAATATAGTCTGTTATTTGTGAAACTCTTCTGCAAATGACCCCATTGTCAATGCAATTAATTGCAGAACGTGAAGTCAGTGTTTGATGCTGCTATCAAGGTGGTCATCAAGCCTCCAACAAAACAAGAGAAGAAGAAAAAACCACGTCGAGGGTGTCTTCTGTTAGTACACTTTTTTCATATCATAATAAATCCTGCACGTGAAACTTTCTTACTTGTGAAAAGGCATTCATCATTAAGTGTTTACCACTGTTTACAATCAAAATTTTCCATACATGTGATGCAACTTCAGAAGGTATTCAACTAAACGATCTAATAAAAAACATTACAATTTTTTTATTTATATGTTTAGTTTTCAATGAAACATTAGTTATTTTTCTACAAAATTATGTTAAAAAAATTATATCAATGTTGTTATTCTTGTTTGTGTATTATGATGCTTTATTTAATCCATCTCAATGAAATTGCAGAAATGTGATGTGTGGAAGGAATTTAGTTCGTTTTAAATGAGACATTTGATCCAAAGAGTTTTCTTGGGAGGGAGAAGGTCTGTTGTGAATGGAGAAATACTAAGCTTTTGGTGCAAATTCCTTGTATAGATGAATCACAAGAAATTTCAAATTTATTTCTTACTACTAGTGAACAGCATTATTTTTTGTCAATGTTTTATTATTCTATATTTAACTTTAAAGTGGCTAAATTAAAAACGCCAAAACTTAGTTTCAAGTCCATCTAGGTCACGTCAAGTTTAGTTTATTGAAAGCCCAAAACGCAACATATTTTTTTCGGATCTGATTTTCATTAGTCTCGTCAGGCCCAAAAATTAAACACGAATTGAACTGAAAATGTATTATGGATTATGGATTATATGGACACAGATGAAAGTTGAAATGAATTTGTAGCCAAGTTAATCTGTAGAAAAAGTAATTATATAACTTTTTAAAATTTACTTTTGAAAACATTTGTGAAAAAAATTATAAAATGGTAAATGGAATAAATATATTTCATAATCAATTAGTATAATTATTAAAATGAGATAACTTTATCTATTTTAAATATGTATTTTTTTTCGTGCCGATACTTGTATTTCTCTCGTGTTTCTAATTTGTTCATTTTTTTTCGTTAGAAAGAATTAAAGTACATGAATTATTACTTAATTAATCATATTCATTAATTTAAAATAATTTATTGGTGAAATGGACATGTAAAGACGTGCAACCATAAATTAGAAAAAAGTATAGATGTCATTAAGAAATGTAACAAGTGGCACAATGACTATGGGTATAGACTATTATATATAGAAACCATTAGTTAAAATTTAAAATAATCAAATTTTGCTTTTAATGAAAGCAATGTAGCACATAGAATTAAACAAGGTGACAAATAGTGAATCATCATCCTTTTTCTATATTTCCTTTTCCAGTATGGTGATTTTGTTTTCTTTAATTTACTCTCATTCGTTACTTTATTATTCTACTATTATCATTACTCATTTTTTTATATTATACTTTTAATTTTCTTTCTCAGTTGTTTCAGACTTTGTATTATTTTGTATTATTTCTATTATTTGGTAATAATATTGCCAATAGTTTTAGCAGTAATTCATTTACAATTTCTCTAAAAGTATTTCAGCAAAGTTTGTTTAAGTTATTTTTTTTATTTAGCAATTAAAAAAAATATTTAAAAATAAGACAATCAATATCTTTTTAATTAGTTTTATAAAAAAAAATCAACTAAATTTGCGTAACTATAACTTTAAAATATGTATAAACGTATAATGTTTCGATATATTTTCAGTTTGAACCAATTTGGTTAATTGATATATTTTGATGAATTTTTGGATTATGTAAAGTCATTGGACGACTCCTCTCGTCAAGCTAAATTCAATTAATTTAAAAGTGGGAGAGAATTGATCATTTACAAAATTCAATTAATTGAAATAAAATTCTTAGTGGGTTTAGTTGTTGGGTGATCCAATCCTTTATCGAAAGAAATTCTTATAGAAATTCATTTATTTGAAAATGAGAGAGTTTGAGTCGTTTGATGAACCATTTTGCATCGCACACGTCTTTCATATTAAAACTCACAAAATGACTCATTGGGCGAATGAGCCTTTGGCTAAGCAGTTTGATTTTTTTTAAAATTTAACATTGTATATTTGAATGTTCTTAAATGTGATGGATGATTAATGGACGTTAGTAATTGAAAATGAAATGTGCATGATCCAGAATGTGTGATGATTTGATTGTAGAATGATGTGTTATATAATTTGAACATAGTTAGTTTTAGGAAGGAAATATTATGTTGAGATGATTAAGTTTTGTACTAAAACTGAGGTTTTGAAGAAGACAATCCTAACCTTGTTGACGCTGGACTTACATAAAAAAAAATATTATATGGTGAGCGTCGAAGGAAGTTTCGATAATTTATTTTGCGGTATAAAAAATAATTGCGTATGTAGATTAGTGGATTTATCCTGTCATATAATATTAATGAGTTTTTTTTTTAGAAAACCTTTTTCTTCTTTATGAACTTAGATTTCTCCAAAAACTTTCCTTTCTCTTCCAAAATTTTGAATCAGCTTTCATTCTTTTTGAAGAATCAACACTACTGAGTAATCTATGCGAAGAATTCTATTAAAACCCTCAATCAATTTATCTTAATAGTGAGTTCAATTATACAATTATACCCATCTTCTGAGAACAATTTGTTTTCCCTTACATGCAAGTCCATATTGAATTTCATGTCGTCTTTTTCGTTCTTAATGAATCCCTATCTGTTTATGACTCGAAAAAATTAAAATTTGCCTTGATCATTGATCGGACCTTTGACTTTGTAGATATTGATTTTGTCACGTGTGACACTGTTTAAGTGAGGAGAGCAAAGTTAGATAAACTTTATCAAGTAAGGGAAGCTAATCTTTTTTAAAATTTTAATGTTTTATAGTTAAATTAAAAAATTGTGATACAAATGGTGTGACTACTTGTTTGCATAAAGTTGAAAATATTTGAGAAGAGTGAGTTTGATAAATAGTATTAGTAGTATGGTATTTTATGAATAAGGAAGGTTTTGAAAATATGAGTAAACGTGTTTGATTTGAACTCTAAAAGTATAAATATGTGATGGTGAAAAATTGTTGAAATATAAAAATTAGTTGTGAAAGAAATATTGACAATATGACATTGTATAAAGAGATTAAAGAAGAATTGACCTATAATAAAAGTGAGGAATGAGTGTGACCATGATGATGTTATAATGAAGTTATTGTTGGTATTTGAAAGATGGAATGTATTTGATGTGGTATAGTGATTCTTATAGAATTGATGAATTAATTAGAAACATGAAATCTTATAGTGTGTAAAGAGTAGAGGTGTCAAAGTGAGTCAACCGGCTCACACGAGTTGGCTTACCACGGGTTGAGTTAAAAAATGTCAGCTCAACCTAGCTCACTTTTTTGGAAGCAAATTACAAATATTTTTCTTTTTGCAATTTATTTTATATATTTATTGCATTACAATGATAGTGAATTGACTTAATTTATTTTTTATAATAGTAGAAACAAAATGTTCACCTAATTATCGAAATATTATTATAAAGAAATAGTTAAAGATTAAAGTATCGACGTATATAACTTGACAAACAAATTAATTAAAAATTCAAACTATTCAAATATTATTGAGCGATGTAGGTGTGTTAAGTGAGTCAACCCACCTTCAAACCGGCTCAAACCCGTTTAACCTGTGGGTTAAGTAAGTTGACTTTAGTTCAACCCACTTTTTTGAAAAAAAAAATGAATTTTTCTCAACCTAACGCGACTCAAACCTTGGTCAGCGGGGGTCAGCTAGGTAGACTCATGGTTTGGAACCTATTTTGACATCTTTAGTAAATAATATAAATGGAAGAATGCTTTGAGTAATGTAGAATTGAATGTGGCACATTGTTTATATTTTTTAAGAAAGTAGTAGGTTTATGTGATTGTTATAATGCTGTGAAATTCCATTTTTTATTTGGAATTGTCTATATGTTACTAAATAGTTTGTATGCCACCAATTATATGTATGATTATATGATTATGTTGAGTTATGTTTGATATTGTATGAATAATTATAAAGATTGTGTGTTTGAATTGTCAAATTAGTTATTTCCAAGGAAAAATGTTGATCTATGATGGATCCAAGTGTGTTGAAATAAATTTGTTATATGTAACTATCATAACTCTACTAGTGTTTAATTCACATATAGGAAGATAACTACGCGTGAGAGGTAAATGAGACTCCATCTGACAGACAGAGATGAATCTCGAAAATATGATTAAATTTTTTAGAAAGATTTTTATTTATATAAAATATAATATTTAATATTAATAAATAATAAATAATAAAGTGAGGAAGTTTTTTAATCTCATAATATGATTATTCTTTTCCAAAATTTATTAAATTTGTTATTTATCTATCTCATTGTTAATAACATTGTTTGAAAGTAGAAAAGAGAGAAGAAAAAAATGAAGTTGAAAATTGGCGTAAGGTTGGTGTGACGTGAAGTTGAGTGGTGAGATTTTCTTCTTATATTAAACCCTGCAATCATGTAACAGCGACAAGGACATTTTAACAAAGACCTAATGCAATTACTAGATTAACTTTTCAACACATAGGACACCTCCAATTATCTTACGTCAACAAGATCGCATTCAATATTTATTAACGCTTTTATACAAGAATGGGTGACGGAAAGTGAAATTATATAATATATAATTGAGGGGTATTCTGGTAAAATAAAACTTCATTTTTTTACGGAACATGGTACTACGTAATTAAACTATATCTTCTAAACTTTAACTCCTTTACTCTCGCTAAATGTTTTAAAGAAAGTTTTTTTAAAATAAGTATCATTTCAAATATTTTTGCAAGACTATCTTATTAAAAGCAAATAAACAGATCAATAATTTATAAAATCCCAAATATAAATATCATTTTTGAATAATTATGTCAGAACCCGCGTAATGTAAAGTAGAGGGAGTAGTAAAATTCTATTATGCAATAAAATTTGATTATGAGATTACTAAAGTAAATTTTTTTTTTCATAATATTTTCAAAGGGAAAAATAAGTTAAAATTATAAATGATTTATGTAAGATTATATTTTGTGATTTTTCTGAATGTCGCTATAAATAGTGTGGATATACTTGACCTTAGGCAAATGGTTGAGTGAAAAGGACAAAGATTTGCATTTAGTATATGGAAGGTTCGAGTTTTTATTGTCTTATTAGGATGAGACAACATAAGTTTATCATCTATAAGTGCCGTTTCTCATTAAACCATCACTCCTTAAATTTTACAAAATACATAAATAAAAATAAATGATGTCATCACAATTCACAACGTCTTAAATAGTGTTTTTCTTTTATCTCTTAAATCCTTAATTTTTTTCTTTCTTTTTTTTTTCAAAAGAAGGAGATTAAGCAACTCCGTACAAACTTGAGGTCATGTTTAGTATTTTGTTTTAATCATACAGTATTGGTATTTTTGTAATGATAAACTCTCGTTTTAATTTCGAAGATAATAAAATTTAATTTTTTTAAATTATAATTTACCTCTCGCTTTGCTCTAAATTTCAGAAAGTCATATAATTAACTTAACTATTAATACACTTTACTTCGAAGTACTAAAATGAAAACATACGTTGTCTTTTAAAACAATCACGTTGCGTCTTCTCTACTTTCTCTTGGCCCATCATCAACCTTCTTTTATTTTGTCTTTACACCAATATTCCTAATCGTGCTTTTGGAGAGGTTAAAATGTATTAATACTTTGATTGTGATTTGGCATTAATTCCTACTCCTTTATAATATTAATACCTACTTTTGTGGTTATCCAATAGATAAAATAACATACGTATATGGCAAGAGACACAATCACATGGGGCTAGGGGTGGCCCTACAACCCCTATATTTTATAATTTTAACTATGTATACACACACGATACTAAAAAATAATTTATATTTTAAAATTAAACACTGTTTTTTTATAAAATACTGTATTTTACTATTATTAGTGTTATCTATTCATCTTTGTCAACATGAAGCTTAATTTTAAATGAGATTTATGGAACGTTTATATATATATATATATATATATATATATATATATATTTATATATTTTTTTTTATTACATATTTCATAGTTAAGAGTTGTATATTCATAATACTTGTTGTTTCATACTAGAGATGACAAATAAACCCGTTAATTGTCCGAACCTGTTACCGTTTTGATGGAGAATCCCTGCATTGACTGGGTATGGGTATGGGTATGGAGAATCCCCGACTTTTTTAATTGGGTATGAGGATGTACGTATTCCCGCCATAATATCCGTCCCCGTTTAAATTATTAAAATATTCACAATTAATTAAGTAACTATATATATATATATATATATATATATATATATATATATATATATATATACTATTATTTTTATTTTTTCTAATTATTTGGTTTGTCATGAAACTCATTTGTATCTCCATTACATTTTTCATCTTAGCATAACTTTTATGTAATTATAATTAAAAAAAATTTATGTCCCACATTTGAATATTTCTATTATTTTTTAATATTTTTATTTATTGTATATTTTCCTTTCATATGACAAAGTATAATACTCTCAATTTAAGTACTTAATAGCACAAACATTTCATTTACTAGGTAATATAAAAAAAAAAATCTTTACATATTATTATTAGTTTTTGTTTCATTTGAAGAACTTTTTTGTTTTCCTAAAACAATTTTTGTTATTTCTCAACCATTGAGTATATATATTGACATTTGAAAAGTTTTCTTAGATTATTTTTCATCTTACCATACCCTTAATTATACATTTGTTGTCATTTGTGCGATTTCTTTCAATAGTCTCTCAAATTGTTTTTAAATATTTGTTAATTTTGTAATATTTTTATTTGTTGTTTATTTTCATTGTGTATAATACTATTTCAATATATTTTATCTAATTAATTTTTTTATTTTCTAACTCTTATCAGTCATACTGTAATATTTTCACTATAATTGTATAAATAACTTTTATTTCTGCAATATAAAAATTTAATGTAATTGTCATGAATAATTTTTTATCACCATCCAACATAATTGAAGTTCAAAAGATACAAGATCTATGTTAAAATTTTATTATTATGATTATTATTTATTCTTTGTATCATTTTGATCAATTGATGTATTATAATTTTTATTAGTGTGTGAAAAAGAGATTCGTTAAAATTTAAAAGATTGAAGCAGACAAACTTTTAAAATATATTTTAATTTGAGTATTTGTTTTCCTTTTATATTTTTTAAAAATTATTTTTAAATTTATCAACTAGGTTTCATTAATGTTTGCAAATTTAATAAATGTTTTGGTTCTCATAAAATTTTATTTGGTATTATAATCTAAAATGTAAATAATTATAATTTATTTTAAACTTTTATTATGATTATTATTTGTTTTTTGTATCATTTGGATCAAATGATATATTATAACTTTTATTAGTGTATAAAAAAGAGATTCATTAGAATGTAAAAGATTGAAGTAAACAAACATTTAAAATATATTTTAATTTGAATATTTGTTTTCCTTTTATATTTTTTAAAAATTATTTTTAAATTTTATCAACTATGTTTCAATTTGTAAATTTAATAAATGTTTTGGTTCTCATGAAATTTTATTTGGTATTATAATCTAAAATATAAACAATTATAATTTATTTTAAAGTATTTGATATCGAATAAACAAACAACCATCTTTCTAATATTGAATATTTGATAATATTATGTTCCTTTACCATAATTTTTAATTATTTTACAAAAATTAATTAAAATTAATATTGAAGTAGTAAGTAACGGGTATGAGTATGGATACAAGATTATACCCATTACTCGGTGGGGTTGAGGATGGAACAAAAATTTAATACCCGTTGGATTTGGGTACGAACATAGAGATGAATTTTTTCTACGGGGATGAATATGGGATAGCGAAACCCATCTCCGTCCCGTCCCATTGTCATCCCTATTTCATACACATCTAGAATTGGACTAGGCACATTCAACAATTCAGTCTAGAATTGGACTAGGCACATTCAACAATTCAGCCAGAACAAAATAGATATTAAACAATCTTTCATCTGTTACATGCGAAGAAAAACACATAGTTGTTTTTCCTAATTTTTATAATAATTAATATTCAAAAATTATCTCATAAATAAATAAATAAATAAAATTAATTAAAATTGAATAAAATATATTTTTATTCTAATATAATAAATACTTAAAATATATTAATAAAAAATAAAATAAAATTAATTAATTGAAATTTTGATGTTGTAAATATATTTTTATTTTGAAATTTTGATATTTTCAAAACATTTATTTCAAAATTATAATATAATAAACAATTAAATAAATAACATTATAATAATAAATATAATTTAATATTTAATATTTAATTTTAAAAATATATTAATTAATTAAATTTATTTAAATTTTTATTTATTTATCAATTCATCAAATCATTCTCAAACTCTCCTTTCATTTTTCACTATTTTTCTCTTAATGCAAACAATTTCATGTTCACATATTTTTACCTTTAAATCCACTTATTTTCACTCTCTTAAGTTGATCATCAAATCCAAAACATACCCTTTTTTGTTATATCTCTGAAAGTTGAATTTGAGAGGGAGTGATATGAGGAAATCCTGAAGAGAAAGTGAGATTGTTTTTTTAAAGGATGAAGATGCAAAAGAAATGGATTTGAAGGTAAAATTTATGAATGATTTGATAGATATAATAAATATAAAAAATGTTTTAAGAGATAAACTTGTTAGATTATGGTTTTAGCTATATGGTTAAAATTAATATAAAATAAAATGTAATTATTATTATTATTTTTATGGTTAAATGTGTTTTTATTCTTTTAATTTATTAATGTCTATTTGAAATTTCGGTTTAGTGTAGTCCCAAAATTTAAAGATAATTGAATTTAATTCTTTTAACAAAAATTTTTAAAATTTATTTAACATTTGAAAATAACATCCAAAATACTAATTTGATGATTGAGATCCGCGTTTTGAATATATTCTACAAATTTGACGACTATTTATTTGTTCGATAAATTGATCCCAAAGTCCCTGTCTAAAACTTTGAACGTCTTGAAGCTGAAGATAAAGAAAGGTGATGTTTAATGATTATTTATTATTATATGAAAAAAATTCAAATACTAAAGGACAAACTAGAGAAGCTTCAGCTCTATTTCTTGAATTCCAAGCTTCTGTAATACTTTTTTTTTCTCCTTTTCTTCTCTCCAATACAATATCTCCAGTGCACATATGGGGAAGTAGCACACTGATTTGTTTGAAAAAAAAAAATACACACTAAAAAACTACATGATTAGTTGTGATTTTTATGTTATTTCGAATCTTGATCGAAATATATATCTTATTATAATTTCAAAGTGCTAACAATTTTTCAGAGTTTTTGGCTTGATAAAGTGGAATAAAATTTTCACAGAATCTGATCCGAGTGGATAATTCGCACTTTCAACCTCTTTTGGGATAAGGATGCAATTACAACTAATGTAAATTTTTTGTGATTCTGGTTTCGTGTTCCTTCCTTCTGTTTGCGCAATTGAAGTTGGTAAGAGGGAAGAAAATGAAGAATGGAGAAGCAAATAAAAATGGCACCCACAACGAAAAAGCACCTTTGTGCATATTTTTCCACTTTACCACTTATTTCCCTAACACAGTAAACTCTTGCGACACCATCCTAGTCCCGAAAAAGGACAACTTATGAGAAAGGAAAAAAGAAAAAGGGTAAAGAATCCTTTATCGTGAATCACCTTTTTCGTGTTTTGTATACTTTTAGGCGAAGGGGTGATTGAAATATTTTAACTAGGGTGCTGTTACGAGGCTTTATTACATCAAAATAGAAAATATTTCAATTATTAATAAAATAATAAAGGTACATCTCCATCAAGATATATTTAATGTACACTTTCACATGTTGATTAATCTAGGTCAAATTAATATAATTGTTCATTAACTTTATATTTTGAGTTAATATGTTAATTGTAATACATGTAAACATATCATATGACTATTAAAAGGCTTTCTAAAACTCGTATAATGTGATCACTCATGAAAAATCAATTATCATTTTATTATGATAAAAAAGTTGGACGCTCTAAATCTCTTTTTGAATACCACGGCATTTGGTTAAACCAATGCAATATTTTGATTAAATTAATATAATTGTAAGTTAAAGTCTAAATAAATAAGGTCAAAGTTGGTATGTGCAATTTTATTAAAACCCATTAGAAACACAAAAATATCCAATTTTTATTCTCGTAAGTAACTCAAAGTATTTATCAGTGTTGAGAATTTAAGTGTGAGTCCAAGTTTCACATTGAGTAAAAGTGAGAAAGTTGAACACCATATAAGGATCATGACCCATAAACCCATCACCTTAAGGTTTTGAGTTAAGCGTGGTGTCAATCCTTTATATGTGGGTTGGGCTCATGCTCATTGGTTTTGTATCTCCCAGGTGATCCTCTCTAAACAAACTCAGACAAAGGGGTACTCGGTAGTTTGTCAATCCTTTATATGTGGGTTGGACTCATGCTCATTGGTGTTGTATCTCCTAGGTGATCCTCTTTCGAAAGACCCAACAATCAGTATATATTTATATAATACATTATGTAGTTTGATCAAACCATAATAAAAAAGTAGTTTTATTTTCAGAGGAAAGTATAATAATTAGTTATGAACTTTAACACTATCCTTTTAAGGATGCAACAAAATAAACAACATGATAGATTACTCAAAATTTGAATTTTCATTAGTGCTTCGATACTTAATAATAATGATTATATTATTTTTCTTCTCCTTTATGGATGTTTGGTAAAAGGGACATGTTGTTAGTGTAAGAATTAATAGTCGGGGGTTATCAATAGTTTTATTGGATTTTAAAAGTGTCAAAAGAAAAGTTATAGCTAGTAGATACACTATACATTGATAAAGGTACTTAATATTTGTACCTAATCAATGTTTTGATATTTCGAAGAAAGTGTTGTTTGAATTGTTATATGAGAGTGTGTCAAAGAGAGTAAGTGAGTTGATATGTGCATAATGTTAAATATAATATTGGGATAAATATTAAGTATTTATAATATTAGTAATTCATCTTGGTACGATTATGGTTAGAATATATTTTGAATGAAGTAGAATATATTGTAGTTGTGTTTTTTGTTAAAAGTTATATATTAATGTAAAAATTAGTGCTCTTGGGACAAATGTCGCTAATGTGACAACTAATAACTTAAACAACATCTAAATGATGTATAAAAAATCTTTACTGCTCACAGTCACTTTAATGATAGTATGAATATTCAAGTGAAGGAGTGTGTAGTTTTATTAAGAGTAGCGAGAGAGATTCAAATACTTATCTCTCTAATGGAAGACTTGACTTTCAAACAACATATTAGTCACCTAAGGGAAAAATGTGATGATGTTGCATTAATTTTGAAACATTGAAGATCATGCAATTAAGTTAGGACACTAAAGCAATGATTGTTACTCAAATGTTGGTGAAACATATGTTTCATGTTTTTAGAACTCATTGAAAGTTATGTGACAAGTATAACACTTAAGTGTTGTAATAATATTCAAACAATGGATGCTTAAGCATTGGATTCAAGTATAATCTATATTTTTCTTAAGCAACATGAGACCAACTGATTGAGATGTCTTTTTTTTTTTTAGTTTTGAAAAGTAACGGGAGTTAAGTGAAAGAAGTTTGTGTTACATGTAAGTGTAATGACAATGTATATGTTATTAATTATATATAAATTGAAATATATAATGAAATGTATATCGTTAAAAATAATGATGTAAGTTGTTTATGTAATAAATACACACTCTTGATGTGTGATGAGATGTGTGTGCGTGTGAAAGAAATATACCTCATGTAAGTGTGTGATCATTTTTGAAATATATAATCATTTGTGGATATGTGACCCTTCATTAGTGTAATATTATGATAGATAACTAAGATGATATTAAAAGTATAATTTATCATGTAAATGATATCCTAAATTATATTAATAATCTAATCATTCAAATTAAGATATGATGCGATGAAAAACTAAATAAGATTTATATTTTGTTTAATAACATGTTTTTATATTTTATATAAACCATTCTAATATATAAAATTGAAGTCGGTGTTGATTAATTGTATTATTTCTAATATTTTTAGTGTTATTATCTTATTAGCGAGTCTTTTAAAAACATTGTATCATAAATTTTACTGTACATTAAAAATGTAATTAAGTATTTTAATATATTATTAACAATATTTTCATCTATATTATTCATTTGGTTGAGATATTATTAAAAATTTATTTTATTCAAATAACAAGAAGGTTCTAATATAATATTATATATATATATATATATATATATATATATATATATATATTTATATATATATTATGATTAAAATTAAATTATCTCACTTATAAATTATAAATGTCTATTTGAAAAATAATGTGATGGTACTATGTAAAAAATATATAATATTACAAATCAATATATAGAATATAAGAAATTGTCAACTTTACTTTACGTGTAAGATACTTTACAAAGTAATTTTTTTTTTCATGCGTGTGGAGGGTTGTGCTCTCTTCTTTCTTTTTCTATTTATATTTTTTTATTGACTTTTGCTGCTTTCATCATTTTTCCATAAATAGATACTTTTTTTTATCTACACAAACACAATTCAAAATATTTACAATATTATATATAGATATATTCGAGACTTAAAAGTCACAGTAGTAAAATTTGTCTAGTGATCGCATTTTACTATTACTCAATCTTTTAATTCTATTGTATTTTAAGTTCATCAACATAATTTAGTTGTTGTACTTTTGAACACAGTAGTTTTATAGAAACAGACCGTACATAAAAGATTTTTGTTCTCTTGATGCACACTGTGTATACAGTACTAGTGGTTACCAATCTTGGGCGGTTGAATGGTGTTTCTCCTTTCACATTACTATTGCTGCTGCATTTTATTTTCATTCATAGCAAAAATTAAATTAGATTCCTTCCATTCTGCTCATTGCTGTCTTCAACTTTTTAATTCTTCAACCTTGTTCCGACACTGTTCCCAATATTCAACTCCAATTCATTTATTTTTTCAACATTTTCAAACTCCCAACTCTTCAGCTTTTATGAATTTTCACAACCAGCCTTCATTGTTTCCACCATCACAGCGCTCCTCCTTTAATAACCTCAAATCAATTTTTAAAACCTTGTTCACCTAAAACAAAGGACCACTACCACTTTAATTAAGCTTTTTTTAACCCAAACCAAAAGATCTTTTTAAAATCACAGATAAAAAGAAATTTTATTAAAACAATGATAATTAAAAAGAATAAAGAAGTATATTTAAAGTTTTAATAAATCTTAATTAAAAGTTAATATAACCAAACAATCATAGTGTTTTCTTATTGGACAGTGTGGAGTTGTAAACTGCTTAACATAATTTCTTACTATGCACTTAATGATTAAAATTAATGAACATGAGAGAGAAAGACATAATACGAAAGTAGTGTATACTTTAATACAATCATCAAAATATATTATACTCTGGTTCATAATTGTTCATTAGAAAATTTTAACAAAAAAAATAGAGTGGTCAGAGTATTTTCTTTTTCAAATTTGTCTGACCTTTTACATTCATATTGATAAATTTGGTCTTTTTATTTTTTAATTGTGATTTTAGTAATTCCTTAACCATTATGTTTAATATTTAGTGATTTTTTTATTGATAGAAAAATTAAATTTACATATTACTTGATATTATTTATATGATACTTAATTACTAGAGTTGCTAAGTTAATACAAGACATTAGGTTTATTTTTTCTTATGCATCATTTATTGTATAAGTAAACAAATTATTCTCGAATGATTAAGACTATGACACGAGTCTTATTTTCCTTATACTTGGCAGTCATATCATATGCCACTGTCGCAACCAGACGACAACAGGGGAAAATATATATATGTATGAAAAACAAAAACATTGTCGGAAAGTAAAATTGGATGTATATGAAAATCAGAGAAAGAGAAAAACATACGAATACGATTATAATACGATTATACTTAAACTGTGTAACTCGTGGTCACGCGGTGTATACGGCTAGAGAGAGAAAATCGAAAATCTAGTATCTAATAGAAAGTGAAGAAGGAGAGAGGGTCTTGAGTTCATTCTGTGTTCGGGTTTATCTTTTCCTCTCTCAGACTTTGGACTCTGTTTCACTCCACACTCTACACTGCCCTATAACACCACCACTGTCTGCGTTTTCATTAATCTTTTCAAATCATTTTTTTAGTCTATTTAGTTTTTGGTTGGTGTGGGTCATCTGAGTTTTTTGACTTTAAAGTCCCCTTGTTTTGCACCCTCAAACACCGTCAAAAGGTGCTTTTATTTTTCTCTTCTTTTCTTGGAACTGCACAATTATTGTTGTAACTATTGCTTACTCAAAGAGACTCTCTCCTAGTCTCACTCTATCGTTTTCTGCTATTATTGGCCTCATTCCATTTTTTCCCTTTACCTTCACTGTTAGGTAGCTCGTATGACTGTGCTTTTTTAACTTTTTTTTTTTTTTTCAGATTTGGGTTTTGATTATTGATATTTGCAGTTTGTTGTAGAAGGTGCGTGAAAGAGAGTTATGGCAGGAGGTGGAGGAGCTCCGGCGCCTAAGATTGATGAGCCACAACCACATCCACCGAAGGATCAGCTACCGAATGTTTCCTACTGCATTACCAGTCCTCCTCCATGGCGTGAGTTTTTTGTTTCTGTTTCTCTGTAATCGTAGATTCGGTTTCTGTGTGCTCTTGCTTTGAACCTGATTCCTCTGTCATCTTTATCGATATGGTATATATTTAAAAGCATGCTTTGTGATTCTGACATTACTTATCTGCGCATGCTGGCTTTTTATCTGCTTATTAAAGTGGCTTTCAGTAAATTCTTTCCTTTTAGGTGTTTTGATGAGAAGAGAAAAAAATTTTCCTTTGGAAAATAGAACTTTTTCTTAAACCGATTGTAAGATTATGTTTGATAAGGATTGTGAATGAAATTAAGGGGAAACCAGAAAAGAAAAAAGATTTATTGACGTTTAATTCACGGTGTTGGTTCAGGGACTTGGGTTCTGGTTTATGAAATTGCAGTCAAAGGTTTTCTTACCTCTGAATCACTTGATTGAAACCAATTCAATGCCCTATTTGGGTGATTCCAAACTTCCATTTGATTGAAATTCTTATAAATTGAACTCTTGATTTTGCCCATCTGAGACACTATTCTTATTCTATATTGGTATTGAGGCTATTCCCAGTTATTCCCAGTTATTTCCAGATCCGGGTTTGTTACTTTATATTTAAAAATCTAATTCTTGCTTCTGCTGTAATAATTTTAGAGTATTTTACTCATAAATAATGTCTGTTTTCAAAATGATCTGTTATCAATTTATTGAATTTCAAAAGTTCATGCAGTCAACATTCAACAACTTTATTAAACAATGTGGATTTTATGGACAAATAAATGATGTATTCTGAAATGACGCCTAGTAGTTGATTTTTTTAAAATATACATGACTACTTCCTCGGCTTATGTTATTGAAAATATGGCTAAATGTTGGTGCCAATCTGATGCAGCTGAGGCCATACTTCTTGGGTTTCAACACTATCTTGTGATGCTCGGTACAACTGTGCTAATTCCCACTGCTCTTGTTCCCCAGATGGGAGGTGGCAATGTAAGCTTTAGCAAATTAAATATACTTAAAATAAACAATTCTAAATGGAATAATTTGAAAGTTTTCTCCTAGCCAAAAATCATATTTATAAAAAAATAGAAAATTGAAAGTCCATTTCTTGCAGGAGGAGAAGGCAAGAGTTATTCAAACTCTACTCTTTGTAGCTGGAATTAACACATTGCTGCAAACTCTGTTTGGAACTCGATTGCCTGCAGTAATTGGAGGGTCTTATACTTATGTTGCAACAACCATCTCTATTATTCTTGCTGGCCGTTTCAGTGATGAGCCAGATCCCATAGAGGTCTTGTATTTTATTGGAACGATTTTTTTTATTAGTTGTGTGGTTGATATACTTGCCAAACAAAGGCTTCCACATGCTTTGTAATCTGTATAGTTTTTGGCAAATTTATTCCAATGAGGGGTGGGTTAATCAATGCATTAGAAACTGTGTTAAAGAGTAAAGTTGGGTTCAGTTCCTGGTGTTTTGTAGAGTACCTTGAAATTATAAGGAAACTATTTATAGAAAAAAAAAGTGTAATTCTAATTCACGGAGCTGAATATGACACTGGGTCCTGTAGCTTATGTGACGGAGTTGCTTGATCACTATTTTGTTTTTTGGGTGTACATGAGCAGTTTAATCACTTTCTTCCTCTGCCTTTTGGATTTATTTTGTCTTCTTTTCAGAAATTCAAGAGGATAATGCGGGCAACCCAAGGTGCTCTTATTGTTGCATCAACTCTTCAAATAGTACTAGGTTTTAGTGGGCTTTGGCGTAATGTTGCAAGGTTGGTCTCAAGTCCTTAGTAAGTGTCTGTTATATTAGTCTTCATATATGGTAAAAAGTGTCTAAACAGAAATGTAATCTAGATTTATCGTCTTTGCCATGAATGCTCATTTGACAGTTTTTACTCTGAATTGAAATTTGGTTTGAAGTAGAAATTATGTTGACATGCTTGACTTTTTTGTGTGATGGAATTTGTATCAACAATGTAGTCCCAGTGAGCTAAAGATATTGAAAGAACTGAATATTCCTGAAATTGAGAGTAATATTCCAAGTGATGTAAGTTTCCAATTTCTTTTTCAGGTTCTTGAGTCCACTTTCAGCAGTTCCTTTGGTATCTCTTGTTGGTTTTGGGCTTTACGAGCTCGGCTTTCCTGGGGTAAGTACACATTTCAATGGCTTGGGTTCAAACCTAATGTAAATGTTGACGTCTTGCTGGTGTGTAGGTTGCTAAATGTATAGAGATTGGACTGCCGGAGCTCATATTGCTAGTATTTGTTTCACAGGTACAGTTCTTTATAGTGTCAAAAACTCTTAGCATCATGATCTCAGTTCATTTTTTTCTCTTGATCTCAGTTCTATGAATCTTTGTTAACAACACTTATTGGTTTTCATGCAGTTTGTACCCCATGTTCTGCATGGAGGAAAACATGTCTTCGAACGTTTCACTGTTTTATTTACTGTTGCAATTGTGTGGCTATATGCCTATCTGCTCACTGTTGGAGGGGCATACAATCATGCTGCCCCTAAAACACAAGCAACTTGCCGTACTGATCGTGCTGGTTTAATAGAATCTGCCCCATGGTTAGTAGTGAAGTTTCATTGATTATTTCTCTAAATGGTATTTTTTCGCTTGCAACTGCTTATTTAATTACCTTCTTTTTCTTCTTAGTTTGCTAAATTTGTATTGACTTTTCTTCCCAAACCTATCTGTTGATACCAATTCCAGGAGCAGCTCCTTCTATGCTGGAGTGTGCTGAATTAGGAATTGTGAATTGATGTTTTTGAATAATTGTCACCTTTGTCCTTTTTGGGGAAGTATTCAACATGTTTTTTGGGTTTGCAGGATACGTGTTCCATATCCATTTCAATGGGGAGCCCCTACATTTGATGCAGGTGAAGCATTTGCCATGATGATGGCATCCTTTGTTGCCCTTGTAGAGGTAATTTCATTTTGTAGATCAGTCTTGTCTATATTTAAGTTGGAATGAGATACCTTTAATTTATTAACTGGTATCGTTCTTCTTCTGTAACAAATACTTGTCCTATTAGTTTAGCTTTTATCAATAATCACTGAATGTATATAATGGCTTTATAAGAAAACCTTAGCAACGATATGAAAATTGCTACATAATAGGCGGCTATATTGGGTTGGAGACTGTGGTTGGTAGCTTAATGAATGTCTGGAAGAATTATACAGGGTAATGGAAATAAAAGGAGGGAGATATCTAAATTCTTTTTCTTAGTTTATCAGTCATGTTCGACCAGTGGAAATAGTAATGATATGCATGATGACATACTGAGCAAGAGTCTCTGGATTCTATTCTATACCAATGCTCTAACTCTAAGTTAGTGTTATACAATTGCCAGTTTACATTGAATGATACTGATTCGCTAGAACTAATTTATATATTCACAATTCATTTGCTGCAAGCAGTCCAGTGGTGCTTTTATTGCTGTCTATCGGTATGCAAGTGCAACACCATTACCACCATCTATTCTTAGTCGCGGCATCGGTTGGCAGGTACAAAGATAACTACTAGTATGCCTGCATTTTTTTTTTCGCATTTATAAAACAAAACTTAAATCGAGTTCCTCAGATCCTTGGGATCTAATTTTCAAATCAAACAGCAACACGTGGGTGTATTTTCATAATTGTTTAGCCTCTATTAAAAATATGTTTCTTAAGTAAAAAGTTGTCACGTTTGATTTAAGAATTTGTTGACTCAGACAAGGGAATTGATCTAATCCTTATAATCAATGGTAGTTTAAGGTGTTTTGATTATGCTGATATTTATGCATCATATTTCTTATCTTCAGGGAGTTGCTATTTTGTTATCGGGATTGTTCGGAACGGGCAATGGATCCTCTGTATCAGTGTAAGACTAAAATCATTCTGCTTGTATGCGCTTACTTCAATTTAGGTAAACAACTTTCTTGTTTATGAGGTGTTTGTTTGATTTCCGTATAGAGAAAACGCTGGTCTTTTGGCTTTAACACGAGTAGGCAGCCGAAGAGTGGTGCAGATATCGGCTGGTTTTATGATTTTCTTTTCAATTCTTGGTGAGTTGAAGATGAAGCTCGTTGCAGTGCTTGTAATTTGAATATGTAGTTTGCCTTAACAGACTAAATCTTGTGCCTTCATTCCCTTCAACTCTTGCTAATTTTTCTTTTCCGGGTAGGTAAATTTGGAGCTGTTTTTGCATCCATCCCACCCTCTATTGTTGCTGCACTGTACTGCTTGTTCTTCGCATATGTTGGTAAGCCTCATTCAAGATGTTTTCATATGACATTCAAGCTTTGGTTTAGTTATATACTTACATCAAACAGCATGTAATGTTCCACTTTCATTCATTATTTGTAGGATCGGGAGGTCTAAGTTTTCTTCAATTCTGCAACCTCAACAGTTTTAGAACAATTTTTGTACTAGGCTTCTCCATCTTCATTGGTCTATCTGTGTCACAGTACTTCAATGAGTACACAGCAATTAATGGTTATGGTCCAGTTCACACCAAAGCAAGATGGGTACTGAACTAATCTGTGGATGGGATGTGTAAAACCTTGGATTTGTTGTTAGCTTTTTCCATGAATTCACTCACTGACAATTTTATTTACCTTGGCAGTTCAATGATATAATCAATGTCCCATTCCAATCAAAAGCATTTGTTGCGGGTTGCATGGCGTATTTCCTTGATAACACAATACATAAGAAGGATGGTGCTATTCGGAAAGACAGAGGAAAACATTGGTGGGACAAGTACCGCTCCTTCAAGACTGACACAAGAAGTGAGGAGTTTTATTCACTGCCTTTCAACCTAAACAAATACTTCCCATCTGTGTAACTGTGTAGCTGAACCAGAGTCTTTGAAAGGTCGTAATTTGACTTGTTCTGATATGAGTTGGATCTTATTACAGGTTATAGTTATATGAAGTCCTCTTTTGCTATAGGATATTCTAAAACATTTGTTCTATTGCTTTTCATTCTGTAAATGCTGAACTGGGAAAGTGGATTCACTGTAGTAAAATGCACATGTTATTTATCTTTCATTATGTATCTTCACTTTTGATCTTTATTTTTTGACAGAAACAGGCTTGTATCATTCTCTTACCAGTAGCAGAATCAATAAAAATGGGAACAGAATAATAATTACAATAATAATAGTAATAATAATAATAATAGAGGTGGGGATTGGCCTCACATCTAGCAGCCCTTGCTGGAGTGAGAGTGAGCAACCATAATAAGCTTGATTCTAGAGTTTTAATCACGTTTAGATCCATTAGTGTTACACTTAATTACGTGGTAGCTTACGTGGTAGCTTGATTCTAAACGTGATAACTTGAATCATGCTATGAGTACTAGTATTTTTTGGTTAGTGATGAACTTTTATGTCTTTAAAGATAAAATCTTGAAGGCTATTCATGATTATTTGTGTTAATACAAATAGAGACTTTGGTGTGGATAATAATAATGTGAAGGAATACAAACCAAAAAGAAAGTTTTCTTCATCTATTCATATCCAACCATAAATTATAATTATTTATTTTTAAAAAAATTGTTTTTCATACGATTCCTTCTCTTTCATCTAAAAAACAATTTTTTAGAAATAAATAAATATACTTTATTTTGTATAAGGTTGATCTTTATATTACTTTGGATGAAGAAAAAAAAATTAAGAAAATAAGACAAATACGCAGGATATATATATTTTGTCCTGGTATATGATTTGAAGGTGTGTCTTTTGTAAATTTTGCATTAACAGTTATTATGAGGTATTTTAAGAAGCTTGTGAAAAAAAAACTAAAATATCTTATGAACTTGATGTGACCTGAGTTGATTCGAACCTAAACAAGCAATGATCAACTCAAGCATATGTCACCGACTTCCTAAAAACTGATTATAAGATATTTTCGTAAGTTTTCTTAAACATTTAAATTTATTTTGATAAAGTTTTCTATTAGCACCTATAAAAGAAGAAAAAGAAAATACATTTCTTTTTGTAAACTAAAATTATCTTGTATATAAATTAAAAAAATAAACTTCTTAAAAGGTTAATAGAAACTCATATAATTAACTCTTACTCTATCTTATTTCTTTACATGTTAATACGAAATAAATTTTACAAGATTAGCTAATTATTTATTTACATTTTTGAAAATCTTTATTCATTATTATTCTATTTAGGTACATAACAATTTTACATTATTTTCTAAATTTTGCATAATAAACTATTTTAACAAGTGTATATTGCTTTCAATGAAAAATAACACCAGAACCTCATGTTTTATATATTTAAATTTGTCTTAAAATATTTATTATTCTAATTTTTTTTAAAGCATTGAGTATTTTACTTCATCTTCATTTGCTAATATTTCTTCTAAATATTTAAATACATTTATAATTATATGTATGAAAAATAAATAACACAAATGTTAATTTCTATAGACTGTCAGCTACTTATAAAATGTATCAATATAATTTTAAGGTGATTATTATAAATTTAACAAGTTTATTAGTTTTCTTAAAAGAAAAAGAATGACAAGTCCAAAGCAAAAAAAAAAAAAAATGTGAAGTCTAAACTTAAAATATACTTATAAATATTCTGAAAGATCGATCCCATAGAAAAGTTCACGTGATCTTGATCGAACATTTATGATGATTTATAATTAAATGATACTTTTCACACTAAATACATATTACTACTCATCATCATCATAATAATAATAATTTTAATTTTATAAAAAAAGGTAAATTCTTAATCTTAAAGTGCTTGAAATAGAACAAAGTTTTGTGTGCATTCAATATTTTCTTCCGCCGTGGAACTCATTCTTCTTAGACTAGTCAGAAAGATGTGAATAGTTGATTCATTCCAAACCATTCACTCACACACCAGATCAACCTTTTATGTGTGAATATTTTTAAGAAAGAAAAAAAATTATGTTTCGAATTAAAAGTAAATAAAATGATATGAGATTTTTAGTTAAAAATAGCATTTTGTGGATGATTGAAGATGTAAGAAGCAAAGCACTTGAAGAGCTATGGCATAAAAATAATGGCACATAAAAGTTGGAAGTTTGATTCTTGGGCTGAAAATGAAACCCACTAGAATTGTTTATTAGGGTTCTAGTCTTGTGTATGTGTGTGTCCTCTTTTTGAAATTAGTGTCCTTTTATCTACTTTAGTCTAGTGATTATGCACATTCTCATTCTGGTAGGATAGAGAAATAACATGCAGAATAGTCCCAAAACAAGTGATTGAAATTTTGATGCATCTCAACACAACATTTTCCACTGTCATTGGGCTACTTGTTCTTGTCAACCATGGAATGCATGTTGTGATCCTTCATCTGTCTCTCTCACCGTTACCCTCTCTCTCTCTCTCTCTACTTATTCTCTCCTCTTTTGATGCTTCAGTCACACCATTTTTTCATTATCAACTTTCATAATACTTATCTATCTTCTTCTTACCCTCTTCAATATTTTTACATAATTTGGTAAAAATCAAGAATAATTTAAATTTATATTATTTATTTAATTTTTTAATATGTTTTTTGAAAATAAAATATTATCTTGTATGGAACTAAATTGTCTTACAAAATCACGTGTGTTCTTATTCTAACGTGTGAGATGTTTTCAAGTGATCTTTGAATGAACATAAAGAGGTAAGATATTTACAAACACTTTGATGTTCAAGTTAGTTAATATAATAAATAACATATGCATTTGTATAAAGTCGAATATAATCTTTATCTAGTAGTAGGTCACCTTTATATACCTTACTATTTAGACTCTAACTTGATTGGATTCACCATCATCTTCATTCTAGGAATACACTCTTATTTGAGGAAGGTTTAGATGCTACAATAAAAATTGTATGACATATTATTATCATATAGGTGTAATTTGACATGATATATGATCTCTATTTACATGTAGAGATTCTATCCTAAGTTAGAATGACCTGATCCTACAAAATCAAAATTTTAAAACAAATAATACCTCAAATAATTTTACTATTTATCAAAAATATCAAGTCTCGTCAAATATCGATAAATATGTATTTTGTTCATTATAAACCAATAAAGTGTTTAGAAAATCTTAAATAATATTTTCTAAAGAAAATAAAAATGATGAGTAAGGGCCTTAACGGCATAGTGATGAGAGAACATACACATGGACTATGTCCGTTACTGTGGCAGTGCCAGGCTATCATCTCACAAATTTGTATTTCTATTATTCATTTAGGAATTCCATAATATAAGCAATTTGTGGTGTTAATTGTTATTTGCATAACTATTTGTTTGTATTATTAAACAGTAGGAAAAAATGTCAATACCTACTTTCCTTTCTGTTAGCTCGTTTGGCCTTCTTATTTTAACAAAAAATATATTTTTTTTCAGTGTAATTTATGTCTAATTTTTGCTTGAACAAAAATATTTTCACTCATGCTAAAAAAATATTTTCTTATGATATCTTCAACTCATTGAATACTTTGTTTTTATATACACAAAATGAAATTTAATTTTTATGATCGATAAATTTATGATTTTATTTAAAAAAGTTATATTGTATTATAATGTTTCTTGAAATTGATGGAACTTGTATGAATTTAAAATCACACATTATTGATGATGTGTGAACTATTGTTTGAGTTGTCGATTAAGGATTGACACCTATGTTATAACATATATTTCTTAGTTTCGTTGATGGTCCAAGTCATAAACTAGGATAAATGGTTATTGTTCCTGCGGATGAACAAATAAGATAAGTTAGGCACGAGTATCGCCCTACCCTGTAGTCCGTTATCTCTTTAGTTGGCCTCTTCCCATTCGATACATGTCGGCTTGAACCCAGGAGGGGTTACCTGCAGAAGAATCTCCGAAGCTCAAGTAAGTCAAAGCTCTCAAAGAGTCAAATCAGCAATTAATGAATGCGTAC
>Ga0214542_1001762_pt1 | contig 44749 bp, 21 predicted proteins | sample CNSS1metaG_FD_160096 | JGI IMG/M metagenome (GOLD analysis project Ga0214542, IMG submission 160096) | Root nodule microbial communities from cowpea collected in UCLA plant growth center, Los Angeles, California, USA - CNSS1 | ecosystem: Host-associated > Plants > Roots > Nodule | place: USA... | reverse complement strand
TAGGGTTAGGGTTAGGACTGGGCCTTGACTCTTTGTATTCTGCTTACTATCTTCTTATATAAACAGTAGTAAAACAGTAACAGTGTAGTTTTTCACTGTTTCATTTATCTGAAATCTCTTCAAGAAAAACAATAAAAATCACTTGTGGCCGCTTTACATTAACCACAATACCATTTTATACTAATTACGAAGGCTTCACATTTCTTAACACGTGGAAACAAGTAAGCAAGATGAATAGACAAGATAATAGTCACATTATTCAGTTCACAAGAAAATTAGAGATCAAACAATTGAAAAATATAAAAAACTGAGTATTCAATAAACCAAAAAGTTGAAAATACTCAAATTTATGAAGGACTTAAAATTTATTTAAACCTATTATTTATTCATCTTTTGGAAAATCTGCTGATATTTTCTTATTTTAGTTAAATACTTTTGACTGAATCTACATGTGTTGCAGGCTATGCATAATTTTCCTGGGTTTTGATGTTTTCTTTGTTGTTTTCTGTGTTGCACTGGCGTGTATCATTGGTATCGCTGTTTGCTGTTGCCTTCCATGTATCATTGCACTTCTATACGCAGTTGCAGACCAGGTAAGTCATGTTTCATTGGTCATTTAGCTGTCCGGTTTTGAAGTCTGTAAAGCTATTGAAACTACTTTCTCAGAAGCTCCAAATGGAAGCACTGTATTCTGTATAAAAATGGGTAGGAAGGTGCTGAGCAGTAATCTTTGAAGTAACTTTGCAAATTTAATCATTTCAACATATATAATAATAATTTGTATAAATTTAATGCTGGAGTCTTTGCATTTGTAGAACACATGAATGGACAGATTAAACAAGTGTTAAATTGGATAGATGTTTCACAACGTTAACTAGTTTGACTTGCCCTACTACTGTACTATTGTGGACTAACACAGTGAACATGACTCATTCCTAGAGTATACAAAGGCATAATGGATTTCATAGACACGTAATCCTATTATTTAGGTGCTCTTACTAGGTCCTCTATTTTTCTGCACACCTTAGATACTGTTTATACATCTCTATTTTTCAGATTTTTCAGGTTTGTAGGCGAGGCAATATCGTAAATATTATTTCTTCTGAAACTAGAGATGGGATCTGGAGAGAAAACCCAAATATTCTCAGTTAGATTTTTTTTTATTCTTATGATAGATTCAGCAACCAAAATCTAATGGTACTTTGAGAATCCAAGGAGGGTGTTGAAGAGCTTTTCTGGTGTAAAATTAGAAAAGATTGATAAGGGATGTGTTTTAGGTGTCATAAAGAGATATAGCTCAGATATGTGTGCCATGTAACTTGATTTTCTGTGACATTAAGTTGATTGTGAATGTACCACTAATATTATTGACATGGTGAATGTTTTGTAGCATAGGAATGTTAAATGGGGGATTTCATTGTTATCTATCTATCTATTTATTGTTACTTACTAATGTCCTTGTCTGTGGAAAAAACAGGAAGGAGCATCAAAGGAAGACATTGAGCAGTTGTCAAAATTTAAATTCAGGAGAATTCAAAGCAATGAGAAACTTACCGGAACTATACAGGGTCCTGTTGGAGGAATAATGACTGAATGCCACGCTGAGTCACCTATGGAACATGCTCTTGCCGAGGAGGATGCGGTATGTCATAAATATTATGTGTGGGCGTAACCCATTTCAGTCGGTTTTATTTCTTTCGTCTCTTAATCTATATTGGGCCTGTTTGGGAAAATTGTCATCAGCATTTGTAGTTGAGAAAAATACGTAGGAAAAAATGAAATAAGTTTTTATAAGCTAAGAGAAACTTTCATATTAACTTCTCTACAAGAAGATTTTTAATTTATACACAAGTCAATTTTAATTTATAAAGAAATGTATTTCATCTGTTCTTTTTCTTCGTCTAAACGTGTTTATGGAGAAATTTACCAATCAGACTAATTGTTTTTATATATTTCAAACAGAAATCCATGTTTCAAAGAGACACTTTGTTGCATACTGTTTTTAGTGTTACTACCACAGTTTTTATATGTGTAGAAATACAAATTTGTCTTCTGATCACAAACTGCAATTTGTAAATATGTTGTTGGTATGCGTGCTTGACTTTAGGGACTATATAGGAGAGAGAGTAATACTTCAAAAGAACTAAATTGATGGTTTCTTCTCTCACCATAACCTTATAAACATAAGGAAATTGACATAATGGTTTCAGTGCCTGCTTAGATAATTTTGATATAGTAATTTAGTGCTGGAAATAATGGATGCCTTATCAGTCACTACCATTCTGAAAAATTTCTTTTAATTTTCATACAGGAATGTTGCATCTGCCTTTCCTCTTATGACGATGGGGTTGAGTTAAGAGAACTTCCTTGTGGTCACCATTTTCACTGTGTCTGTGTGGATAAATGGCTGTATATTAATGCCACTTGCCCTCTCTGCAAGTATAACATCTTAAAAAGTAGCAACCTTAGTCAAGAGGAAGTGTAGAAGATTGATGTCAGGAAAGTTTTTAGGGCCATGTTGAGGAATCTGCATACTTTTGATTCACAGTATAATAGGCACAGCTTGTTAAATACACTTTGACACAGTCCTATACAGTTGCTGCTGCTGTGTTCTGTTATCATGCATCGGTAGCTGTTTTGAGTATTTGTAGTTATCGTGGCTTCTAACTGGTTGTGTATATCAGTGTTCTTTAGTGCATACCGGCTATAATTCTCTTCAGAGGGAATTTGATTCTCATTTTTATAGCGGTTTATGTACCCATCATTCCCAAAATCTTGTGTTCATCATGTCTCACTCACTACATGTTACGATAACCTTGTGTTCATTTCAGTGTAAACAGAGAAAGGAAAACAAAAAAAGACAAATAGATTGATATTAATAATTATATATTTACGGAGTTTGTATATTTAGTGAAATACATACAGCAAAAGTATGATACAATTAGAAGAAAAAAAAGAGAAATAACTTAAAAGAGAGATTTATATCGTATAAAATACAAACATGGTTGTCATATCACAGTTTCCCAAATTCTCAACTTGTTTGATGTGCATGTTCGACCCATCACAGTCCCTTTTTGTCATTTAAGTACACAGAGCTCTCATCTTCCAACAAACCAAAACTTTTCTTCCTTTCTTTCCCAGAAGCTACTGTAATCAATTCTGAGCTTAGATAATAGCAACTTTCAAACAAAATGTTGATATTAGCAATGTATATATTAGGCCATTTTACCTCAAGGCCACAATGGAACATAACTTTTCATGTTCACTTTTACAACTGTACCAAAAGTTAAATGCTTTTTTTTTTTTTCATTCTTGTGTTTATTTTTTCTCATTTCTCACAATTTTTCCTTAAATACACACACCTGATTGATGAAAGCTTTTGAGTGATATTGCACCAAATTTTCCGCGTTGTTGCGGCTGTTAGGATTAATAATTAGACGTCTGCATCATCCTCTCTGTATCCTCCCTTTTATCATTTCTGTGTTTATCTTTTACGACAAATGCTTAATATTCCAATTGTCAATCATTAAATATCAACCCAATCCATTCAAGTTGCAATAAGCGTGATTTTTATTTAAATTTGGAATGAAAACAAACTTAAAAGAATAAATTTAAAAAGAAATCCATTATTGAAATATTTGAGAAATGTTATTTTATATGCGAATTCATAGAATTTTGGGAGGTAGAAATGAGGAGGGGTTTTCATTTCTCTTAACATGTACAAGAAACTGTGATACTGTGACAAATCATGAATCTGAGCTCATTATCGACTTAATTTGCAAAACAAACTGAATTAAGTAATTTAGCTTTCGCATTAAAAATTTATACTTTTAAAACATGTTTTTATATTCAAAGTAAAATATAATTAATAAATTAATATATACATTATTCAAAGTTTATATCTAAATTAAAATTAAATAATATAACATATCAACCGCAGGTTTGGATACTTTTTTTTATCAGAAAAATGAATTAAAATACAGAAAGGACACCCATATAGAAAGCAGGTTTGGATAATTAATAATTACTATATAATTGACCTCGCGTTTACATGATGAACTACTTTTTTTTTATTCTTGTACCTTTTTCTAAATGAAATGATCAATAGATATTCAAATATAATGTTTTGTAACATACAAAACTAAATTAAAATCCCACAATATAGAGTTAGCTTACTTTAAGAACTTATAAAATTATATCCATTGAAATCAAATTAGTAAAGACTAACAATATGAAAAAAAAAATTGTCGATAAACAGAAATAGGAACAAAGAGATACATATCAGGAACGAAGCGACACCTTTGCACGAGAGTGGATGGCGTATACGATTCATTGACATTGACCTCCAAAACCCAATTACAAAGTGAAGTGTGTTCAATAATTTTCATGAATTTTATTGTTCAAAAGAAAAAGTAAAACTAAAAAGAAAATTAAAATTAAAATTCCGTCTCCATATTGGAGTGTCCACTTACGGTGGTGGCAGCGGTGGTGCTGCCAAATTTGCGAAGCGCTGTGACGGGAATTCCAATGACAGGCTGACACGTGGCGGGATGGAGTGGGTAGAGCGAGCCCTGGAAGCGGAGGGAAAGATTGAGGATGAGGTGGGTTTTGGAACCGTCTTTTGCCCGTAACCGGTAACTGAGGTGGCGCAGGGAATGAGAGGGTGGGAAGGCAATGTCGGAGGGCGGAATCAGACACCATCCGAGGAGCGTGGGCCCCACGAAGCGGCGGTTGTTGTAGAGGTGGAGGTGGAGGCGGGAATAGGTGTCGGAGAAGAAGGTTGGATCGAGTGGGACGCGGAAGACGTGGTCCCCTGTGCCTCCTCCGTCGTAGTGGTAGAGGAGGTGTGCGGGGAGCTTGGTGAGAGTGAAGAAGGGTCTGATGCGGTTGAAGTAGGAAGAGTGTTGGTTCAGACCTTCAGCGGACATAACAGTGATCTCCAACGTTGTCATGGTTAGAGAGAGAGAAGAGAAAAAGAAAAGAGATGAGTGTGAACGATGAAAAGTGGCGGTTACGTTGTGATGTGAGTGATTTAGTGGAGTGTTTCATCTGGTGGGTGGTAGTGGTGTGGAATTTAAACCTCTGTGGAAAGAAAATCACCCGAATAAGACTCGTGGAAAATTTTATTTCCCGCTTTCACAAGTCAATCAACAAGGGGTCTTTTCTTATTTTCGGTGGCTTATGACAGAGTGAAAAAAGTATCCAACTTTATTCCCAATTTCTGGAAAATATTGCAAAATGTGTTTATTCCCAAAACTCACCCCAAGGATAAGAGAGTTTGGGTTATAGCAACAGACACCAGAGTCCCCAACCAAGGGAACAAATGAAGCTGGCAAATCAGATCAAAGATTTAGCAAAGTTTACAAACTGGGTTGAAAGGGGCAACCCAAATGCAAAGAAAGATATGGCAGATCATAATTGCACGCTGAGTAGTGGAAAATTTTAAAGAATTTTGAGCTTTTGATGAGTTGGGTTTGCAATGGAAGAACCATAACAAAGCATGAAGTAAAGAAAAAGAGTGGAGTTTTGATCACTTTGTTAATGGAGCGTCTAGACTAAAGACAAGTTTATGATTGTTTAGCTTATGTTTTTCTATTCATTTTTTCTTCTTTTGCATCCAAAAAACAAACATGAGAATTGTTTAGCTAACTTATTCATCTCGCAATAAAAAACGAGGTAGAATAATAAATGTACTAACTGGACAAGCATACTGATCTTATGGGCTAATTAGTTGCAATAGGGATCTAAACTGTCCTGACGGTATCAATATGTGCATTGCACAGCTATTAAGTCAGACTCCAGACATAGAAAAACATAAAATAAGAGCACATAAATATGTTTTGTCCTTGTATCCTAATCATATCAATAAACAATCACTTGAGAAAGAAAATAAAAAAGAATATAGGATATATAAATAATAGAAATAAGCAATCGGTTAATTAACAACAAATGGGTGAGTGGTAATGAAAGATACAAAGTGATTTCTTATGCAGACATCCCAATTCTGTCACTAATATAAAATGCAGTAATCACATATCTGAATGCTAACATCTACATAAACTTATTAGGAATGACAATCGACAAATATACAAAAATTACTACAACAATATACTTGTTAGAATCTTACCAGAAGTTGGAAACCATGGGACAAAAGTAAGTGGAACTCAAAACTTCATAATCAGCCAATAGACCAATGCATAAATGGGAAGTTTACAAGTGAAGCAAACTAGATTGATACGAGGTTTCCATCACGAAATAAAACTAGAGTACCAAAGGGAAAGGAAGAACAGGACATCTTTCCAGAACAATTGGATTTTAAAAAGTCCCATATGATAATAATCAATTGAGACGACATAGTTAATATACAACAGAAGGCATTGATTGAGGCTTTCTTTGCAGAATTGTAAAATCAAAATGAAGTTTGCATTAATAACAATGTATACACTTGCCCAAAGGTCAATTCATGAAGAGCATAACAGACAGGAAATAAAGCAAATATGACAATAAAAGTGGCATCAAATTGTGATTTACTCATTGCTTAGAAAATAAATCACGTTATTCATCTAAAGCTGACAACAATTTACCCATATTTTTGTTTTTTTCGTGAAGAAATCCTACCTAAGAAAGTGTCTATCCCTGGTCACAAAACAGAAATAGCTCCAGAGAAACGAGAGCTCTCCCAAACTTCAATCCCCTCAACATCTTCTCTACTAACAAACAACCTATCGCCACCACCTTCAATCTTCTTTATAATCCCTCTATCTGAATCCTCTCTTTTATCCACAAAATTCCTCCTATAAAACCCTTCAGCATCACTCTCATTCTCGCTTCTTACAACAACATTTTCCCTTTGTTCCACCATTGACCAAACCTCCAACCCACCTTCTCTGGCCACAAACACTTGCCCCCGGTAACAGTGCACCACACTATTCCTCACTTCACCACAACTCACCAAACTAGCGTTCTTCTCTTTTAGATAAATCCAAGGATCATCCTTCAGAAACCGCATATCCGCCATAGCCAAATCCCCCGACTTAGAACACAACTTGAACAGCAACAATCCCTCCACGTCAGCCTCCACGTCAGCAAACGAATCCCCGAACCGGCTGCTCCGTCCCGAACCACCAGGCTCGTTCGTCTCCCAAACCACCTCCCCAGACCTCGGGTCCCATAATCGGACATAGCCGGAGAAACCAAAAGCACCACCGGTCACCGCGCTACCGACGAGAACTCCTGTCGCCGGAATCCACGTCAGCTTCGCGGGAACCATATTCTTCGCCTGGTTCCCGGACTGCCGAGCAAACTGATTCACAGTCCGCAGATTCGACTTATCCACTTCGAGGATGCAATTCTCTCTGTGAGGACAATCGAATGAAGCGAAAACGGTATTCTCTGAAGCGGTTATCGCGTTGACGTGCGCCTTGAAGATTCGTGGATCGAGAGGATCTGTCCAGTGGACCGATCCGACGTGGCGGCTGCCGGAGAAGTTGTAGAAGTGGAGGCCGGGGTCGGACATGGACCCGATAGCGGCAATCTCGGGCCAGACGCGGCAGATGGAATCGATTTCGTCGAGGTGAGTGCGGACAGTGCCGGAGTGTGTGAGGGTTGAGTCGTAGCCGGAGATCTGACCACCATGGGCAATCCAGACAGCGCCGGAATCAGCGGCCGCGAAGGAGGAGGGGAGGCCCTCTGAGGCTGGGCGGATTGAGGCGGCAAGGGCGGCGTCGATACCGGAGAATGGAGGCGGCGCGGTGGCGGCACGTAGGTGCGCGTCGATGCCGTAGAAGAGGGCCTCGTCCGCGAGCTCTTGTTTAGAGAAGCGGCGCGCAGTGGAGGGAAGGTGAGAGGTGCGGAGGAGCGAGAGGAGGACGGAGAAGATCTCCGGGTCACGGTCGATGAAAACCGGGTTCGGGTCGGTCGAGCGCCGGTTCGAGAGCGCGAAGAGGAGAGAGTCGGGGCCGCCGGAGCGGAGCGTGGATAGCGTTGTCTCGAAGTACTTTCCACCCACGTTGAGCTTTATGCGCTCGTTTGCAGTGTTAGATTCCACTGAAGTGCTTTCTTCCTCCATAATCGAACAGAAGAGATGAAGAAGCAAAAATAACGAACAGGTTTTCTTCTGGTTTTTTCAAAGCTTTCTGGTTAGTTCGTTTTTGGTGTCTCAGATTTAATGCATAAATTATATGTGATTTCACTTCTCACATGTAAAATTATATTAAGAAAATAAATCACTTTATTTAATTAACTAAACTATATTATTTTAAAGAGAGGCGTAACATGTTTCCTGTTTAAACTTTTATCATCAAAATAAAAGTACATTTTAATTTTTTAATCTTAAAATTATACCTAAGCTAAAATATGGTACTGTTTAAATAATTATTAATTAAAAATGTTTCACCATCAAAGTTAGCAAGCAACATGTCTTACATTTATCGTAAAAATTATATGTATTTTAAGATACTCCTTTTAATTAGAGTATATTTGAATAACAATAATATAAAACATTTTATAATAGAAATAAGCTATCTAGATAAGAAATTTTAAAATAATTAAAAATTTATGAAAATAATTATTTGAAAATAAAATAAATATATCTAGAATGCAAGAACTTTGATGGTGAAGTAAGAACTTTTAAAGAAATATCTATTTGAAGTGAAATTTATTTTTTTTTTAAATATTTTTTTTTTATAATTATGATTCTTCTCGCTTACTTGACCTCAATTCAGAATGTCTTCTATTTGGAAATAAGATAAAATTTAAAGATTAAAATAATGTTAAAGTCAAAGATATTTATTTATACAAGAGAACAAAAATGAAGGGGGTTAAATGCCCTTGTTTTGAAAATAATAATTGTAACATTAGAGTCCTATGGAAATCTTTACAAATGTAAATGAAAACAATCTCTAAACTGTGGGCTGTCAAGTGGCCCACTATGATTGTGAACTACAATATACATATTTTTTTTCAAGTGTATAAATATTTTTTTCAAACTTAATGCGTAAATGGTGAATAAAAAAATATAATATATATATATATATATATATATATATATATATATATATTTCAAAATAAATATATTCTGAATTTTTTTAATTATACAGTTTAAAATATATTTATGAATTACACGATTTGAATAGGTATTTTCTGAATTGTAGAATTCAAGCTGTAGATATTTTGAATTTTACAATTTTAAAAAAAGTATTGGGGGTGCTAATAGAAGTTATCGGGAACCGAGCTCTTGTGCAAAAAAAACATCAGGGCCCAATTATCATGTCAAGCTTTTTGGATTGAAAAGTGGGATATAATCCAGAACCCCACAAACCAAAGTGGTAATCTGCACGACATTTTTTATCCAGCGAGCAAAAATGTTTTTTACATCATAAAAAAGGTTAGTTTCACATGTGAGGTTGAATTTTATAAATATTGGAAAAAAATTAAAATACATATGAATGAAACAGAATATTTACTAAACTTTTAAATACTATTTTTCTAGTCAATTATTAAATCCCATACTTGCATTTTTAAATTGTTGATACAATTTGAAAATTCGATAAATTAATGTAGTAATTTTCTCACTATTTCTCACTTCATAAAATGTGAGGAAATTTCTTGTAACCAAATTTTGCAATCACATTACAATTAACAGATCTTTAACATATAAATAAAATATTATGTTCCATTTTTATTAGTCAGGTTACCACGAACATATCTTTTAAATAAGAAAGTTAAAAAACCATTAATGAACGAAAGGAAATATAGGTATGATAAAAATCTGTGATATTTAATTAACAGACGTTAAACTTCTGAGAGATCACAACACTGACCCGCTAGAAAGCAATTCGTAAGACTACCTAACATTCCATAATTACAAAGTTTAAAACCAGTCCTAATGATGGAAACATCACAATACATGAATAAATTCGAAAAATTTTATAGGCTTAAATATAAATTCGAAAAATTTTATATTATATGTATATACATATCGCATAAAATGTTCTTAAACAAGAGAAAAAAATGAGAAGTCAATGGTAGGGGTATTATCTTTTACAAATGTTCATTGAAGATTTACAACAACAGTTCTCAAGAACATTTATTTCTCAAGATAAAGAAGTTTGGAGCTCAAGGAAGTTGACTTTCCCACTATTCACTCATGGCCAAGAGTTGAATTATACGAAACCCCTCTCCATGTGTTGCAGCTTCCACTACAAACAAGCTCAATTCACGTGCTGGCCCAATGGTAGTGCTAGCTTAGTGTCTTCAATGTGCACAATGTGGCCACCAAAGTCACGTGCCTCATGTCATTTTACCAAATTAGCAGAGATTAGAAGGAAGGAGCATTATTTCCCAAGCTCCAGCCACCGAGGATCCTGATCATCCGACTCATCTCCATCAAGCGGTTCAGATTTCACATCTGGCCCGCCATCTGGTTCCTGTGAGGACTGTGTCTGTGTTTGTGGCTGAGTTTGAACTCGCGTTTGCATTTGATTCTGTTCTTCTCCCTCCGGTTCGGTCTCGCACTCTGTCCTACACCGTTTCAAACCAATAGAAACCCCAAACAGCTTGGGAACCTCTGCCTCCGCTGCATTCGCAGTCGTACACGGCGCAAAGCCGGCAGCGCTACCGACATGCATGGCGTCATCAGCCGAAGAAACATGCTTCGCAGGCAAAAGCTCCAAAGCCTTCCCTTCCGGCACCGGCATGGTCCTCACAGCACTAGTGGACGATTCTAACTGCTGACGGCTAAAACCAGAAGCGTAATTGGTCATCAAAGCGAGTATGTTATTACACAAACTCTTCAATTGACTCAACTCGTGATTCAGTTGCATGTTCTCTTTTCTAAGCCTTTCATTTTCTTCTAACAGCTCGGGCGCAGTGGTGCAACTCGTGGTGCGGTGCACTGTATTATTATTATTTCCAGCAATCGGAGATGAGTTCGAGGATAGTACCTGTTCGTCGCCGGAAGTCGTCGGAGACACAGCTCTGATTGCCGGTGCCGCCACAGCAACCGTCACAGTATTGGCTGTGGCTACTGCAGGTTGCGCAGTTGGTGGCACCGGTAATATTTTCCGGCGTTGTATGTCCCGAAGCAGAGTTCTCTCACCTCGCCGGAAACAGTCGTTAGCGAATTCCCAACGGTCAGGGACAACCTTCCGAAATCCCTGCACATAACAACACACAAACACCGGTAATTCATCTTACAATATTCGATAATAGAGGAGAATAAAACGAGCTGGCGCGGAGTGATTACATAGGTGTTTAGCTGACGGACAAAACTGGAGAAGTTGTTGTGTTTGAAGTACTTGGGAAGCAAATCACGTGCGAATTCCGCAGGCCGCCAAACTATGAAACTGGTGCCATCTTCGTTCCAGGAAATTAGGTCATCCGCGGAGGGATCATCCACGAGCTGGTACGTCTTCGTCAGAAACGGCGTCGGAATAGATCTCTGTGACTCCGCCGGCGCTGATTCACCGGTTTGCTCCACCGGTAATGGCGCCATCATCTGCTCCGCTACCAGATCTGGAACTGAAACCTAGCTAAGCTGCCCAATCACTTCTCTGCTAAGCTCATAAGCGGCTTCTAAAATAAACTAGTTCTTCTAAATGCATCAATTTACTACTTACCAACTATACAGTTATTTGGATAAGGTAAACTACATCTACGAGAAAGTCTAGAACTGGAACCTATCTAACCTTACCCAAACCCGATTCCTCTTGATATTATCCAGGTGAAAGAAAATAATATTAATAAAACAATAATTATTATTAGGATATTATTTGGTTACCTTGATCTGCGTAATATTGAATTACAATATTCACCGGCCAACAGAGTAGCAGAAAGAGCGTCAGAAGCGGAAGAATCCACGGTTGAGAGAGAGTGAGAGAGACGGTAGGTTCTTGTTGTTTCTAGAAGTTTCGGATGGGAGTAAATTGATGGGGAGGATGGAAAGAAAAAAGGGTCCTTCTTTCGTGGGTTCGAGAATGAAAGGGAAATAATTAGAAAAGGAAAAAATAAAAAATAGGTGGGCCCACTACAAATAGAGTGAGAAAAAGAAGACGCTAGAAGGGTTTGCGATGGTTCCTTGGTTGGAGCTGTAATCCAGCCGCTGCTTCATCCGAATATGGCTTTCAACCGTTGCTTTGTCCACTTTCCAGAACCTTCCTTGTCCTTCATTCCTTTCTCACTTTTTTTTTTTATAATTTTTCTACTGTTTATTAGTTTTGTACAATGTTATCGTGCCTTATCTTGTTTAACACGTGTTCCAATGTTTATAATGACAACAGGGCCCACATCACTCTCATCCCAGCTGCTTTGTGTTTTTTTCTTCAGTTCAAAACGCGGTCCACAGGTTTTCTTTTCCACTGCACAATGCTGTAAATTATTTTAACTGGTACAAAAATCTCAATCCAAACCTCACTCAAAATAAAATAGTTTAGGGAATACTGTATTAACTATTGGATTCTCAGTTATCAAAGAGACTAATGGATCACAGGAAAAATGTTATGACTATGTCTAAAAAAACATTATTAAACTGAATCATTAAAAATGAGAGAAAAAGTATTAAATAGAAAAATATTAGTCTTTCTAGTAAGAGATGACTATGTGAAAAAAGTGGTCAACTAAATCAATTTTGCCAATAAGATAAAATCAATTTATCTGTCTCATCTTTTAAAATATCTCATTTACATTTTAAAAAATCTAGGTGTGTTTATTGATATTAAATTATAAAAAAAATATTTTTATGAGGATATGTTAGTATGTTTGGTAACATTAGCTCTTTTTTTCAAGCAAATATATAATACTGGGAGGAACATGTCTCAGCCTGTATTGTATGATTAAGATAGCTTTCTATTTCTAATCCGACACTACCTTTTAAAATAAATTGAAAATTAAACTAGTTTAATTTATTATTGAATATTTAGATAAGAGTTGAAAAAATACGCTTGGCTCAAGATTTAAAGAAGTGTGTTTTTAAATGAAACTATTACATTAAGAAACAACTTAGACCAATTCTCACTTTTATTTTTCTTTTCTTAACCTATTGTCCAACTAACAAATAATTACGTCCATTATCATTCTTGTTATTATTCTCTTGTACCACGTGATAATGCACGTTATTCACATAAATTATTTCACTTTTTTATACATAATTGCGGCGTGGTTCTTTTGATTGAAGTATATTGAAGAAAATAAAGTTATGATGAAAATATTGAAGATTTCTGTCTAGAGTTCCTAAGTTTCTTGTGACATTTTTCATGCATTTCAGAAAAAATCATTTAAAAAATATTCAATCCAAAATATACAGTAGGCGTTTAACAAAATTGTGGGTGTAGAAAGATGAAACCCTAAGATTTGTAAGTTTGGGTCTTATTCTCACAACTTCATGGAAGTCTTGCCCAAAGAGCTCTACAGTAGTGTCTTGCGAGGATCGTAGAACCGGAGGAGCTCAGATCCGATTCTTGCATTCATCTTAACTGCAGATTTCTACTTCTTCTTACTCAGTTTGTAAGCATAGGAGAACAAATAAGATAGAAGACCATATTGAAACTATACTTCCTGACTAAAGTAGTAAGAAGTATTTTCAGAAGCAGTAGATTTTCCGTAATTCTTAGGCTTCTTTCTTTTTCTTTTCAAGAAAAAGAATATATATAGGATGGATGCAAATATGACAAATGAAAAAAAAAATTGTATTGTAATGTAATTTAATTTTTTATTGTTTATTATACATAAAGAAAATTAGTTTTAGTAAAGAAGAAAAAATTATACAGAAATAAAATCGGTATGAAGATCAAATTGGTACAGTCACAAGATGGGCCTAGATCGCTTCCTACATGCCCATATTTCTTATTATGGGCCTATAATCCATAAACGCATAGCTCTCGGGCCTGCTTTTACCTGCTTTTAGTGTAGTGGAGGCCTCGTTTGTCGTAGGGGAATACGAATAAATGAATGGACTTTTCAAATCTCTCATCTACACGCAAGTAAATGAGTCATGAAATTTCAAGATTTACCAACTCTAGAAGATCAAGATGGAAGAAATGTTAAGTATTTAAGAAAAGATTTTCAAAACTTCCGCCCATTTTTTAATTGACTTTTTTTTTATTTTATTCGTACCTGTACTCAATTTTTTTCTTTCAACCTTTAGCCCCGAAAAAAAAGAGGAAATTGGAACGTGACTTTTGACTTTGAGAATTTTTTAACCCCGTCCATTTGGATTAGTTTTTAAGAACGAAAATGATATGTTAATATCATATCTACAAGTAGATAAGTTACTTCTTACGTGTTGAAATTAGTTTGGCATAGTTTCATATTTGCGTATTTTCATTTTCAACATCCATTGTGACGGAAACGAAAAATCATAAACCTTTCTCTTTTTCACTTCTTCGTAAGCATCTTTTAGTTGGTTGCAATGCAAATTTGTTTTTCCATTTCCTTTTCGCTACCATTCCAGAGAAAATCAAGTTAAACTGGCAATTTATTCAAAGGTTGCAAGAGTTAATTTTTCAAATTACATGGCTTTCCACAATCACGGCTCAAATAAAAAACACGCTTCAATGCGTTAACGTGACTTAATTTGGTAAGTATCAACAATTTTCTACGGATTCAGTTATTTTGATTTCAAAACGAACAACTAGTCTTCAAAGTCCACAATTTAAATGTTGTACATGACATCACCACATGAATTTTTCAAAAACCACATTGCTTTCCGAACAAATAAATGCCAAATCAACCTTACTATAAAAATAATACACACAAACACAAAACCTCTTACCCCTTTAACAAACACCATTAACAACAATGGCAGTCACAAAAAGCCTCTCATTGTTTCTCTTCGTCGCCATAAGCTGCACCGTCGCAGCCCAGGCAGCGACCTTCAACGTCACAAACAGTTGCAACTTTACGGTGTGGGCCGCCGCCGTGCCCGGTGGCGGCGTACGGCTGAACCCTAACGAGTCATGGAGCATCGAAGTGGCGAACGGCACCACGGGAGGACGCATTTGGGGCCGGACAAACTGCACCTTCGACAACGCGGGACGCGGTAATTGCTTAACCGGCGACTGCGGCGGCGTTCTCGTGTGCAACAACACTTACGGTACACCCCCGAACACGCTGGTGGAATTCGCGTTGAACCAGTACAACAACCTCGACTTCTACGACATCTCCCTGGTAGATGGTTTCAACCTTCCGGTTCAGTTGAACCCGACATATAACTGCAGCAGCGTAAAATGCGCCGCCGACGTGATCGGAGAGTGCCCCACTCAGCTGCAGGCTCCGGGCGGTTGTAACAACCCTTGCACGGTTTTCAACACGACGGAGTACTGTTGTACCTCCGGTTCTTCGGGGTGCGGTCCCACCGATTATTCCAAGTACTTCAAGGAGAAGTGCCCAGATGCATACAGTTACCCCATGGATGATGCCACCAGCACATTCACTTGCAGGGGAGGATCCGATTATAGGGTTGTGTTTTGCCCTTAAAATTCATCATCTTTTCTTCAATGCTTTCTATTTATTTTTGTAGTTTTTTTTTTTCTTTCTTTTTTTTCAATGATTCGTATTGTGTTATTGTATACTTGGATTTGATAGAGCGCGGATCTCTCTCTGATGGGATGTGGTGCTCTTTGTGATCTCATAATAAGTTATAAATATCAAAAATAATAATTCACATGACAGTAAACAAGCTTGCTGTTCTTGTTATTGGAACCCTAGAGTGTTTGGATCCAGTTTTAGTTGAAGGCCAAAACTCATATTTTAGTTAATATGAATTTATTAATATATCTAATTTAAAAAATTATATTTATAGAATATATATATATATATATAAACATATTATGTTTCGTAAATGAAAAATATCATGAACATTTTGTATGAAAATATTGGATTATATCATCGACTACGACTTATGAGTTTCATTTATACAAACAAAATTGTTTTTTCCACTGTCATCCATTATTTATGTTGACAAATTTTCACAATATTTGACAAAGTGATTAAAAATCTAAGAGTTGAAGAGGGACGATGAAATGAAATCGAAGTTTTTGTATAAAGTTTCTTTCCTGGTAAAAAAAGTTGTTAAAATCAGTTAAACTTACCGGTTTAAGTGATTAATAAATGTAAGATGATAAAAATGGACATATTTTATATATAATTGAGTAAATTGTATGTTTCTCTACTTTAAACTTATTTAAATGACTCAATAATATGTAAGTTGATTAGGTTTTATTATAATTTGCTCTTACAAGTTTTATCAATTATGACTTTTAGTAGTTAATAGAATTTTATTTTAAAATAAGATCCTTATAAACACCTAACAATTCGAAATTAAATGCTATAATATAATCCTCTAGTATCCATATATAAGCATAATCACTCAAATACCTGAGGAAAAAAATGTATTAATTACTCATTATTTAGGAGATTTTGATTATAAGGAAAAACGTTTAACAATAAAAACTAATTTCTAAAGGCAATGTCTATTGCCCATCTTTAAAGTGCAGGCCTTAATTGGAGTTATTAAAGGGTAAATGATCTTAGTAATTTTGAAATGTGACAATACGTTTGAAGGATAAGAGAGAACTTTTTTTGTTAATCTTAAGTTGACTAAGACATAAAGGTAGCAAATATAGGAAAACAACGTTACATGGGAAAAATGAAAAAGATTATATTAAAATAATCAAGTAAAAGAAAAACATAGGAGAGTAAAATAATATTTTAAAAGACTGAATTTGGAAAAATTGGAAAACTAAAGTAAACTGAAATCTACAACTTAAGCCGGCAGAACAAGGAATAACAGGTTGGAACTGATACGTGTAGTATTATCTACATGCCTCTTGTCTAAAAGATTAATATTTTCTTTATTAGATTTGAAAAAAAAGTACTCAACTTTTTTCTTTAAACCTGAAATAGTCATGATATATTTATATTTTATTTTTTAAAAGGTTACAATACTTTTACCTTTTATTTTATCATCGATCAATTTTACTATTCCGGTCTAAAATATCAGAAAGAGAAAAATCAAGAACAAATTAAATATATATTTTCTTTTTTGGAGTTCAGGAATTATAGTTCTAAAAAAATGTCTGTCTATTTCTTTTTCTTTTCTCTTTTATATAGGCCTCTTACATATCTGATTCGTAGAAATACATGTTAGTGTGGCAAAATATCAGTAATCTATTTTTATTTTTTTACTGGATATTAAACTCCTTCCTTTTTAGGAACCAACTAACCATCCACCCAAATTTTACTTGGTTCAAATTCTATTTGGTCCAAATACTCGGTCCAAATCCTGTTTTATCTAATTCCTGCTTGACCAAAATCATGTTCCGTCCAATTCTTGTCTGCTCTAAATCCTACTCACCCAAATCATAATCGGCTCAATTCATGTTTGATCCAAATTCTACTCGAATTCTTTTTTCATTATTTTAATCCATGACTTGATAAATATTTATTCAATCAGAATCGAAATGGGACGTTAAACCTTTTGATCCATCAAAATGATTGATCCACGAATCGGTCGGATCGATACGATCAGACTTATCGATCAAAATGAATGCCAATCAATATTTTTCCTTTCCAACTTTTATCCATACCATCACGAAAATAACAGTATTTGAACATAAAATTGGAAGAAAGTGATATTATTAAAATAAGTTGTTTAAGTTTTTTTTTTTTAAAGTACGGTTTTCTTTTTTATTTTTCAGAAAGTTTAAGTCGTAAAACATCTGAAAATTGGCTGTCACATATGGTATCGAAATATTTGATTGAATTGGGATGTAAGTGTTCTGTTTGAACTGAATATACATAACAGATAGACATGATGAGTATTATTTATTTACTTTGAACTTCCATTAAAATAAAGTTTGACAGAGATAACGAAAAAGAAGAAAAGAAAGAAGAGTGTAAGATGGATAGCCGCCCCTAACCTTTGTCACTAATTTTCCACAAACACTATTCATTTAAAAGCGATAGTTTCCCTCCTCTTTCTTCATTCACTTTCACTACACAAAACCGTAACTCTATATAAACACCAAACACCATTTTCCGAATATCCACACTCAACACATAAACATGCCTCACTCACCACTTTGCTCCCTCCTATTCCTCGCCTCATTATCTCTGGCCACCGCTGCAAACTTTGAGATCGTCAACAACTGCCCCTACACGGTGTGGGCGGCGGCCAGCCCCGGCGGCGGGCGGCGCCTGGACCGCGGGCAGACGTGGAACCTGTGGGTGAACCCAGGCACTGCCATGGCCCGCATATGGGGCCGCACCGGCTGCAACTTCGACGGCAGCGGGCGCGGGCGGTGCCAGACCGGTGACTGCACCGGCGGCCTGAACTGCCAGGGCTGGGGCGTCCCCCCGAACACCCTGGCGGAGTTCGCACTGAACCAATACAACAACCTGGACTTCTACGACATCTCCCTGGTGGATGGTTTCAACATCCCCATGGACTTCTACCCCGTGAACGGCGGGTGTCACAGAATCAGTTGCACCGCCGACATTAATGGGCAGTGCCCTGGCCCGTTAAGGGCCCAAGGTGGATGCAACAATCCCTGCACCGTGTTTAAGACGAACGAGTATTGCTGTACCAATGGGCAAGGAAGCTGTGGGCCCACTACCTACTCTAAGTTCTTCAAAGAAAGGTGCCGTGATGCTTATAGTTATCCTCAGGATGACCCTACGAGCACCTTCACTTGCCCTGCGGGTTCTAACTACAGGGTTCTCTTCTGTCCTCTCGGGGAACCTCTTCTTCCTCTTCACATGCTTCCTAATACTACCGCAAATCGATACTGAAGCAACAACCATAGCTGAAATGGAGTTTTCTTAAAACTTCGTTTTTTATCATCAATAAACTTTCATCTCTTCTACTGTCATGAAATTCACACATGAAATCTCTGTCACTCAACTTTCTATCTTGAGCAAGTTTCTATTGTGCCTGTGCAATAATACAGTATAATAGTGATTTTCCTTGTCTTTTAATGATGAGATTTATATGATAAACATTGGATTTGAACGTGGTAGAATAATTGGGAGCTTATCTTTTTTGGTGCAATCAGTGCATGAGGTCATGTTGATTTAGTTTAATATATGTTTTAAATATAGTAGGTTCTATCATCAAGTGAGGTTTAAAGAATTACACAGTTGCATGAAGAAGCAGCCTGATCATGAGAATTAAAAATTAAATACTGTAATTTTCTTAAAAATGAAGAGGGTATGATTATTGCCATTAATTAATTAAAGGTTCCTATGCCAGTACGATGTTTAAAGATCTAATTATGCCTATCCGATAAGATAAATATTCATATTAATACGAGGAATTTTTTATGCAAATTTAAATGGAACGTGGAATCAAATTTTAAGAATAATATAATTATAATATGAAATATTAATAAATATATAAATATAATATAATATATTATGAATGTTTAAAAATTGTACAATTTTTTATTTTATTCAAATTATATATATATATATATATATATATAACAAAATATAAAATATTTACCATATTTTAATGTTGAATTTTTAATTTCAAAATAATAACTAATTTTTTATTTTGAAAGATATATTTTAGAATAGAAATATTTTCTAAAAATTAATTTAAATAAAAAAGATATTAAGTAAATATTCTCAATAATGAATCATATAATAAATTTTAGAAGATATCAAATAAAACGTGAATGATGTCGTTTTACAGGATCTTCTATTGAATGCAATGACAATGAATTGGAGATTGGTCTCGACGAAATTGAGGTTCACCAATGCGAAGAAATGTTATCAACTTGATATCAATATAATGAGTTGAAAGATTCTTCTTATTTATCATCGAATTAGTTGAATCAAGTTTAAGGTGGCTCTTCACATGTGAACGAAACGAAAATAGTCGTCAAATAATTTTACGTAATTTTTTTTCTTTTGAAGATCAATTCACAACATTATTGATCTGATGATTTTTTCTTTTGAAATGCAGATATAGATAGGATTATGTGGTACAATAAATATTTTAAATCTAATATTTCAATATTATATAAGATAATAAGATTTAATACAATAACAAGTATGTAAATTATGTAATTAAATTAAAATTTGAAGTTATAAAAAAAAATATATAAATAAAAATTATAATACAAAATTTACAAGATTTTACAATTAAAAATAAGATATGAAACTAATTATTAAAATGATATAATAAAATTCATTTAAAATAAAAATAAAAATGTTAAAAATTAAATTTTAAGTTTAACATAATCCTATAAAATCAACCCTAATGTGAAATTTACGTTCACTAAAGCTTTATACGATATTATTACTTCTTTTAACCTAATGAAATGAATGAAAAAGAGGTGAGGGATGAGATGTATGTATATAATGAATGGTAAGTGATGACTTTAAATAGTTAGGTAAAGCAAGTCAAGTCAACGAGAGTCTTGTTTTGTTGTGATTGGGTAGCTCATTTTCGGATTAACTTTTTTTTAAAGAAAAAGAAATCATAGGTGTCAATAATGATGGGTAGAGTTATTATATGGAGGTTTGAAACTTTGAATTCAATGAATGAGAAGCCTAATACTTTTGTGGCGTGGAAGAATACTATTATATATCACCACAGTTTGCACTTTATTTATTGTCATAAGATAGATTTCGTGTTAGGAACAATCTTTTACTATTATTTTCTAAATGGAAATTTCATTTTTTTTTTCCAACATAGTTTCTTTCATACGTTTGCTTCTCTCTTTTTTTTCTCTCTTTTTAATCACATCATCAATAATTTTTCTTTTTTGGTTACCTTCTTCTTCTCAAAAAAAAAAAAATTGCACCTTTTTTTTCTTTAAAAGGTACAACCATGAGTTTGATTAGTAGAATCAAAATATTATCTGGCGATAAATCAAAACCAAATGCTATCAAAGCACTTTCCTTGCTACCAAAATTTATAATAAATTCTTTAACCATTATCACAAATAACTTGTTCAAAATTAAATATAATTCTAAGTTTCTTATAATGTAAAAATGAAGTCTACAATTTTACAAGAGAAAAAACATTTAAATTTTGCTATTAGAAAAAATAAATCTATTTTTGACTTGATTAAAACAATAAAACTCATAACAATAACATGTAAATTAATGCGTGATTATTAATAAGATTGTCACACTAGATAATTTACAATAATTTACAAGACAAAAATATAAAGTTAGAGAGTAGAATGTGTACATCATGGGTTAATCTTGCGATGAACCAATTTTCACATTTATTCTTTACATGTAGGATAACTACACACATATGAAATTGTGCAATTTTTTGAAAGAAACATCTTCTGTATACCTAATAGTGCAAAGATATATTTTTGTCAATTTGAACATCTTTGTTTAAATAAGAAGTCTAATACAGCATGAAAATGTATGTGGATGACAATAGTTTGGAGTATTTATATTCATAAAAACAACATTATTTTGAGAAATGTAATAGCAAATGTTAGGAAATATTTTCAGTTGCACAAATTAGAACTTGTACATGGATTTCTAATAAATACTCATCAACTAAGTTTCTCATATTCTAATTGGTGTATGTGTTTAACCACATCTCTAAAATCATTGTGCATTTAATCATATAAAAATAAACGATTTTAGCCATATTAGTTAACTTTTTGAGTTTCTCTTTCATTATATAATACGTGTTTGTGTTGCTTTTATTTGTGTGAGTGGTGTTTATTGTCCTTCTCTTTTTGTGTAGATATGTTATCTCGGTCTTTAACCCTATATAACACCATTTTGTGGACTTGACCGACCCAAGTTTCAACAACCATGAATAAAAATGATTTCTATGAAATAACTCATCTTCTCACTACTTCTCTAAATGTTTGTCTTTTGAAAACCATAGAGATATTAAAATAGAGATATTAAATGACAATGACAAAAAAAATAAAATTAGAGCAATTAATCATGGGGAATCCAACAAATCCTAAGAAGTTGGCTTCAATGAAAATGATAAAAAGATAAAGATAATCTGTCATTGTATTTGTTGGACTATATATTCTTTTGGTTGGTATAATGATCCTTAGGAATTCTTTGTGAGTTTATTTTTTTGTACGAGGTTGTTGTCTTCCGTTCTTGATTTATTGGGAAAAGTACTCACGAGAGGTGGGGATCTTTGTTTCCTTCTCTTTATTTGTTGTTCTCTTTCTTTTCTTCTTTCTTCTTGTTTTATTATAAAAACCCTATTGTCTTCTTTCAATTTATTTGTTATGTTATTGTTCATAAAAAAACGTGCAAATTGAATTATATATATGTCATAGCAACCATTCAAATTGTACCATATTTTAATTTTTAACTTTCTACACTATTAAATATTTTTTAGTATTTATATTCTTTCTATATATAAATTAGAATATTATAGTTCTTTTGAGAATTATTTTTCTTAATGGAAACATTTTTACGAGATCTTTTTATAAATATCATTTCAAGGCCTTTATCTTAATTTCTAAATTAAATTTTTTAATATTTAAATATAATCTTGTATAATTATATTTTATCATAAATGTAACTTCATTATTAATTCTAATTATAATACAATTTAGATATTTAAAAATATTTATGCATTATAAACTTTAGTTCCGTAAAACAAATACTTAACATATGTATTATGTTATACATGCTGCTAGACCTACAAATTAATATAATTCCTTCATTTCTTGAGAAATTGAAATTTAAGATTATCTATATTTTATTGATCATATATTGAATTCATTAAAATTTTGAATTTGCACATGGTAATAACAGTAAGCATGAGTTCAATTCAAATAATATATTAACATAACTTCCCCTCATATATAAATTTTTCATACATTTAATTTGCATTAATCTAAAGTAAAATATTTAGTACTAATAATGTAAGTATTTAATTGTTCTTAATTTATTCTCATCTATAATCTTCGGTGGAAATAAAAAAAAAAAAAACTAAACAATGCAAAATTTTTCCCTAGTTTATTTTCTCAAACTTAATTTTCGTGTACTGTAATTGTAAAACTTTTTACCCGGTTGACTAATTAAAGTTCAACATAGATAGGAAGTTTTTATTTGATACAACAGTCAGTATTAGCATGCACGATGCATAATAATGATGACACTGATATAGATGTTCACACAAGCACAGTTGGAATAGATGCATAATGATGATATTGATATAGAAGTTCATACAGGTACAGTCGTTAAGCATTATACTTGGGATTAGCCAGCAATGTCTTGCGAACTCACTTTCTCTGAAAATTATTACTATTCTGAAAGTATTGTTCTTGAGGATCAACCCCGTAGAAAGCGCCCAGACCTTGTTTTTCCTGGGGGAGGAAAGAAGAACTCGCTGATGACTGTTGAACTGACTTGGATTTCTCCTCTATATTATTGTGAAATGAGATACCACTATTGGAAAATCCAAAATCTGGTACTGTCGAGAAACCCCCTCTTTGGCCATGGCTATGGGCACGTTCCTGGAAACATGCTTGAATTGTTATATTTTCCTCTACTGGTATTGCGCCTGAAAGAGTATCAAATGCAAATTCTAGGCATGGATCTGACCAAGAATCCATAAATGAAGCAGCGAATTCTCTGTCAGAATTATCGTAGTTTATTGTTGCAGGTTGTGGTTCTTCTTCAAGAATTGTTTTGTTAATATCAATTTCTAGTGCGTTCCCAGATTTAATACGTTCGGGTTCTCTTCCATTAGAATTCCTGGTTATACTGTCTCCATCCTTGTAAGACTCTCTAGTTGCAAACTTTGGATCATTTCCAAAAGATGTGGAGTAGGTGGTCACCTCGGGCTGGTTCAGGTCTTGTTTTGATGTGTGGCAAACAGTATTAAACTCATTCTTGGTCTGGGATTGGTAGGGATTATCATGAGTTTCTGCATTCATGCTCTTCTGCTCCATACTCTGAAGTGACTCCTTATTTGGGGGGTCACTAACATCAGGAGTAACAACAGGTAAAATGTCCGCAGTTGGTGCGTCAACTGGCAAAGCACCTGAAAGAGTCTTAATTGCAAATTCTAGACAAGGATCCGACCAGGAGTCCCCAAAAGGTGTGGGGAACTGTGAATACGATCTTTCATCATCGGCATTTTCCTCTTCATAACTCTGCATTTGTTCATTGGGAACCGTTTGGGCATCATATGACTTCTCATTCTTGATCAATGATTCACCACATAATGTTTTCAACCTGTCAGATGCCTGGACAACAAGTTCGGATTCTTCCCTGTCACGAAGATGCCCAGACACTCCATTAGTTAAACTCGCAGTAGCAGCTAGTTTGTCATTGCACGACTTCTGAGGGGCGAATTCAGCAGCTTTTTCAGTAGGAAGTACCTCGGATTCATTGCCAGCAAGTCGCTTTGACAACCGCCTTGGCACTGTAAGCTCTTTTTTGTTCTTGGATTTCTTTGAATTTACACGTGAGGTTTTGTCATTGCTGCTTCCTGTAACATTCTCAACCGACTTATTTTTGGGAGATGTATCTGTTTCAGAAACCCTGGCTTCTCCATTGTCAGTTGAATCTTCAACTGGTAATGCACCTGTCAGGGTCTGAATTGCAAATTCCAAGCATGGATCAGACCAAGAATAATGAAATGCAAAGGATTGCTCAAGTTCTGATTTCTCATCGTTATTTATTTCTTGGTCATCAAATTTCTTCAGTTGATTGCTAGTTATGGGTGTGGCTTCGGGAAGTTTTTTGCCTTTATTTCCATTTGTTGATGCTGCAAACTCCGTAACTGGCTGACCATCACTTTGCTGCAAGGTTGCTTTGGCATCACCTTTAGACCTTTTACTTTTATAAGATGTTTTGTGGGAACTAGAGTTGCTCATCAGCTTCGGTTCAGATTCAGCTAATCGTTTTGAAGAACGATAAAAAATTTGTTTCTCTTCCTTGGTTCTGGATTTGTTTGAGTTCAATTGCACTTCTTCTTGCTCTTTATATGAACGCTCAGTTTCCAGTACACCACTCAGCTGCTGAGATGATTTATTTGTCAAATCAGTGTCTAAAATACTTATATTTTTTCCCAACTTTCTTTTAGGAACTTGAAGAGCCTGTTCATTGGGCACGTAGGTCAAATGGTCAGGTTCAGCCCCAGAAAGTCTCCGTGAAAAACGGCGAGCCACATTGGACTCTTTGGTTTTGGATAAACTACGGTTGCTGTGATTCTTTTCACTAGCATGCTCCATCATATTCTCAAAGTGGTCCTTCTCTAGCACATCATCTGCACGATTTAAGTAAAAAAATCATCTTCATCACAGAACTTATTTTTCTGATTCTTTCAACAATATACCTTTTATTAGCACTAAGCTACCTGAATCAAATGTTTTCATCATTTCAGGACTGTGTACAGTTGCATGCTCTAACGATTGGCTCTTCACATCAGATTCACCTTGTAGAATGGAATAATACTTATCATTGTTATTTGGATAACCTTGTAGAATAAACAATCAGCTAATTCTAAAATATAATTATTTTGTGATTTCTTACCTACAGAAAGCTGTTGATTTGCGGCAGACTGCTTTAGCTTCTGCTTTTTGCCAATAGATGATGGCTAGATTGAACAAAAAACAAAAACGAGATTAATAAATTTTTCTCAGCTTGATTTCCCAAATTAAAAAATAAATATATATGTATGCTTTATTGGGAGACCATACTACAAAAAATGCTTAGCATTGGAAGGAGAAGCCTACACCGGTACTAATGGTGGAACTTGGGACGGAAGCAATCCTGACAATAATGGGGTAAAGTTTTCAAAAGGTGTTGCATAAAAATTCCAATTGTTATACCCTTCACCTCTTCCAGATTCTTTTACCCCTCCACCGACTCTGTCTTCTAGATAGGCACCGAACACCACTCCACGTCTTTATCTCCCAGCTAGACACTGAACACACACACTCACAGATCTCTATCCGGAACTCAAGTACACAAGCTCAATTCACACATACACTCAAAGATAGTTGAATATTATCTTATGTATTAACATCATGGATTTATAGCCTTAGATTACAACCGTTCAGTTTGAACAACATTTAACAACAAAACTAGCTCTGGAAAGAGTTACAACCCTAACTCTATAAAGAGATATAATACCAACACAAGTATGATTTGGACCTGCTAGTTCGGGTCCATAAGGTGGGATTAGAATCAAGTTATAAATAGAAGCAATAGTTAAGGTAATAAGCACGCAGTTATCAGAATTTTGACAATAACTCAAACTTGCTTATATTGCAGCTTGTTTCAACCTAGTCCAATGAGATTTACAGAAATCTCCTTTCTTTTAATCTTTGAACAGTTACTAAAAGCTACCATTGTAAGATAGAAATTCATATTAAGTAGACAAGCCTTACACTTATTCTGTCTTCATCTTGGATTCCTCTTTTATATGGTTTAATCACGCACGTATCTATATCGCCAGAATTAACATAGCGCAGTGCATCCTTCTTGGACCGAAATACATATCCACTCACTGGATCTAAATAAAACTGTTGAAAGTATCAACCAATCATAATTTATACAAGTATTTCAACATCTGGAAACTATTAAATGCTATATTACACTATGATATAATAAACCAAACTGGATATTATTCACTAACCACCTACTAAAAGAAGAAATACATAAAAGAAAGCTAGATTTGACAGAAATGAGACAGAGAACGAGATTGTATAAACGTAAATATCCATATGTTTTATTTCAAATGGGAGTGTCAATATACTCATACTTGTTTTGTAGGAGTTTGTTAGCATGATAAACCTTTGGGAGTATTTTAATAAGTCCAAGTTGTAATTTCCCAAAACACTACATATAAAACACAGAGAACTATACTAGTTTGAGTGGGCGCTAATATACTACCATTTTTTATAGGGTTATTTTAACGAATCCAAGTCTTTCCATGCTGGCATAATCTTTATAAAACACATAAGAGTATATTAGCAAGTTCAGTGTTGAAAATTTTCCCCTTTTGGGTAGAGAGGGACAGCAAAGCATATATCTGTCAAATATCAATGAATTCATACCAGATCTTTCTTCTTGCCACTACCACCCTTCCTAACCTTGGCTTCTGTTATCCACCCGGGTGGTAAATCCTCAACTTGGGACTTCTCGACGGAATCCTAAAACATTTTCAAAACTATAAAAACTGCATATTGAAAAACAGTTTTATCACAATAACTCAATTTCCAAGTTCTAATAGTACTCTATGGACAAAATAGAAACTCATCCAATCCAATGATCAATTTCACGAATAATATTTTAAAATGTTACCGGATCTATCCTTTTGTCACTACTGCCCTTCCTAATTTTGACTTCTGTCATCTGCCCAGGTAGTAAATCCTGTATAGTGGACTTCTCATCTGCATTCTAAAATAAATTTCCAAAATTATAAGGAGTGTTATATTCGAAAACAAGTTTATCAAATGGGCCTTAAGAATCAAATAGGCCAGCCCTAATAGTCAGAATAGGCCTTGTTAGGAATGCTGCTAGAGTGGTTAATTAGATAGCTTGATAGAAATAAAGGTAGAGAATGTAAGTGAAGGCACTTAGGTAGTCATTTTGTTTTGTGTGAGAGAGAGTAAGCTCTCATATTCCTAGTTAAGAGATTATTTTCATCTTCCTTGCCCTTGTTGAACCTGGAATGGATACATTGATCCAAAGGTGGAGGAGGAATTTAAATAAAAATTCCTTTATTTTAGTTAATCTCTACATTCTGAACCAGTAACCATTATACATCTATAGAATAATAACCCACTGAAAAATAGTATAGAAACAGCAAATGTAATAGGCAAGAGCACATTATATTGAATATAAAAATTAAAATTGCAGTAAAGCATGTAATTACCAGAATTTTAAAAATAACTACTATTTACTTTTGCAGGGGCATAGAATTAGTTGAGAAAAACCTATGCACTGACAATGTAAAATAATTTCGTACAGTCATCATATCACAATCCACCATGTATGGCAAGTTCGTTGACTTTTACAAAATTACCTTCAAAGTCATACCAGCAATCATTTACAATTGGATGACAATGAAAAACTATTTTACACTGTCAGTTCATGAATATTAAACTTATCTATTAATCAGATTGCTATCAAAACAAGGCTAAGTCCATGTGATTGACAGAGTTTTCTTTCCTTTTAATCTTTTAATAGTTAACAGTTAGAACCAATGGGAGTTAGTTATACTTGATAAAAGCTACCATTGTCAGATAGTATAAATCATATTGAGCAGAAAAGCCTTACAGATACTTTGTCTTGATCTTGGATTTGTTGCTTATACGGTTTAACCACACACACACTTATATCACCAGACTTAACATAGCGTAGTGCATCCTTCTTGGAGCGAAATACATATCCACCCACCGGATCTATATAAAACTGTTGAAAGTATAACCCAATCATAATTTACACAAGTACCAAACATTTGGAAAACTATCAACTGCAATACATTACAATCTAAGATAAAAAACCAAATTAGAATTGATTTGCTAACCACCTCCCAAAAGAAGAAATACAGAACCAGATTTGACGGAAATGAATGATCATATGAATCATAAATATACATTTTATTTTCTTTCAAATGTAACAAAGGGGGGCTGTTAATATACTCCCACTTGTTTCTAGGAGTATTTTAGCATGCTACACGCCTGACAGTATTTTAACAAGTCCAAAAATATAATTTCCTTAAATACTCCATCTAAAAAACAAGGAAGTATACTCCATAATTTTTCTAGGATTATTTTAACAAATTCAAGTTTTATCTTGCTAGCAAGACCTGCATTAAAAAATTTCCTCTTTTGGGTGGAGGAGGACAGCAAATCATATATCTACCAAATATTGATGGAATTTCATACCAGATCTTTCCTATTGCCAGTACCACCCTTCCTAACCTTGGTTTCTATTGTCCAGCCAGGTGGTAAATCCTCAACTGGGGACTTCTCGACAGCATCCTAAAATAACATTTCGGAAACTATAAAAACTGCATATTGGAAAACTGCAGGCTTGATTATGAAGTTCACAACGAAAGAAGAATGAAAAGAAAAACAGAGATGAGAGATATAGGGATACAAACATTGCTTTTGCGCATCTTTTCCTTCTTGGAACTGTGACTGTTGATGTTTATAGTCTCAAGATAGCGTAATACCTCTGGTTTGGAGTAGAATTTGCGTCCAGTTGGATCAATGTAACACTGCAAAAAGAAACAGAGATTTACAGCATGATGAGATGTATCATTATGGCAACCAACATATGCACAACAGACTCACCTGCATATATTACTAAAAGTTTTATTTTACTATTTTAAAAGTAATTAATAGAGGAAGAGTGAACATAAAAGACAAAGGATAAAGCCACATTGCTGTTATGCAATTAATACATCAAATAATAAACAGAACAAGAGATTAAAATATCAAGAGGTACATGGTCATATGTTCACATCAATTGAAGAGTGTACTACTTACTGTTTTACCAATGAATATAACCATTATAAATATTTTGAATACGGCATTGAATTGTGTGTCCCAAAAACCAGTTCAAACCAATGTTCATCACTAGCCAGGCAGTTCAGGAGAACAAAACTGCATTTGCCTACATACTAATAGACACAACTGCACTTAAGAATCAACACATTCTATATATTTTTCATTGATCCTGTGATAATCCTGCTAATAACAACCCAAGCATTGACCAGCTAAAGATTCTGTGGGCTGCCACCTAATATCTTCCTGGTTCACATTTTAAACGAAAACTTTCTACTCCATATGCTTCAACGGATATCTTTATTCATGTTTCAAATGTGGATCTAAGGAGTGGTGCACGTTATAGATTTAGGCTGCCAGTTGTGTCTTGCTAGCAATCCTATCTACTGACTAACAGCAATTGACATTTATGGAAGAACAAGAACTCACTGCAGCCAAATATAAGAATAGAAAATAGAAACAAAAATGACAGAAGATGGCCTAATCAAAGTTGTCAAGGTCTGTAAAAGTAATATTGAATCATACTTAAAGAGACTTTGTTACCACCTTATACCCACATCCCATATATGCACCACTTTTTCGAGTTTTGGAGTCCACAATCCAACCATCAGGTAACCATTCAGGATGTTCATCTGATTTTTCCACGGTCTGAAATTATCAAACATCAGCAAATGGGTGAGTGATAAGAGTTTAGCTAAAATGTGGAAAACAACATCCAAGAACAAAATATAAATTCAATAAAAGTTTGCACTTACCTGTTTGGAATTGCATTTTGTGCTATTGCTGATCTGTCTATTGGTTGCTTCAGACATTTTACGTTGAGCTTTACCCATTCTCAAAAGTGATGTAATATAAGAGAATCTTTCAGCTTAGTTTCAAATCTGTGTCATTTGCCAAAACCAGAAAAGTTCATTCTAACTTGATTCATTGAATCAGGGAGGACACACTATCAGCACATATTAGGAGTTGTGACTTGACATCCAAGATAGTAGTTACCCTATAGGATTACATTTCCAGAGACAAAAATACAAACAAATTATTAAAAAGCTGTAGAGAAGGAAGAATGGATAAGATACAATCAAGTGGCATTTAAACATGAGACACATTGACAAGATTATGAAACAAAATAAAGGTTAAATATGTTTTTAGTTCTTAAACTTTGACGTAGAATTATAATTCGTCTTTATCCTAAAGTTTAAAACAATTTGGTTTCCAAACTTGAAAAATTAATAAATATAGTCCTCCTAGCACACCTGAGTTAAACTTTTTTGACCTATCAAAATATTTGAGCTGTTTACACAGTTTAACACGTTCCATCTCAAATACCAGCCTAGAACGCCGTTTAACACGTAAAAAAAAAAACATGATCGGTTAAAAAAACTATATCCATTCATTTTTAAAATTTGGGGACCAAAATATATCAAAGTTTGGGACACTACGAATTTCAATTTCGCGTCCAAGTTTAGGGATTAGAAACATATTTGACCCAATAAATAAATACCTTAATATAAAATGTCAGTATCATTGTCCTCTACTATTGTAGTGAAATAAAAATTTCACATACAACAAGATAGAAAATTTAAAAACAGATTCCCCACCAAATTCAAGATTAGTTGAAAATTTACACTAGTTATGAATGGCCACAATTGAAGTCAATGAGAAATGAAATAGATAACAGAGCCAGAAACAACAATTACATTAGTACAAATAAATATTTGTCCACCTCTTGAAATTTATCTCTAAATTTTTATTTGAAAACATTATTACAGGACGTGCACACAAAACACAAAAATAGCCATAAACTAAAAGATTGCAGTTTACTAAAGAGTATGCTAATCGTAAATGTTCAGCTCCTCGCCCAGATAGTACAATCTAAGATCCATGCTATTGTTTTTCATCTCAGCTCAGAAAATATGGCCTTGTCCGTAAAACCCCTCTCTCTCTCCCTCTCTCTCTCTCTCTCTCTATATATATATATATATATATATATATATATATATATATATATATATATATATATATATATATATATATATATATATATAAATTTTTATTTATTTTCTAGCTGTTTTGTGCATATTCACAACTTACGGCATGTAAGATGCATCGAACCAGGATCGTATGAATAAATTGCTGATTTCGCATAAAATAAAGGTAACTGAAGACGACTCTAGCCGTTTGAACCTAAGACGACGTCACCAGCACAGGACGATTTTTCGTTTCTTGTTTAGACTCACTATCATGGCGATTAACACAGTAGAATAGCAAGTAAAAGAAGATTTTCATGCTCCTAACAAATGCATCATTTTGGCTCGAATAAACATGTTAAAGTAAAATCAGAGAACAAAACATAACGCAGTATCAAAATCCTAAATCTTCTTGCTTGAAGCGTGAAATAGATTACCCTAATCCATCGATTCTGGATCCGAGACTTCGCAACGCTGAGACAGTCAACAACTCAACTTTCAGTACCTTCAGACTTCAGAGTTGAGTGATTGGTTATGAGGGATCGAGGAGGATTGTCCTGATTTAACTAATTTATACGATAAAAAGACGATTCCAAAAAAATACAGATACATCTACAGTGACTCTGGATATCTAGTCTCACTCCTACTGTAAAAAAATGTTATTTTCTGTTTTCTAAAGAATAAAATTATTAATACGGTAGTTTATAATGATAAGGACAAAAATGGTTTAAATTTTTTCCTAATGAACATATGTATAACAAAATAAAAAAACCTTTTTTTTTTTGTCTTTGAATAAGAAAAGTTATCCACATATTCTTATGGTTCACTTATAATGTATAATACTTAAAAAATTAAAGAATAATATTATTTTCACTCATTATTTTGATCAACTTTTAATTTATTATTTTAATTACTTTTTAATTATTTATTTTAATTTTTTTTAATAGTATAATGTGATAATATAAAGGTATTTGGGACGGTGAATTAAAAATAAAAAAAAAAAACGTGAATCATCGTGTCATTATCAAAAATTAAAACGATCAAATACAAATTAATTTTTAAAAGATTTATATCTGCACAGTAAAATTTAGAGATAAAAAAAAGTTATTCAACCTAGTTAAATAGCACAGGAGGGTAGGCACGCGCCGAAACGCGGAGTAATATTATAAGAGAGCGTTCCTATGTCCGCGTGATTCAGTTTGTGCAGGAGAAAAACCTGTGAAGGTAATCCCCTTCGCCACACAATCCAATTTCCTGCGATCATACACCTTTCAATCTTCTCGTAATCTACCTTTTTCAAAATCCACTTACCACCTGTTTGATTCACTTTCCAATTTGGATCCAGGAACAATAACCATATTGATTAAGCATTTTCCCCAAATAATAGACATAGAAGAGTAGATAATCAAAAATTTCAGCTGGGGTTGATCGATTTGCAAATCGGTGACTAAAACCTTGTGCTGCGATTACTATCATTTTTTTACGTCAGATGGCGTTTCAGGAAAAGGGAAACAGGTCTAAGAGGCAGCCAGAGAAGAATCCCTCTGCTTCAAACAATGGAAGAATTCCAGGTGCTGTCAAATTCTCTAACGACACGGAAAGACTTCAACATGTCAATAGCATACGCAAAGCCCCCGTAGGGGCTCAGATGAAGCGTGTTATTGATCTTCTTTTCGAGGTATATATAATTATTTCATCCATCTTTTCTATATTACCATAAATATTTGTGTTATGGTTTATTCATCTTTAGTAAAGACCGAATGGATCAATTGGTGTAAAGTTGTTCTAGCACAATAGGTAGTGGCAAATATACATACAGTTAAGTTATACGCAGAACCCATGGCTTCTTAGCCAAGTGGATTGTCTCTCGGGAAACATATTTGTGATTTCTAAATAAAGATGCTTGATCAGCAGTGTTTAATCTACAGCTGGGACATAGAACCCTTGATGATCCTGACTAATTAAAGTGCTATTGTCTTCCACGTAAGATACTTGTGACTTCTAAAAACAATTTTAATATACTGTGTTAATATACAGTTGGACTATGCTTAGTATTGTTTTCTCTTGTCTTGTGGTCTCTAAAAAATGCACAATGACCAGTGTCGAATATGCAGTTAGGTTATACTCAGAATTGATTGTGATTCTAACTAATTCAAACAGGGTTGTCTCTTGTGAAAAGTGAAAAATACCCGGGGTCTTTAAAATATGCTCAATCAGCAGTGTCAAATATGCAACTGGGGTTATACTCAGAACACCTAATTGTCCTTATCGACTTGAATAAGATTGTTTATCGTCTCTTTAAGGATCTTGATAACCAGTATCCTGAAGACGGTTAAGAAATTCAAAGTAAAAAGCCTTTATCAGAATTCACACTGAGGCATAGCAAATCACAATAAAAGTGGATTAATGATAATATTTAATTAAAAGAAGTTGAATTCATTTACCAGTGTCCTAAGGGCCCATTTAGCATTTGGCTAATTGTAATATGACGCTGCTGAATATTGGTAAGAGCATGGTAAATAGTATATGCTTTACTTTAGCCTTCTGTTAGTTACTTTGTGTGTGATGGTCATTCTGAATGGTGGTTAGTGAGTGTCATTGATGCTTAGTGTTTTTTCTTGTGTTTGCTTTACAGACCCGGAAGGCTTTAACGATGGAGCAAATAAATGAAGCGTGTTATGTGGACATGAGAGCTAATAAAGATGTTTTTGAGAGTATGAGAAAAAACCCAAAAATTAGATATGATGGGGAAAAATTCTCTTACAAGGTAACTTTTAATTAACGTGTTATTGTACCTACACTTTCATGTTTCAGGTTTAGGTCCGTAGTTTGGTTTGTGATAGTGGCATTGCTTTTTCTCTGCAGTCCAAGCATGATGTTAGGGACAAAAGTCAGCTGCTTGTCCTGGTGCGTAAGTTTCCAGAGGGCATTGCTGTTGTTGACCTAAAAGATTCTTACCCAACTGTGATGGAAGACTTGCAGGTAAATTATTCTTGTTAGTTAATTGTTTTGCATGATATTTTCTTGGCATTCATTTTTCAGTGGCATGGGTGGGATTTTGAATATTGATATATGTTTCACTCCCATATTTGCCTTGGCTCGTTGTGCAGGTATTCATATCTCAGATTTGATTTCTTCCCATGCATATTGAATTGATGAATCATGTGTGCTAATATCACTAATCCCTATGCATGTGAAAGAAGTTTAAATAATCAAATGTTATGGGCAATATCAAGTATGGATATAAGTGTTTATGAGTCCATATCTAGTAGAGATGATATCAAATTATAATATGTAAATAAGTGTAAATCTCACTTTATACACCAGTTCCTAGGTTGAGTTGAGCTAAAAGTGCACTTTCTTAAGTGTTGAGATGCACGTCCTCGTTGTGAGGGGGTGTGTAGAAGAAAGCTCACATCGGTTATAAATAAGGCCAAATTATAATATTTAAAGTGAATGCAAATCTTATTTTATAAGCTGGTTTTAGAACTGAGTTAGGTTTAAACTTCACTTTCATAAGAATCAAATGTTTTTGTAGGAGAGTTGGGGAGTTCTTTTATGATGATATCTGGACAAGTTAATATAGTGTAAATATGGTTTAAAAACTAGTTATATTATGTCTAGCCATGGCTTAGCTCTTCCAAGGAAAGGAACAAGTCCAAGTGTATATCTCTCCCTTTATTTTTGCTTTCAAGCACATTCTAAATAGTTTCTCTCTTCTTCTTTTTTAATTTATTTCAATGTTTGTACTTGAAAGTTTTGCTTTTTCATGCAAGGGAACACTATTTAGGCAAATTCATATTGTGGATGTCATGAAAATAATAAATTATTCAAAGAAAAGTTGTCTCTAATTTACTAATACTTTAACATAATGAGATTTTCACACGTTAAATCTACATGAAGTTATAAGTTAGCATGACTTGAAGAGACCAAAATAGGTTCAAGGTTGTCTTTCATACTTTAAATTTCTGTGTATTATTTTAAAAGTAATGGCATAGTTGAAAGATTGAGTTTCAAATATGGTTAGCACTTGCTTATGCCGTCTTGTTGTGAGATATAATTGGTTTCTCACGGAACTAGACCCTTATTGGGTTGTAGGCTTTGAAAGCTTCAAGGGAGGTTTGGCTGTTATCTAACTTTGACTCACAAGAGGACATTGCCTACCCGAATGATCCTAAAGTGCCCATTAAGGTGGATGATGACCTAAAACAGCTTTTTCGGGAGATTGAATTGCCTCGTGATATGATTGACATAGAGAGGGATCTACAAAAGAATGGAATGAAGCCTGCTACTAACACTGCAAAGAGGAGGAGTGCAGCCCAAATGGAAGGCATTTCAACAAAGCCTAAACCTAAGAAGAAGAAGAATGAAATCACTAAGAGGACCAAGCTGACTAATGCCCATCTTCCGGAGCTTTTTCAGAATTTAAAATGATTCCTGACTTAAGGAACAAGTGGCGAATGAATTCATATACCTCATCTGTTGACATACAACATGTGGTTAAAAATTTATTTATGTCGTTCAGATGGGTATGGGCTTTTTTTATTGTATTAGCAAACTGCTTCTGGTTTTGGATATACCTAATCAGTTTGAGGGAAACGATGGCCATAGCAAATTCAAGGTATTCTTTTTATCTACACTTATACACGATTCTAAGGCCGAAGGGGAAGATCAATTGGCTCAGTGAAAAATATTCGTAAAAGGTTCTCATTGGTATTTTCTACCGTTGTTAACGAATATTCTTTTTTACTTTATACACATTAAGGTTCTCATATTTCATTTAGTATTATTATCAAAGACTAACACTTATCTTTGAGGTTTCTTTTAATATTGCTTAGTATCTGTACCTGCATTTTTGTATTTAAGAATATTAGAGAATTCTAAAGTAATTGAATGCTTGCATCACATTAACATAGATTTACCTCCTTGGTAATCACAAATTCACATAAACCACTCATTTGTGATCTTAGCATTGGATCACCTACTTGTGATTTGGCATAAATCACCCTCTTTGTGATTTACCATTAAATTAGCCATATTCAAATTAAAAAAAAAAATTAACCTTATCTTCATATATCCATGTTACATTGTAATTCATTTATTAAATAATATATATCCCTTGAGTGATGACTACTATCACTTGTCGTTTGAGCAACAACAAATTTGGGAAGAAAATAAATGTTATAGATTCTCTCTTTCTCACTTAAAATATCATCCATATATCGTTGAATGGGGTAAACAAACTTCGTAAACAGGAAATTTTGTCTTTAGTAAAACTAAAACAAGTAATTTTAAATTTAAAACAAGTTCTTAATATGTCACTCAAATATACTTGTTTTAATTCAACTGAGTTGAATCTATTAAACAACATAACATTCAAATATCTCACTAAATTAAAGCAACATTAATTATTCTATATAAACAAAATTATCTTAGTAAACAACATAGTTTACATAAACCCAATACATCATCTATCTCATATATTACCTACCAACAATATTTCTCATAGTATCATCAGAATCTACGATGCTCAAATCCCACTGTCCAACAAATAAATTTCAATTTCAACAATACCAACTAAAATCTAAATTTTATCCTAGGACTTCAGCTCTTCGAGTTTTATTAATATCAATTATTTTCAAAACAGGAAATTAAATTTGTTTCTCTTCTCATAAATTCCTTACTCTTTCAACAGAATCACAGTAAAGATTTAGAAAAGTTAAAGAAATGTTAACTTTCTTTCCAAAAATTTAATTCACAAAGTAATTATATCACTACTACTAACCTAGACCAGAAGATATATTCTCAAAAGATTATACTGTTAATATATCGATTAATGACTGGTTGTATAATTAGATGAGAAGGTACATATTTGAATAAAGAATGGAGTTAAAAGAGCATAATGGAAGTCAATTAAATTGCTAATATTTGTTTCAACAATACTATTGAATAACTATGGGAGACAAATCTTCTTCCCTTATTTCTATGCTAATTTGTCCTCTTCAAATCAACAGCTCCAAATAGTACATATGAAAAAACAACACAGCAAACAATATTTAAAAGTCTAAGAACATACAAATGGATCCAGAATTTGGTGCTTCATTCACCTAAGAAACTTAGGGGCTAAAGCATGAAAAGAATTTCCTTGGTGTAACTCCACGGCTACGAAACTTTGCAGCTGTCTCCTCTACTTCCAGAAATTCTTCACTCTTCTGAGCATCCACACATGCCCTTTTCTCTTCCGCTAACCGGTGAATTTCAGCAACTTTATTCTTCATCTTTTCAACATACTCAGCCTTCTTCCTTTCCAAGTTTTCCTGTTGAAAATATTTTTTTTTCAAGTGATGATTTTTGAACACAAATTTAACATCATCAGTGTCTATGTACACAAAGTTAATCACCTCAATTTTCTTGAGTTCTGCCTCTATTGATGTTTTCTTGCTATCCTCCCACAACTCAACAGCAGAGTGCTTCTTGTATGCCCTGTGTCAGTGTCATCATTTCACGTTCATCAAACTCACGAAACTTGTAAGAAAAAGTTATTCTTCAACAGCTAAATAGTTATTATTATTTCCTATTTGGATCATTTAAGGTGACAACTTGCCTGTTCTCTGCTTTTGTCTTTTCACTTTCCTCCCATGCTTTGATTAAAGCCAATCTTTTCTCTGTTAAAACTCTTGCAAGCATAGCATCTGGTGAAAGAAAAAGGTTACCTATCTCTTCAACATTCAGTAAGTACATAAAAGTATGCTAGTGAATCACCTTTGCTAACTGAATCCTCAGAATCCTTTTCAGCAGCATGATCTTCAACCTCTACGAAAAACACGATGGAAAGAATGAATAGTAGTTGCATAGAATGTATAAATACTGCATGCCTAATGCAAGAATTTCTCCATTCGTACAAGTTTACCAATTATACTGTCTAAAGATTCATTCAAGTTGTTTAAAAGATCTATATTACCTTACACGTATCAAAGAATTTAATAGAAGCATTAAAACAACACGAAGTAAATATATTCTGCTTCAGAAAGGAATTTTAAGCGCAACAGAAAGCAAAAACTACTCGAACAGGTAAAATCAAGACACGAAGAGAAGTGAAGGCACCAGAAAAACTCTTCTTCAAACTTTATTAACATGGAACAAACAGGATTAAATAAAGAAAAGAGTCAAGAAAGAAAAGAAACATCATGATCGTCAATTCTGCTTTCAATCTACGCGTTAATCACCAAGAAGAGTCTATGAAAACACTAGCAAGAAACATCCTTTATCATTTGAATACCATAATAACAAAAAAGCCTTGCATAAACTGAAGTAAAAGAAGGCACGATCACAGTATGATGTAAAAGAATATTTAGTTCAAGATTTACTTTGAAGAAGTGGAGAAGGAGAATCGAGGTTCTGGTTTGGAGGGTCATTTTTATCTGATTCTTTTTCCTGAAGAGGAGGAACAGAGTCGACAAGAAGAGGGTGATGGTGCAACAACTCTGGTTGGGTTTTGTTTGAGACCTCTTCTCCCATGACGGTTTGCCTATTGGGGAAGATTTTGAGTTATGAAATTGATGAATAGGGAGAGTGTTGAAAAGTTAAATATATAGCATAGCATAGAGAGTGAAGAGGTCGAAGAAAAAGTTAAAATTTGTGAATAACAAGGTTGCGAGCTGACAGAGTAGCCTCGCCTTGCACAACAACGTAAGGGCGCGGCGAAGTTTCAAGTTGGGCCCAAACACAAGTACGCGAATATTCACGGCATTGTGGTCTTTAATACTAGTTAGTTACCACCTATGATTTTTATTTTCTCATTCCTTTGTATGTTTCTCCTCGTTTTTTTCTGAATCGCCGGGAAAAATACTTTTATTTTACTTCTGCATTTGCCTGATATTCCAATACTAAATTTTATAACACTTTTTTAATTAATATTAATCCTTAAATCAAGCGTTAAATATTTAAATATGAATTTGTTTATTTAATTTTTTATAAAAATTTAAATTAGTCTTTTTTACCCAATTTAATATTCTAATTTTAGAAATGTGTGGATGTAGTTTTTTTAATTAAATTTTATTAATTTTATTTAATTTTTAAATTTTAAATTTGTTTTATGATAGAGATATGAGATATACTTTGTTTGATACATATCTCTTTTATAATGTTAGCTATTAAACAATTATCTTGAAATGTTTTTAAAATATCAAATAAAATTAATAAAATTTTATTAAAATATTAAATTAAATTAAAATTTAAAAATAAATTAATTTTAGTTTTCAATTAAAATAAATAAATAAAGAACATATTTAATCCTTACGCAAATACCTTAATCATATTTAAACCAAATTAAATGTTACGTACTTGAAGATCTCAAGGACGGTTTGACTCAATATAAAAAGTTGTAAGAGTGAAGAGAAAGTGAATGAAAAAGGAGAAAAGATTAATTAGAATCTATAAATAATTACTATTACCGATTATGATGTAAGAATTGAAGAATGATAATATATAACACTCAAATTTTGACTCTATAGGTTGCTTATAATTTACACCATTTAGTGGCGCGCTTTTAGCTTCATTAGCTTTATAATCTCAGATATCACAATGACATCTACATACGACTCTTTTTTCATGATTTGACGTCAACTTCTTGGTACATTTTTAAAAAATTAAAAACGAAGAAATTATTCAGAGAATCTTTGTTTTCTTAATAATATTGTTATTGGTATGCATCTATCTACCTATTTTCTTGATGATTAATAACTGAACATCCTTAATATTCATCTTTAATATTCATAATCTCCAATTAATATATATATATATATATATAATTCTATTTTATTAACGAAAAATAAAATATATTTAATAGAGTATTTGGAATGTCCAAACCTTTTATAATTTATAGTTTATGTACAAACATTGTTTTCAAAATTTTGTTTAAGTTCAATTTGAAAAGAGGGTGCAGAAAGAAAGAAATTCAAAATGAGTTGGCCATCTCCAAAAGCTTATTATATACTCACAAAGCTTTCGATGTTTGACATGATCGAGTTAGTCAAAAAGTTTTAAAAAATACTTTATTTTGGACATGACATATGGAGCGTATTTAATTTAATTTAATTTTACAGTCATTTATTTAATTTTATGGCCATGTTGATGACATGCACATCATGTTCAGAAATTTAACAGGTAAAATAATTGAGCATAGAATGGATCCATCCCTCAGTCACTAATAACAGAGTGGCAGAAGTTGCTCCGTTGATTATTTTATTAATTAAAAATTAAAATAAAGAATAACTAAAAATAGTTTTTTGATATTATATCGTGTGAAGAATTTAAATATCTAATAATATTATGAATTAAACTATTGATATTTATAAATTCATTTTTAATTATTAATTATAATTAAGTAATTTAATATATAAATGTAGTAATTTTTTAATGTACCTATTTAGAGATATTAATCAGTTAAATAAATAATTATTTTAAAAAATATTATATTCAACTTTGCTTTAAAACATCTTTTTTAAATAAAATTAATAAATTTTGATACAATGGCCATTTTAAAAATCCAGAAACCAATTTTACAAAATTGCATCGGTCACTTTAAAAATTATGGGGGTGCAGGAAGAAAAAACCATTACCAAATTGTTGGCCATCCTCAATGTGGATTGTCCCACAATTGAGCCCAATACTAGATGTTAAAGCATAAAACGGGATACAAAAGCCGAAAAAAAAAACATTTTGGGCCGTAACAGGAACACCCACCAACAATACTCATATAGATATTACTTTTGTGAGCACAATGTAGTAAATCGAATGATGGTCGATTTGATTACATTATGTTAGCTCATAATAGTAAGTATTGTGAAATAAAATTGTTCTATTGGGAAGAAATAGTTTGATTAGTCTATGTTTGATCACTTACCATTCCAGTGGCATAAACCATACTATTTGGAAATAAAAGTGAGATCGTGTTTATTTTTAAAAAGAAAAATGATTTGACTATTAAATTTTAATAATTTTCTCTTACAACCTTACGTGTTATTTTTTAAGTAATTTTTTTTTATTTTTAATATTCAAAAATCACTTAAAAAATGACACATTATGTTATAAAAGAAAGTTGTCAAAATTTAATAGTCAAAATATCATCGTCTAAAAGGAAATAATGATACATACATACCTTTATTTTATCTACATCTATTACATACTTTTTTTTTTCTATCTCTCTTATCACTATAAAACTATTATTTTTGTTCTCTCTAAATATATATTAAATGCTAATACAATTATTTAGTATTCATGAATATTAAAAAAAAAAAGTTTAAGTACATCTTGCTACAACCCGTGAGATGAATAAATTTGTTGTCCAAAATCGACATCTGTCTCATCCTCTTTTAATATGTGATGATATGGAGAATGTAGAGGTACCCCTTAAAAACAATTAAAGCCCAAAAGTTATAGGTTTTCTTTCATCACGTGAATTCTTTATATACCTTTCGCTAAATTGTATGTGATGTTTTTTTTTTCTTTTTTTTTCTTATTCTTCTTTTCCTTTATCTTTCATTACCCTTTCCTTGCCTTCACTTTTTTTACATTGGAGTTGCATATATTCTTTCATACTTTCACCGTTTTATGAGCGCACACAGTTCTCACCATTTGTGTCACTATTTATGTTTCTAATATGTTCTTAAAATGTGTTTGAAAATGAACTTTTGGAGACAGATGAAATGAAATGGAAGCTTTTTTCTATTACATTTTAAACTAAAACGGTTACTGTACTGACATTAAACATATTAATGTCTTTAATTTTAAAAATTATTCAATTAGAAAATAGTATTAAATTAAAATAAATAAATAAAATCTAAGCATGCCCCTCTTAGAGAAAAAAAAAATGTGACACGACATGTTATGAGAAAAATATTTATAGTGCAAAGTAGCTCAGACATGTTTTGTGTGGTGTAGTTTTTGAAGTGTGTTCCCAACACATTCACGGATCATATATGGTGTGGATCAGCTTCACGAGAGCACCTTCTGTTGTCTCTCATGTCTTCCTCTGTGCAGACACCAAAAACAACTTCATCTTTAGTTAACTCTGCTCCCTCTTCTATTTTAAGAGTCATACTTTTAACTATAACTCAATCCTACGAGATTAGAAAATGAATTTTACATTTTATTTATATATTATAAAATTATCTTATTTCTGGTCAACTTAGAAATTTTCAACATTCTCTTTTATAATCATTCAACCATGTCTTTTTTTTCTGACTGAAACAAAAATAAAGTAGAAGACAAATATCTTCTTATGCTGCATGGTGGAGTAAATACGTGGAAGATTTCATCTAATCTTATTGTAGTCACGTTACTGAAAGGGTTAAAGTGAATGGCCTAAACTAACACAACCATATTCACGAGAGCATTAACAACAGTAAATCAAATAAACATAACTACCTTACTTCTACAAAGACAACAAAAATATCTAAATTTGTCTGAGAAAGTTTGTCTAGTGATATGAACTTAGGTACACATACACAGTTCAACATTCAAATTACTTGTTCCGGTACATCCAATAAGTTTTACATTACTTAAGAGACGAGATCAAACACAGTTTAAATACTCTTTCCTCTCTTTATCATTTGAGACATATTTTAAAAACAAAACTGTAACGAAATCTCACGCTTCAAAGCAGACAATACCTCGAAAACATGGTTGTTAATCCTAACAATGCGGTTGGAACATTAATAATTTTTTCGCACCTAATCTTCAGAATTTAACCGCTGAAGAGGAGATAAGCAATATCTTAGAAGTTGGAATTCTTGATGTGGAAGGAAAGGATCCCAAGATAATGATAAAACCAAAGTTTCAAATTTTATGGAATATGATTCTGCATACTGATGACAGCGAGGAAATTGCTTTAGCACTTGTTAGCAGCAGATTGTAACATTTTGTGAGTTTTTCAGTTGGATTGATCTTGATCTTATTCCATTGAACCCATAAATGCACTAATGAACTGCTGTGGATATACCTTCCCTGACATGATAGTTAAGTAAGGTATAATGTCTACACGACAAGATGGGAAAAAATGAAGTAACAGGCAACTTCTTAATCTTTGTCACAATTAGTTCACATGTCCGGTTAGTTCCTACGTTGTAATGCAGTTTGGTGGAAACTATAGAAATCATGTTCCATTGATTTCTTTGCTGATTCTTTTAGAAGATGATTTTGTGGTAATATTATGTTATAAAGCTGAGATGCGAAGTGATGAACCAATAAAGTATAAAATTTGCAATCCCATGGGAATCTTGTTATAAAGCTGAAAAGTGGAAATCATGATGAAGAAAGCAGATTAGGGTTCATTCTCGTTGAAAATATGCAGGGGACCAACCACTCCGCGCGCAATCATGCTCTGCAAAGTAAACAAATGAGTCATTATAATATGAAAATTTATTTTCTAATATAGTTTTGTTACAAACTTTTAACGATACACAGATTTGATATGTATTAAAAATTAAATTTTATAAAAAAAATATTGTCAAAATATCATGATGCTTATAAAATATCATCTATGATTTTCCACTTTTTTTTTCTCAAAAATCAAGTTTTTCTCAATTACCATATTGGTTGGATGATTTAGGCTTTATCAGTCGCAAAAATTTACTATAAAGTTGTTGTTTTGGTACAAACCTTCTCATATGTTACAATTGTTTGGATTTTTAGGATTTTTGAAAATATGAGAGATATAAGATATATGAAAGATATATGTGATATGTTATACGGAGTAATATCTTGTTATATTTTATAGATATACCCTATATATAGAGCAAAATATAACAAATATCAAGTATTAAATATTTAGAATATCTCACTCCTAATCTAAAATAATAACTAATTTCTAAAACTGAAATATTTTCTAAAAACTAATTTAAATAAAAAAGATATTAAGTAATATTTTTCAACATTCCTCATTGTTTTATATTTTCATATTTGATTTTTATTTTTCTCTTTCTTCCATGGCATCACATCGATAAGGTAGTGAAAATCGTGAATATTTTTGGCATTGGGATAGCCATTCCACCCATTTCATCGAGATCAAGAAGACATAGTCTATCATAACTAGTTCCCGCCAAGAAAAAAAGGGCAGCACCAATAAATCCGTGAGAGATTATTTGTAAAATAGCCTCATTCAGCCCTGTCTCTCTTATAGAACCAATTCCTAAAATTAAGAAACCCATATGAGAGACCGAGGAATAAGCTATTCTTTTTTTTACATTGCGTTGACCAAGAGATGTTGAAGCTGCATAGATTATTTGAATGGAACCTAAT
>Ga0214542_1001761_pt1 | contig 44761 bp, 33 predicted proteins | sample CNSS1metaG_FD_160096 | JGI IMG/M metagenome (GOLD analysis project Ga0214542, IMG submission 160096) | Root nodule microbial communities from cowpea collected in UCLA plant growth center, Los Angeles, California, USA - CNSS1 | ecosystem: Host-associated > Plants > Roots > Nodule | place: USA... | reverse complement strand
TATATATATATATATATATATATATATATATATATATATATATATATATATATATATATATATATATATATACTTATTTTCTTGATAAATATTATCCAAACTCTTATTCAAGTGAAAATGCCATTTTTGGTATCCCATCACTTATTGATCTTTTATAGGCATACTTTGAAGAAGAAAAGGAATCAAAATTTCTTTAGTTTAAGTAATCTTTCTTCTTATAATTGTATGCAAAACTTACGAAATAAGATAAGATTTAAGTTAAAATATGAGTTTCATAAAATTCTTTTAAACACAATAAAGATCAGGGTAAAGGAAATCTATGAATACATATTTAATTACCACTAGTGTAGAAACAATGTTCAACGACACCAAATATCAACGGTTCCAACGACATGTTGTGGAAAAAAAGGCGATGGCTTTTTTTGTAAATAGTTGGACAAAAACAACAACGATTTTACCCCAAATCGTCGTTGATGTGACAGAGCGTACCGCTATATGGTTTTGCTCTTATCATAGACCTCATCCCCCTTATTTGAAGAGCATAATTGATACATAAGTTTTTTTCAATAAATGCCTTCATTTATACATTAATCTTGAATATATAATCTCATGTTTTGTATTGATTATTTTAACTTTTGTACTTTTAATGGACAAAGTATATTGAGTGGTAGATCGACTGTCAATACTAAAAAGGGCACTTGGATTTCCCTCCAGGTACTTATACTATATATATCATTTATTTACTTAGTATTGTCATGTGTATTTATAACTAAGTACAATTACTGTCACTGTAGTGTAATAAACAAACTGGGAGCTTTGAGTGTGGCTATTATGTGATGCAATGGATGACAACAATTGTTCAAGACAATTATGAAAGTGGTTGGGATGTGGTAATATACTAACTTATTTCATATACTAATTTTAACTTAACATAATTTACATATGTATTGCTATTAATTTTTCCAACACTTTTGTAGAAATTCAATGAACCAAGTCCAATGGATTCAAGAGCAATAACTTATGTTCAAAAAGCGTAGACAAAGTACTTTCTATAGATTATAACTATATCTGGATTGAAACTTTATCTGAATAGGAATTTTGTTTTTGCATTGGGTCTATTTTTCTGAATTGCAGGTTCATATAAGACATTAAACAAAGCTCGCTTTCTTAAAAAATAACCATAATTAACGACGGTTATGACCATAACCGTTGTTAAAACAAGTCTAATCCACAACGGTTGGTGCCAAAACCATCGTCGTTACTCTTTGGACTTCTAGTCCAAGTCCAAACCCATATTGTTGTCGTTCATAGTTCAATGACGGCTCTTCAAACTGTGATCATATTAGTTAATAATGACGACAGTTATAAAATTGTCGTTGTTGTTTGCTGCTTTTAACGAAGACTTAATCAACGATGGATTTGGAATCGTCTTCATAGGCTTTGGTTAGTTATCATGGATAAGCATTGCTAGAGTAGTATACTATAGTTAAACAAAACACTATTATCATTTTGTAATATTTTTCAACTTATTAGTTTAATATATTTTTATATATAATTTTTTTAAGTACAATTACAATATAAATAAATATATATCTTAAGTGAAAAATTACATTAAAAAAGATAAGGAACCTTGAAAAATGTTGTATTGGAATAAATTTGAATAGTAATGATTTAAGTCTAGGTGGTAATAGAATTGACAAAAAGATGTGGTATTTTAAAAATTATTGGGATGTTATATAAACATCTCCAATTGCATGAAAATGACATGTTAGTTTCATACATTGAATATGCCAAATTCCCATCCCAAAAGCCATTAAATGAAAATCACCTGTGCCAAAATGTAAGAGCTCCACTTGGGCCCAGTTTCATCAATGGTATACAAATTATTCATGTTATGATTATACAAATTTTAAAAAAAAAAATGATTTATCAAATCTTTATTAAACACACTTATTGAACAGCAATGACTCGTTTTTTTTTTCTCATAATAAAAAAGAAAATGTGTGATTTTTTAGAGGTCATGAATGAAAAAGAAAAAATAGGGTGAGTGCTCAATTTGATGTGATGAATTAATGTATCACCCATATATCCATGCTACGCACATGCAACGTTATATGTAGATAAAGTTGCTAGATTTTCATTCCTTGTCAAAAGGTAGGTTGTCTTTTCAGCCAAATCATGTTCCTAAACCAAGCACATACCTACCTTATTTTTCTCTATGACTGTTAGTTCGAAATAAGTTAGAATTCTTTTTTTTTTTAGTTTTTATATTACCGGTGATAAAATGAATTTATATTATATAAATATATAAATAGGTGTAAGTTTTATTTTATAAATTAATTTTATAGATTTAAAGTTGATTATTTAAAATAATATTAAAATTGTTTAAAAATTATTCTTTACGAAAATTTATAATTTGCTAAATTTATTATATCACTTGTTACTATCTAATTTTATGTTTAATATATATATATATATATATATATATATATATATATATATATATATATATTTATTGACAATATAAAAAAATGGTTGAACATTTCATATTTATAAATCTTACTTGATAAATTAATTTTATAAGATATTTTTGTAATATGTCTAAATAACATCGAAACATCATAGGCCAATATCTCCTAAAAGAAATGGTAAGGAAACTAGTGTGTTTTCTAGGATTAGTTGTTTTTTCTTTTTTCTTTTTTTCTTTCTTTCTATTATCTCTTAAATAGAAATAGAACTAAACATGTTGAGATCAATAATTATATATACACTCGTCAATAAAACAATCTAGTCTAATGGTATTTTTTATTTTTGAAAATAAATTCAATATCACAACACCTTTGTGTTAGCAACACAATAAAACTCATCAAGAACTATTAAGAAAATCGATTAGTGTACATTAGTATTTTTCAAATATATAATCATAGAGACTAATTAAAAAGTTGGGTAGTAATCGCATTACTATGTAAAAAAGGTATATACCTTTTTTCCTTTAATCTTAACCATATAAATGTAATATATTGATTTATGTGTCTATCATCACAGATTTAAGTTTAGATTTTTCATGAACACAAAAGGACATATATGAGAGGCCTGTCGTATCAACTTCTTTAAACAAAATATCTTTGATAGATTATTATTATTATTAATATATATATATATATATATATATATATATATATATATATTTATAAAAAAAATATATGTTATATATATATATATTTATATATATATATATATATATATATATATATATATATATATATATATATATATATATATATATATCATTTTGCATGTATAAAATAAATTAGTAGCTAATTTCCTCAAACATTTTTAATTTAACTATTTAACTTGTAAGTCTTCAGGTTGTTTATAAGTTATCATTTTTAATTTTACAAAACAAATCAATTACATCTGAACAAATAAACATATAGGAGTTTATTAATTATATTGCATATTTTTAACTTAATCTCCATTTTAGTTTTAAATAAATAAATCGTAATAAAATAAAGTAAGAGATCCATGGTGTTTAACAGGACAAACTAGAAGACAAAAATTGTATTAGTAAAAAAAGTAAAAGAAGATTAACAAAAAAGTATAAGATAGCTTTACTTTTATAAAAAGAAAAAAAAAACATCAAAGATATAACTTTTTGAGAGACAGAAATTTCAATAAGTGATTTTATAAATGGAAATAAATAATTTAAAATACACCGACTTGTAACTCAGACTTTCGTCTTCTTTCAGCCACCATGTGACCATTGCATGTAATTTCACATCTTCTTATATGTTTGGATGTTATTTTTTCTCAACTTTTGAATTCTATTATCTTTTATACATATTTTTTAAATTTTCTCACATGAACCCCTTTTCATATTTTTAGATTTCAAACATATTTAAATGTTAAATAAATAATTTGAAATTGTATAAAAATATATTATTGCTGAAAATTATTCCTGTTTTAATACTTGAACCGTCTGGGATAAATCAATATGAGCTTCGAGATAAAAAGAAAAAAAGAAAAAACTGTTTACCATGGAGTAAACAAAATTAGAAAAAAAATACGTGTAATTAATTTATAGCAAAAAGTGTCATGTATCCTCATTGAAATCATAGTAAATAAATTTTAATTGTAAATTATTTGGTCAAAGAGAATAAAAATGCAATATTTTTAATTGCTCAATCAATTTTACAATACATTAACTAAAACACATACACCATATGTATCTATATTTTTTACTACAAATAATTAATTAATTTTAGAAAATAATTAAATTTAAATAAATAATTACTTAAAAGAATAAAATTATTCAATTTAAAAAATAATTAAATTGTAATACACATTCACTAAAAAAAATTATTTTAATTTAGAAAACAATTACTTACGAAAGCAAAATTAAAAAAATTGTAAACATATTTATCTTATAACAAGAAAAATTAAGTAAAACAAGTCACAATCAAATCGTAATATTTACACGGTTATACTTTTTAGTGCATAAATTGATCGCGACTAAATTTTTGACCTAGTAATAAATATTTGACTATTGATACAAGAGTCACGATCTCATGTACTTTTAGAAAATTATTGAAATATATTTATATATTTTCAGATATATGTATTACCAGAAAAAAAAAAGTATGTACACCAAAGAGTGAATTTCGTATCTTATATTTCAAGAACGTAAATTATTATCCATGATAATAACTTATTTTAATTACTTTTACTTTTAATTAGTTGCATTTTATATATTTAAAAGAAATCAGTAAATACCTATCCAACACGTGAAAATGTTATTTATTGAGAACGCAAAATTACACCTAAATTTTATTTTGCTTGAAATCTAACTCGTTAATTGTAGTGTGCCCGAACTCTGAAGTAATTTCCTAACAACTTAGTACATGAATTACTGTCAAATATAATGTTGTTTTATTGTTGACATATATTATTTGATTAGGGAGACTATTTTTGGGAAAAGTTACATAACTTTACTTAATTTTAACTAATTTTTTTCATAATTTTTTTATGCATAAAAATTAAGAGAAGTTATGTTATAGTTTTTGCAGAAAAAAAGTAATTGCATCCCTGTCTTAACCCTATTCAGACTTAGTTTAAGTATTTATTAAAATCAACAAGCTAAATAAATGTAATATTGTTCTTCCTTAGGAAAATAGTTAACAATTCTTGCAGGTATGAATAAAAACAGTTTTTTCTTACAATTATGTATAACTTGAATTTCTATTTTATTATTCTTTTTGTGAGACCTTAAAGTTGGTGAGTTCTGACATAGAAAAGTAGTATAAAAACAGAAGCTTAGCGTGTCTTAGGTGGTAAGACTCGAAGTCACGCACACAAAACACAGAAATTGTTTTTATTTATATTTTTATTTGTTTTCAATTTTTACCGGGTCTTCCTTTCTTCATTGGTTTCTCTTTATCTGACTGAGAGACGCAGAGAGAGAGAGAGAGAGAGAGAGAGAGAGAGAGAGAGTGTTGGCAATGTCGAAGTCTCAGGCGGGTAGCGGTGCGGGCGCAGCGAAGACTGCGTGGGTGCTGCCGTACCGAACCGAGAACCTTAGGGAGGTGTACACGCTGGGGCGGAAGCTGGGTCAGGGGCAATTCGGCACGACGTTCCTGTGCACGCACAACGCCACGGGTCGCACCTTCGCCTGCAAGTCAATCCCGAAGCGGAAGCTTCTGTGCAAGGAGGACTACGAGGACGTTTGGAGGGAGATTCAGATAATGCACCATCTCTCGGAACACCCTAACGTGGTGAGGATCCACGGCACCTACGAGGACACCTCCTCCGTCCACCTCGTCATGGAGCTCTGCGAGGGAGGCGAGCTCTTCGACAGAATCGTTCAGAAGGGCCACTACAGTGAGCGTCAGGCCGCCAACCTCATCAAGACCATTCTTGAGGTTGTCGAGGCTTGTCACTCCCTTGGAGTCATGCACAGGGACCTCAAGCCCGAGAACTTTCTCTTCGACACTGTTGAGGAAGATGCCAAGCTCAAAACCACCGATTTTGGTCTCTCTGTCTTTTACAAGCCAGGTTAGCTTCCGATCTATTTCATTCCTCATTCACTGCGATCTCACTTTACTTTTCTCAATAACCTCGTTTCCATTTTTTCTTATCTTTCCCTTCATTCATGCTCACTCATTGTTTAATTTCGATCCATCTTGCTGCTTAGAATCAGAAAAACATAATTCATATTTTAGAATTTCTTATCTTTTCTTAGTGCTTTAGTGGTTGTTGAGATTTTCATTAAATGGTGATATAATAAGCCTATTTATTCAGTACTCTTTTTCTGTAAAAGCAGCAATTGTTGGTCTGAATTCTATTTTTGTCTCGTAGATTGAATTGAAATCACGATCTTTATGTTTTGGGAGATGTATAAAAAGTGAATTTTATTTTTATGGTTTTTATCGGGTTCAACGGAGATGAAGCCAGAAAGGCAATATGGTGTATATCAGGAACCAGCAATCATTATGAGTATCTATAACACAATGATTACGAGATAATCTGGAATCCCTTCCACATTGTGCATGGTTAACACATTGATGTACTTTTCATTTTCAGGTGAGACCTTCTGTGACGTTGTTGGAAGCCCGTACTATGTTGCCCCAGAGGTGTTGCGTAAGCATTATGGACCTGAATCAGATGTTTGGAGTGCTGGTGTTATTTTGTACATCTTATTAAGTGGGGTGCCACCATTTTGGGCTGGTAATTACATGTCACCTGCACCTTAAATTATCAATTGTTTTCTTCGTGTGTGTATCCTTCATCGTTACTGATACTTGTCTGGCATTTTTGTCACCTCCAGAAACTGAACAGGGGATTTTCCGACAGATTTTACTAGGAAGACTTGATTTTCAGTCCGAGCCATGGCCCAGCATTTCAGACAGTGCCAAGGATCTGATTCGAAAAATGCTTGATAGGAATCCAAAGACAAGGCTCACAGCTCACAAAGTACTCTGTGAGTCTATTCAACTTCTTTTATATTGAGCAAGCAAGTAGCATGATTTGAATGAATGTGTGTGGTTTCTGTGTCAGGTCATCCATGGATTGTTGATGACAACCTTGCACCAGATAAACCTCTTGATTCTGCTGTTTTATCACGCCTGAAGCAGTTCTCTGCAATGAATAAACTTAAAAAGATGGCTTTACGAGTAAGACTGCAAACCTTTTTAGTTGGGCGTAATGATTTCTGTGTGCTGAGTGCCCACTATTTAAAAACAATTTAATCTCTTTAGAATATCCTGTTTTCTTAATTATATGCATTTTTTGTAGGAATTAGGTTAATTATAATTTCTCTTAACTTTTTATTTTAAAGAATCACTCGTTTTTAGTTTTTAATTTATTAATTAAAATTTATAATATCATGACTCCTTCATGGTGGGAATGGATGGATATTTTCATTTGCAATGTGAAGTATAGTGAGATCTTGGCAGAAGACCATTTTATCATGGTTATGATTGAAGATGGATTTTGCTAACGTAAATTACTGAATTGATTATATCAGTACTATGAGCTTATAATATAATGAATGGTTAAAGATTGTGTAATACTTTTAGTTTGGAGTTACCATAGTGTAATTTGATCATTTTCTACATATGTAGATATATTTAGTAAGAGTGGTATTTTAATAGGAGTGAAAGAAATAAGTAAAGAGAAAGGTACAATTTAATGTTATGTGATTACTTAAAAAAATGTTTTGTTATTTTTATAATAAATATTTCCCATACATTGAGTGTGTTTTTATCTTGATAGTTTATAATATAACAATCAATAGTTATTTTTCATAGTGTAATTTGAACTTTATTTTTTTATTCTCTTTGGTTATGGGCTTTTGGTACAATAAGAGATATCTTATGCAAAGTAATGTAGTGCAGTTAGTGTCATAATAAAAACTTATTATTGTATGTATATTATTTATCTTCAAATGTTTTGCATTTTATGTTGTATGATTTGTCATTATTTTATTTTTCAGTACAACATTGGTATAATAAATGTCTTTAATTTATACTTTTTTTTTATTTAGTCTGCTTCTTGGTCGAATGGAAAGAAGAATTTGATAGGAAAACGTTTAAAATCAACCATATTAAAAATCTTTTTTCTTTTATTATTTTGGACTCCCTCAATTTTTTTTGTTAAAGTTTCGCCGCTGGTGCAAACTGTTGCTTCCTTATCATAAGGCCTTTGGGAATTGCCTATACATTCATTAAAAGGTTTTTTGATTCTAGAGATTAATAAAATGCATGACAATATTTTTATCTCATTCAACAACAACGATGCCAGAGCTTCTTAATTTTTGCTGAAGTTTTATGAGGTTGTCTTAGATGGTTGTAGGGGATACCTACCTTGTTTGGCATATGAATGTGTTTTTGCCTGCAGGAACAAATTTTGAATTTGAAGAATTTTTTTTGCAGTGAATATGATTAATGGCTTTTTATATGTACACGTTGTACTCTTGTTAAAAACACATTAAATAAAGATTAACTCTTGCTCAGGCTCTTGACGACCCTTATTACCAAAGCAAGAGCAAGGGCATAATGTACATATGGTCGAAGTGGAGGCTAATGTCTTTTATCAGTAGCTGTCATCAATTAGATGAATTTCATTGATGAGTTTTCGATATGGACCAAAGACATCTTCAACCTGACACAGTTGTATTGTTTTCATGTGGCTTGCAGGGTTTCAGTTCTGAAGGAACTTGACCTTGTTCTACATTTGGCATGATTATTATCTACAACTGTTTCTTTACGTTGGTTTTTTTTTTTTTCTGATATTTTTTATCAATGCCAGTTTTCTATGTTGTACATCAGTTGAATTGTCACTTTCTTCCCAGCCTCGGGCCATGATTGTGTTTCTTAGTTTAAGTATTAAATTTTTTCAAGTTTTTCAGCTTTGACTTAATGGCTTGGTTTTGGAAGTCTATCAGAAACTGGTCTTGAATTGGAAGTTGAAATCCATTTCCTAGTCTTCCATGTGAAATCCTAATACCGTGATATTTACAATTTTGTATGGTTTGAAGGTTATTGCGGAGAGGCTCTCTGAGGAAGAAATTGGTGGTCTGAAGGAGTTATTCAAGATGATCGATGCAGATAACAGTGGAACTATAACATTTGATGAGCTAAAAGAAGGGTTAAAGCGGGTAGGATCTGATCTAATGGAGTCTGAAATCAAGGATCTCATGGATGCAGTAAGACCCTTTACTTTGTTATCTGTGCTGTTTTGCATCCAATATTTGGTTCTGATGTATGATCTTGCACGTGGTTACAGGCAGATATTGATAACAGTGGGACACTTGACTATGGTGAATTCATTGCTGCTACGGTTCACTTGAATAAGTTGGAGAGGGAGGAAAATCTGGTGTCAGCTTTCTCCTATTTTGACAAAGATGGAAGTGGTTACATAACCATTGATGAGATACAACAGGCTTGTAAGGATTTCGGTTTGGAGGATGTCCATATTGATGAAATTGTCAAGGAAATTGATCAAGACAACGTAAGTATTCGTTTCTGTTTGTGGTTGTCGTAAGTTTCTGCAACACTTAATTATAAGGTTGGGTTGTTAATGGAAGATTTGTCGTGCAGGATGGACAGATAGATTATGGAGAATTCGCTGCCATGATGAGAAAGGGCAATGGAGGAATCGGCAGGCGAACCATGAGGAGCACCCTCAACTTCAGAGATGCTCTGGGAATTATAGGACATGGCTCTCATGATTAAATAATTGTACCTTAAATAACTTTTGTCATGAAATTTTGAACAAGAAAAACTTTGGTGAGCATGGACAACTTCAGTAGCCTGACCAAAACTTGCATTTATGAATACACCCATGGATAAAAAAAATTACCTTCACTACCTGTATAGTTTTAGAAAAGGAAAAGAATTGGACGCCTTTATATTTTTCACTTTAACTTTTACACATGACGAAATAAGTGTGGTTAAATGAAGATTCAAGTAAAAATGATTATCTTGAGTCAAATAATATATACATAATCAAAATCAAAAGGTAGAGAACAACTTCGAGCATACATTGTCCTCATCGTTTAATAATAACAAGAACTGGTACAGAAAATTCAAAGTAATTGAAGTAATTGTTTGAGATGGAGGAAACTTAAACAGAAGGGTAATTTGGTATGTATTTGGTACAGAAGGGCGATACAACATTTAACTTGAACCGTTTATTTGGGTGCAATTTGGTCCTTCACAGTTTACTGGAAGCAGGAATGAATTTGGTATGACGCCCCTGGGCAAAAATTTTGCCAGTTTTTTTCTTCTTGAACTCTACGCTTATAACAGCAACAACCTTCCCAACACGCAATGCTCTGGCCTCGATCTCAATCTCCTCCTAACATAACAATGCAAAACTATTGTTACTGCACTAATATTTTTGCATTACATCCATTATCAGAAACCACAATAACAACTCCATAAATTCCACTCAAAGAATAGACCATGTCAACCAATCAAGTTCTCCTACACACCACTCCCACACTCACCTACTTTAACATAGAAAAGACAAAGATTTTTACTTTTCTGCTAATCATTTGCAAAATAGTTCCCAAATCATCAGAGAATTTAGTTAAGGTAACCAAAGTCCAGAACTTGAGCAACGTGTTTGGTCAAAACTACACATTTCAGCAACCAAGTCTCAGAATACATACTAAACTAATGTTCTTCTAACGCCACTGTTACTCAATTCAATACAATGTGACAGACAGTCCAAGGAAGAAACACCAAAGATGATTCATTCACACACGAAAACTTTCCGAAGAGCAATTAATGGAACAAAAATCAATCACTCAAACCAAACCTGACCCCATTACTATGATTCATTATCAAGTCAATGGATCATTATAACAAATCACAAATCACAAATCAATAATCAAAAGAGATGGATAGTTGGTGAGATACATCGACATAGGCAGCATCCACGTAGGAAACATTAATCTCAACGGAAACCCCCGTATTGGGACCTGTGAACCCAACGGTGGGAATCACGGCGGACCCCACCACATCCACCAGCGCAGCGGTGGCACCACCGTGCAACGTATTGCCAGCGTTCTGCACAAACAAAATCCCATAAAAGAATTAAAACGAGAAAAAATAAAAATGAAAGAAGAAAAAGGTGTGAGCAAGTGCACGTACGAGTAAACGTTGTGGTATCTTCATGGAACAGAGAATGCGACCAGGTTCGATGAGATCAACCTTAAGCGAATTCATTATTAAGGGTTCCAGAAACCTCGGTGGTAACCCATCAACCTCCGATGATGTTCCCACTCCTTTCTCCAAGTACCTCTTCACTGCATCCAAGTCCATTTTCACTCTCTCCCAATCCAATTCCAAGCTTCTCCTAAATTATTTTGGTTCTTTTATATGTTCCCAAAATTTCACTCTTTTCTTCCTTCCCCAAAGTTGACTTTTGATCCTTCATTTTAATTATTAGGTTTAAATACCTTTTTTGTCTTCATTTTTGTAGTATTTGTCGTGGATGGTCCTCGTTTTGACACAAAATATTTAAAATGATCCCCATTTTTATCGAATGTTTAAAATGGTTCTCATTTTCGCAATTCGTATTTTATTTTGTCATTTTTTGTAATGATGTTTAAATCATTAACGGAACATTATACAAGTGATACGGTTTGTATTAGGGTGTGTTACGTGTACTGTACATGTGTGTAATTAGATATTTGGGGATAAATAAGTGAGCTAGGGTTTGGGTAAGGAATGTTTGGGCAGTTTGTGAGTTTTGGCAATCTTGTTCCTCCATTCCCAATTGGTGTTGCTGCAATCTTCTTCCTCCTGCAATCCCATTATATAGGTATGTTACGGTCCCAATCTTCGTGCACTGTTGGTGATTCCACGAGAAATGGATTAACCCTGAGTTGTAGCTACTAAGAGATGACAGCTTTGAAGATGGCAAGAACTCCAAAGAATATTGGTAGAAAATTTTGGGTACAATCTGTTTTTATTTTTGTGTTAATAATAAATTGGTTTTATTTTGTGGTTTATTGATTTACAAAGTGGTGGTTCCAATAATGTGGGCTGCAACTTTTTCAAACGGTAGTGTTGATGAAAAGTATGTCATCATCATGACACAAATGAGACAGATTAATGATTTGGAGAAGTCATTGAAGGTTGCTGAGAAGAGGCTGCAATTAGTAATAGGGTTCACTTGTGTTGTTATTATATTATTCGTACTGTTGTTGTGTGTAATCTTTTAAAGTCCAATCTATTTTGTATTATTGTTAAACGAATAAATGAATTAGTTTGATTATGTTGATATTAGTCCCAACATGTTCAAAATGACATGAGCATTGAAGTAAGTGATATTGATCTAAGCTTGAAAAAAATTAAATTAATGTAAGTCTGGAAGAAGTTAAATTCATAACGTTAATTCATCCTCATCAAAATGCACTACATCAATGTTTGGCAAAAGTCAAAAGTGAAATTGAACGAAGTTTAAGGAAAGTCAAGATGTAGTACATCAATAATGAATTCTACATCAGAAATTCCAAAAATAACTAAGACGTTTATAACTACTATCATGGCCTCCTCCTAATCTGTAATTTCATCCTAAACTGCTGAGATGGTTCTTTTGGTGTTGGTAGTGGTGCTGCTTGACTCTCCACTTCATTCCTTGGTGGTTGAGTTGTTTGAGTTTCAGCAGTTGGTGCATTCTCAACAGTTGGTGCATTCTCAGCGATTTGGGCATCTGGTGGAGTCTCAGCAGGTAATTTAGAAACCATGCAGAACATCACATAAATCAAAAGAAAAATAAATCCCAAAATAGAATTATGAAAACCATAACACAACCCAGAAAACCATAAACCGACTTACCTCGTTGATGATGATTAATTGGAAAATTGAAATGAAGAGCACAACTGCAATCCAATGATGAAATGACAAGTATTAGCTGCTTCCTCTGCCAATCCGAGCTCAAAAAAAGACGAAGATGAAGAAATTTCCCTAATTGCAAAATTTCCCCTAAATTGAAAAAAATTAACGTTAATTAGCCACCTGTACACAGGTAACACACCCTAATACAAACTCTATCACCTGTACAATGCTCCATTAATGATTTAAACGGCGTTACAGGAAAGGACCAAATAAAACATGAATTGCGCAAAATGAGGACCATTATAAACATTCTATCAAAATGAGGATCATCCGCAACAAACACTACGAAAATGAGGATAAAAAGATATTTAAGCCTAATTATTATAATATAATATATTGGAAATCATATACTTATGCCCATTTCACAACAACCCATCTAATAACATAGTAATACCTAACTATTTGAAGTTAAAAATAATAACCATATGAACAAAAATAATCTCATAATTTTACTACCCAATATAAAATAATAAACACACAAATAAATTAGCTTATAATTATGAATATAAGCATTGATAAAAAAATAATAATAAAAGTTATACCAATTAAATTTTAACTTAATAAAATAAAATAGTATGATAAAAACACATAAAATTGTGAAGATTTGAGTCGGTATGATCTGTTTAAAAGGTTCCTAGACGAATGACGTAATTAAATGATTCAGTAATTAAATGCAATAGACAACACATGTAGTATATGAAGATTAGAGGATTACTCTTGTATCCTTTAGTATTGTCTAGTATATCTAGTATATCACGTACAATTTGATTGAATAATCTGATGTCATATCATTTAATGGCTACTAAGCTTATTTGTTAGAAGCATTGTTCATGCATTAAGCGAGTGTCTTCATATATGAGTTTACTTGTGTCTTCATATATAGGACCTTTTAGCTCTAGTATTACGTTAACATTCGAGTTGTTTTAAGTGAAAAGTTTGTCGTGAAGAAAAATCTCTATGTTGTAATCTCTGGTTTAATGAACCTTCTGCTTAAAGTTCATTAACACATTAATTCGTGTGTGTATGCTTGTTCTTTATGTATCCTCTCTTTTACCTTCCATTGTTTCTAACACTTGCAATATACTCTGTTTCCGGTGTAAGTATGGTACAGTAGAGAAGATCGAAAGGTAAAACAAAAGAATGAATTTTCTTTTCAAAAACACCCTCATTCTTTGAACCCAGGAATTGAGACAAAAATTAGTGAAACTCTTATTCACTACTAAAGTAGGCAACTATTTGTGACACTTAAATTTAAATTGAACATCCTCTAGTTTCAATGTCATAATCATATAATTGCAACCGAAATTAAATAATTATTGAGTTGCAAACCTAAGTTCAACGATTTCACCATTTACTCTACAAATATATGTTTTAGGTTTCATTAATCACCGCTCAGGTGAATCAATTCTCTAGTTGCTTGGGCCAGCTTCATCATGATTCTTACAGCAAAACCACTATCGTGAGGGCGTTCGTCAAAGTGATGTTCATCTTCATCGCTGTCATCTTCATCAAAGGGTTTCTCCTTATGGAAGATACAACACCTTTTGGAATTCTTCTTCTGCATGAACTCATTGTCCACGGTGCCCTCTTTCCAACTGACCTTTTTCTTCTTGCGATTGAGGGGGAGGAAAAGTACTTCTTCTGGTTGCTGTTGTTGGTGTTGAGATGAAGAGGTAGATGGCTCAGAGTTTTGAATTGTTATGGTGGTGGTGCCAGTGATGGAAGAGGAAGACATCACTACTGGCCTGGTGGTGTTCGTGCGTCTGTCCATGACTGTTCTCTTAAAGTTCAAGAGATTGGAGAGACAAAAATACTAATTTTGTGGTTGTTTTGTTCCTGTTTGTTCTCCTTCAATTTGTGTTCAACTTAGAATATGAAATAATGTCAATGTTAATAATCAAATTTATTTTGACAAAGTTATGTGTTTCTCAACTTCTTTTGTATTATTTTAGCGTAATGTACCTGTCGCTATCCCATGTCACAAAGTGCTACAACAGGATATAAAAAGGGTCAGTGTCCCTGTTGCTATCCCCAATAAAGTGGGGAATGAAAAAAATAAAACGCAATCACAAAGTCAATCTTTGATATGCCCTAAATAGCTTGTTTGCACGTTCTAGTATTAAGAAAACAATTGACAGTATGACTAGCTATTGATAAGTTTGGTGGTTTGATCAAGTCTCACTTTTTAAATTTGTTAGTACAAAATTTTACATCAACTCTCTAATTTTGCTACTTAGAAAAGGAAGAATACCAACACTGAAAAGTGGCATAATCTATTCCCAATCTTGAAAACAATCATCAATTCCCCCACCTGTACAAAAGGATCAAAACCTTCCACATCTTAGGCAATATTTAAGGATACCCATATTCCACCACTATACAATCCTGTTATATGAAACCTGCCAAAACCAAAACAAGCCTAGTACAACAATTAAATGAATTCCAACAACTTTGGACAAATCCAAAGATCATTTTATAGTATGTTCATCGCAAAAGGTTTCAAGATCCCGACAAATCCAATGTCAAATAATCACTACAAAGCACAAAACCCAAAAACATAATGTGACCAGCCACTGTTTCGAAACTCCAAATAACAAATCTTTCGAAATTCCAACAACCCTTGAATTGGTTATTCATGGCTAATACATTTGTTAAAATCTGACTAGTCACCTTGATTATAATTCTCATTTCAATTACTTCTTTTTGCATCCAGAAGACTAGATTTGAGACAAAAGAGCTAAATTTGACCAACAACTTGTCAATCTTTACATATAAGGTACAAAAAATAAAAAAGGTTATAGAATACGAACCAAATCAAGAATGTATTACATATAAATGAGTAAATAAAGAATGCATAAGGGACTATTTTATTCGTATTAGAATCAATTCAATAATTTTTTATACGTAGGAACCGAACTAAGAGTTTTCATAGAGATATATTTTCCAGGACATATTTAAAATAAACAATATAAAATATAAATATAATATCATATAATTCAAAATGTTATTTATTAAAAAAAGTTTCGTTATCAAAATATAGACCAAAAAAAATTTAGTTGTAGGAATGGCATGTAACATTCACTGGCCAAAAATTAGTCTGGTTCGATTCTAGTCCTATCTCTTTTCCAGAACCCTGTGATTCTTTACCCCCTCCAAAGTACTATTACTTGCTCAATGTTTTGATGAAAAGAATAGTTGGTGTTTTTTAAGTGTCAATAAATTTTGTTTGCAATCGATCTTGCTTATATATACACCCATACATCGAATTTGTCATAATCAACAGAAACTGATAACAAAATTGAAACAACAACATCAATAGCATCTATTTAAGTATTTAGGAGTATTCAAGAATAATTTTTTGGGCATTTGCGCACATTTGTAAGTATCACTTATGGTGGAACAGACAACATAATCAGCATATCATACGATGTAACTAATTCGTTCAAACCTTGTTGGAAAGAATTAAAGATCTTTGGCCGTATGTCCACCGTCCTACGTACTAACAGAATTATGCTTTCTCTCTGCACTAAATCAAACACAAGAAAATATCAAGAATTAAAAAAAATATGAAAAGGAAGGAAAATTGACAAAAACATACAGAATCAGAAATCCAACAGAACAACGAGAAGATCCGTAGCTGATGTAGTTTGATTTAAGACGCGATTAGGGTTCCGTTTTGGATACAAGAAGTTGAGACACGAATGGGAAAAGGCAGGCTACTGAGAGGCAATTGTTTTTTACCATTTTAGACTCCGTTCACACCTACACTCTCTTAATTGCAACAAAATGAGGAAATGTCAAGTGATAAAAATATCATAATTAAAAAAATACTAAAACTCATTTATCTTTTCGACTTACTTTTTGAAAATAAAAATTTTACAAAATTAGCAATGTATCTTAGGAATGTATAACGAAAAAAAGAGAACCCACGACCTAAACTTCGCGGCTCACGGCGGAGATGCGGCTAGCACTCAGTGTGGCGTGGTCTGGGTGGGTGTTATGTTTGGGCTTGCGAAGGTTGGGCTTTGGCTGGGTGTTTGGGATGGGCCTGGCATTTTGTGAACTATCCTTGAATAATGAAATATTGGTCTTTTCTTCCTGCACCTCCATAATTTTTTCCTACATCTCCACTGGTCAAATGAAAAGACCATTTTACCACTATCTTATTCCAATCTTTTTCTTCCATGTGCACCCCCTCTCCACTCTCCCCTTCTTTCTCTCTTCTTTATCCCTATCCAATTTTTTAAAGTTAAGTGAAAGGAAACGTCGAAAAACATTATGGAAGAAGATGAAAAAATATAAATAGACACGTTGATTAGACACACACAATACTCTCTTTCCTTCCTCACATGTAGAGCTATCAAAACGGATAATTCGGTTTGACCCAACTTGATCCATCACGGGTTAATCACTTAGTGAGTTAATCCAACTCGGCTTACTTATTAGCAAGCGAAAAAATTTTGAAATCACCACGGATTGGTGGTTAAACGGGTTGGCTCATGGGCTCACTTATTTAAAAAAAATACAATTTTTAATTTTTTTCAGTCAAAACTAAAATATAATTCTAATTAAAATCTAAATAAACTTTAATACAATCCAAATACAAACCAAAATCACAAAAATAAAAATTATATATGTTTTGGCTACAAAAAACAACCTAACATGACCCAAATGCAAAGACTAACTTAACAAAAAAATATTTTTGTGACCCTTTATTTGTGGGTTGGTGAGCCAACCCGACTCACCACGAGTTCAATCCGGGTGAGCCGGATTCTAGGTGAGTCAGGTCAAAAATCAACTCATATTGAAATTTGTAAAAAAATTTTAACCTAACTCGGCCCGCACTGTAGTGGACCGAGTTAACTCACAGGTTCTAACCCATCTTGACAACTTTACACACATGGACCACTTCGCTCTCCAGAGCTCCCTTCTTCACTTTTTTTTGTCTAACTAAATATATATTCTGGATTTTATGATCAGAATAAAATTAATAATATTATGAATTGTATAATCTAAAACATATTTTTTACTTTTATTGCATGGATTATATAATACAGAATACAAAATTTTATATTTTAGATTGTATAGTTTGTAATGTAAAAATTAAAGACATTTTGAATTGTACAAGTCCAAATATAAAACAAAAAATACATTATGGATTGTTTGATACCATTTGATAACTTTTATAAAGATAAAATAATTTTAACAAAAGTTATTTTTTATATTTTTAAATAAAAGAAAGAATAGTTATGAAAAATAGTATCATATGATAGTAAAAAAGAAAATATGATGTCAAAATAAGAGTATCCTGTTGACAAGAGATCTATTCAGCCCTATGGATGTGCTATAAGCTAACAAACATCACTCAACCTATAGTTGATTCGTTAACAATGAGAGAAATATTTGACAAAACGATTTGAAAGTAAATGAAAACATAGTATTTTTAACAATCTGCATATGGATACTGAAGACCTATTCTTTATCATGACAGTCAAAGCGCATCATGAAAGAAAAAAGATAAAAAAAAAAAGAAAAAGAAAAAAAGACCAGCTTGAATTTTAATTTCATTCAAAATGCAATTAAAGATCACCATCGAGAAGACAGCATCATAGCAATTTGACACTTTCTAGCCTACTAACATGAACTTGGTCAACGAGCCTCCCCCAACCCGCAACTCCACACAATATGGTTTTCCTTGAAAAGTAAATCGATTTATTAAGTTGCACGTAATTAAACTAACAACTAATGGTACATATGCATCAACGTGTTGCAATATAAAGGAAGCAATATTTTTCCTACTCCCTGATTGGAGTTAATGGCAGTCCAGATTCGTGAAGATGAGCTAGTGGAACTGAATTGATTTGGTTTTAAACATAAAAACGCTAAACAAATTACAGTACAAAATAAACCAAAACCAAGAATAAATTAGTTAAAACTACACATGGGTGGAATAAAATAATACATAAAAGGGTCATCTATCACAAAAATAAGACATTTGAAAATAAAGAAAAGCTACAGAGGGGTAAACTAAAAGCTGCAAGACGGTCTCAGTAGTTAAATAGTCGCCATCCTTTGGTCCTAGTAAAAATTCCAGTAGGCAAGGCCAAACTAAAGCTTTCTTTAGACAAAATTCTAAATGCAAATGTGTAACAAAAGGGGGAGAAAAATAAATTAATCCCCGTTGAAATTCTACAGTATCAAGTATCTACTGTAAAATTTTCTCAAACTGTTGAGAGAAAACCAAATCAATTAGTTTTCTTCTCTTCTTCCTTCGCAGCGTCTGTTTCGGCCACAGCCTGATCATCCTCGCCTCCAAAACCAAATTCGTTTACACGTTTCTTGTCCACTGGATAAATCCACCTCTGGTACAAGTATATGAGGAAGATAAGATCTGCAAGGCAGGGACGAAAGAAGATAATAAGACAAATGATACAAGACATTTGATGAACTGTGATATACTTGCAAAGTGCCTAATCTTCTTCAGAGAAAAGTCACAATTAGAATACAGTTTCATAAATGGCATTTGATGAACTGTGATATATACTTGCGAAGTACCTAATCTTCAGAGAAAAGTCACAATTAGAATACAGTTTCATAAATGACATTCAAATTGGTGAACTTATGGAGCGAAGACTGGATTCAAGAATGGAAATTCTTTCAGCTATATGGAAGTCATGAAGGTCCGTGAATGCAAGCCGAGGTCAGAAGAAGTAAGATACATAAACGCAAGGTCCTTTCCTTCCTAAAAACTAATAATTTCAGCTTCAAAACTCTGATGGAGAAGGTACACCTTTCTTCTGGGAATCCTTCTCAAAGAAACAAAGTTTTACTTTAACCTCATAATGCTAATGCACAACCATTAAGTTCAAATTTAACTTTATTAGCTCTCAGATAGACTGGGACTCAAACTCATCATTGTATATAATATAAATATAAATTTAAGAGACAAAGCTTCCACCAAAGAACAAATTCAAATATCATAAGCTTTGTCAGCTTAGTAGCACCTTGCTTCCTAATTTCGATAAGTAATGAGATTTTTATCCACAGTTATTCAACTATCAGGTCAAGTTGCACAGAATAGCAAGTGGTCATAGTCATAATCTTACCATCACGGAAAACAGAAAGCCGATGCAGTGTTGGCATTTTAATAACAAAGGCAAAAAGGTCATCAATTATGGTGTTGAGAAACTTGTAAGTCATTTGCCTCCAAGGTAGATGAGCAACAGATTTGAGCTTGTAGTTGATGAACAATTGAGGGCACATCATAATAAAACCTGCAACAGTTTTCCAGTAGAGTACAAACATTACAAAGTTTACAATACTAGTGAATTTAATGATCATAATAATCTACATGGATATTGGTCCAATGCATGACTGGGTGTTTGGTTTGAATTCTCATGCATGTCCACTTAGTAACTTCTACATCCTCGGTGAATACTTTGTTATGAAAAATACCATGGTTTTCCTTGCCCATAAGAAAAACAAGGAGGGTAAAAAAGTGAACAGAAGAACCAAGACATTGTCAATACTTTTATTCAACAAAAGAAAAGTAAAAACGCAGCAAAGAAAAATAGCGGTGTATTTCCCATCGGTGAATTTCATATTTATTATATTTCAGTACAAGGACAGCATAATAATGATTAGTATGAGAATAAGTATTCTAATTTTGTTTCTAATTTATTTTTTACTCAGAAATAGTGATGTTTACTTCAGTATAAAGTTTGACTCAAAATAATGTAAAAATGCTCTTCTATTTTAACTTTCAACTCATTCACAAAATCCCGGCTTTGCTAGAAGCACTTGAGATTAAGACAACCACCCGAAAAAGCATGAAAGAACTAGTGATTCAGCCATTCAGTACAATATTGCCAGGGAAGCATGAGTCACAATGGTTAGGAAAATTAATACCAAATTTACCAGAGTCAAAGCACCTCTTTTTAATTTAATTAATTTAGATAGCTTTGTGACAATTTAATATATGGTAGTATCAATGAAAACACAATCATAGCATACCCAATTAGAAGAGTGCTTACCAAACATGTATACACAACTTGTGAGAGAAGACAGAATCCAAGAATACCAGCTCTTGTGACGCTCATACATCAGTGAGTAAACAGAAAATCCAGCAACAAGGAGAAACAGAACATAGCATAAATACTTCATCGCAATATCATCATATTCCTTTGTCTTGTTTCGGACATATGACTCTCGATCACGAAGCTTCAACATAGGTATCCTTCCTGACCTATCAATCTGGAAAAATTAAATTACAGATTGCAGGTGTCAATGAAAATAATTAAGGAACAACAGAAAAGTGGCAAACAAAGCCGGAATGTAAATGTAATATGAAAAATAAACTGTATGTGTAAGTATGAAAGGTCTCAGCAGATGTTCTGCACATGCAAACCAGTAGAAAGTATCATAGCAACAAAGAGGGAAAAAAAGTATCATGCCATTTTTATATTAAAAATACATAAAATGGTACCAATCAAAATGTGAAAATTACTTATTAAAAAAGCCAAAAGATCACGAAAAAAACCTCTATGCGCATGGCTTTTCCAATTTTCCAGAACTCAATAACGCAACCAATTCCAGAGCTAGCAAGAATCATCCAAGAGGTGTCGTTGTCAAGCAGATAAAGGAAGATAATAAGCTGACAAACAAAGCTAACAACAACAGTCTTTGCCGAGAGTCCTTCCATAGATTTATTTTTGTTCCAAAATTGGATGTCTGGGTAGAAAGAAAATAATTAGATGATAACCTATGCTTCTAACCAAACCCATATGCATTACCTTATTGGAGGTGCTTTCTCAAAGATTGCTAGACAATAGACTTACCATTCTTGAAAGCCAAGAAGTCAAAGACTGAATGAAGAAGTGAAACAACCATGGTAATTGCCAGGAGGTAAGGATTTCCTTCCAAGAACACCCTCTGACATAATTAACAAAATCAAATATTAGCCAATTAGAGAAACAAGACAGTCAACAATTCATACAGTGAGAAAGAGATGCACAATTAATACACCCTCTGACATAATTACATTTTAAAATCTTTAAGAGTATTAATATACAGTACTTAATAAGCCACTTTATGGTTGAAATGCCAAGATGCTACGAGATAACATAGAGATGAGTATTGTGAAGTGAATATCTGGTAGGAAATGTTAAGATGTAATGAAAAATTGCACATGCTAAGGGTTGATGATGGGTGCACAAACAAGAGAAAAAACAACAAAAGAAAATAATCAAGCAGAAATCAGGTTTTTCACAGTAGAGCTCAAACTTTTAGGAATGTTAGCTCGTGACATAATAGTAGAACCTCTATGCCCAAGTGGTTAATAATTCAATTCAACCCTTACCGCCCTCATTCTTTCAATAAAATAAATTCGACAAGGTATAAACAGGATTTTGTATTAAGTACCAAATACTATCTTTATTAAAATATCTTCAAAAAACCAAAAGGAGCAATTTTCATCAAGATTTTATTTCAAATTAATATTCTATTTAGCGGTACTTGAGCAGTTGAACAGAGCAAAACTACTCAGTACAACCAAAGAGGACAATAGTTCAAGAACAAGATATCACAACTGAAAAAACGTGACGTCAAGTACATAGAGGAGTCAAAAAAGGAAAACAAAAACCAGGTCTCAGAGTTCAAACAAATCATTATTCAACATAGTATACAAGTACTCAACATGAACGTTTCATCAAATAAGTTAAATATACTACAAATTAATAATTATGTAAAATTGAGAGAAGTTTGTGAACCTACAAACCTTTAGTTCATCAGCCTCGCCTTCAAGCATGCTTCCATAATTACGGTGAATCTGGAAGGATTGGTCAATCTGCAGGAATAACTGCCACTTTGTCATACTAATGGGACCAACTTCCAGGTTAAGACGTAATTCAGTCACTGTCTCATTCAAAGGTATCAACTTATCCCGGAGTAACCAGAACTCATTGAAATAAACAATTGGATAGTAGTTCCCGGTGAAAGGATCAACGTTCAAGTCTGGGAACCCAAAGTTAAGGAAACTAGGTCAAATAAACATATTGGATGAACATACCAGTTACTCTGTCAATATACCGGAAAGTCAAACAAAAAAATGTGAAACTCAAAAAATAAGAGAAATGTCAAAATAAGACCTTACGGAAAGTGAAATGACACAGTATTCAGCTAATAAGGCATTGTCATCTATAAGTTCTCCATGATTCAAGATTAATCTTACATAATGTGAACATACTATGTTAAATGATAGACAAGACATCCAGAAAGCACTGCCAAGAAAGGGAGAAAAATTAAAAAAGTAAATAATAATAATAATAATTAATAATTAATAACGAACAAAATAAATATAAATAACAAGGATACATGGAGCAATGTTTGGTGCTACACCTGTTTTTGGGTACCTGCAAACAGTAAAAATATATTATAATTGTTAGAGTATAATCAACCTTTACAGATTTCTAGAAAATTAACTGTTAAATAATCTCGGAAATTAGTATAATTGATTCCTAATTATCAGGTGTCTTTATTGTAATTGATTCTATTCAATGGTATAAATACATATTGTGTAGTTAAAAAACCAATAGTGGTTAAAAAACCAAAATCACATTTGGGTTTTGGCTTCGTAGGTTTAACATGGATCAACCTATCAAAACCACAGAGAGAATTATGTGGCATTACTTCACCATGTAACAGTCCATCTGTTAAAAGCTCAAGTTTTGTCTCAAAATATAAACATCAAACACCTGCCCATGAGCCAAAAACTGACAACTAGAAAGAAAAGACAGACACATTTGATCAGTAAAAACTCTACTACTAAGATTCATCATTTTGCATTCTTATTTCATCTCAATTTCTCACTGTTTCCAAAGGCAAAGAAGGCTCAATCTAAAGAATGCTTGTGAGATGGGCATTATACAGAAAACACTATGGAGAACATATAATTTATGATGAATAAAAAAAACCTGTCCAGTAGTAGTCTACTTAGAATAGAGAGTCGCCAGTTATGAGTGCATGCCCAACACCAACCCCCACAGAAAACACCATAATTTGTTTCTCCCATCCTATCCCCCTTTACCTTCCTTTTTCTTCTTTAAGAGTAAGAAAAGCAGCAGATGATCTCAATGGTCAATAAAAGGAGATTGACTAGCAGAAAGGCTCAAGCTTACAAGTTGTCACCTTCCAAAACCTCCCTTAAATGAATCTGGTTTCAGGGGTACTTTTATATTCAATGGCCCAAAAGCTGGAGTGGCCCCAAAAATTCATTTTGACTACAATTTCAGCTGCAGATGGTGGTGCAACAGTCACTACTGCAAGGAGCTGCTTCATGGCAACTTCCTTTGATGTTTGATGGTGGTGGTGGGGTGTGTGTGTGGGTGGGGGTTGCTCTACCACTCACTAAATAGCAAATAGGTACTACGATGGCTAAAAGATAGGTAACCCATATTCCACATACAACTGAAAAATAAATTAAGGGCAAATTCATCATTAATAATTGTTTGAAATATTTGTTCATATTATTTTACAATATCCTAGATGATTTCTTGGGACTTATTCTTCTTTTATATTTTATGATTTGTTTCCTTATTTAATCAGGATCCTCATAATCATTGGGATATCTGATTAGAATTAGACTTATTAGAATATGATTTATACACATAAAATATCATGTACATGAATACAATATCCTATTTGTATTTATTGTAATCAGCTTATATAAAACAGACTCCTTGGTAGTTCATACTCAGTTTTCAGCCCCTCTTGCCTTTATTTTTCTCTCTTTCAAAATTAATCAAGATTATAGACTACATATGCAATCATAATCATTCTAAGACATAGCTAGCAAATCAAAAACATAAAGAGTCAAGGAGAATAAGGAGGAGAACACGCAATTCAGGACATCTCTTGTAAAAAAAATGGAGAGCTAGAAAAAAATACAGAGAAGCAGGAAATGACCAAGTTGTGTTAAACAGAGCAAAGACCAGTAAAAGGACTGGACTGGATGGGCTGGAAAATGTGAGCAGCCGGATAATTTTATGGATGAAGAATTTCTAGCCCTAAAATCCTTCCTCTGCCAAAACAAGAGTGAACAAAACAGGGATTCCATCTATTCTGACTTCTCAAGTGTAACTCTGTGCTTGAAAGGCCATAATCTTCACCACAAAGAAATATGTAAAGTAACAGAATTTAAAGCAGACAGGGTTTACTTGGCTCGGCATCACTGCTATGGCAGCACAATTTCCTGGTATTAACTACAATGAATGAGTTATCCGCCATGGGCTACATTACATTGCATCTTGGTGTTTTGAGATCAGGAGAAAGACAGATTGAAGGAGCAAAGATGTACCCTCGAGAGATGGAAGATTGATGGCAGCAGTGTCGTGGGTCACAAATATATAGGATTCCGATTCATAAGATGTATACAATGGTCAAAATTTGAAAGAATTTAGCTGATTTCTTATGAGAATATAACGTTCTTAGTTCTGGAGATTGGATTACGTGATGGTTAACCAACTGCATCTTCCACATTACATTTTGTTTAAGTTCCAAACAAAACACCCAATTCACCCCAAAAATGAAATCTCATTCCAAGTGAAATGCATAACTATTTCCAACCACCCTCTTATACTTCATGTAAAACTAAATTCTAATTAAAAGAAGTTAATTTATCTGACAATCTCTCTAAACTCCTGCACAACACTTCCTTCATAAAGTTATAATCTGCAGTCATCTAATTTAAACAGAAATTATGTTAATGAAAAAGGCAGAACATATAATTTAAAATATGTGCCAAAAATTAAATGAATCCAAAGAAACATACTGAGTGAAGTCAGCAACCAAGTTAATTGTTATATTTGGTTTCCAATATGAAACCCACTCCACAGGACCATCATCCTTAGAGTCATCATCCTTAGAATCATCATCTTCTTCAGGTTCATCGACCACCTAACAAAAAGAGAACAATCAGTAACATGTCATCATGGAAAGCACTAAATACTAACATATCATGAATCTATCATGAATCATAAGATTCATAAACTTTAAAAAGTATAATATATAATTAAATAGGAAAAATGCATTTATTAAATTAATTCATTGTATATTCTTTTACCATAAATATAAATATGTTTTATTATTATATAGTATGGTACTTTGCGAAGACCAATAATGCCTCACTACACTTTCCCTTCCGCAAACCTAGAATTCTGCATTTCAATTTCTCCTTTCTCCTATGGCCACCCGCAAACCTAGAATTCTGAACTTCAGTTTCTCCTTTCTCCGATGGCCACTGCAGCATTCAAATCCACTGCCATGAGAACTCTCGTGGGAGCCTCCTCTGTCAACACTCCACTCCCTCCTCCTCCCTCCACCACCACTCCCAGAGCCTCAGCCACCCCACTTGCTCCCCTCTCAAGACGAGGACTGAAGCAAAAGCGAACCCTTGCAAAAAGCGATCCATAGAGGTTGTGGTTCAAGCCACGATTGCTGATTCGAAATGCGATTCATGTGATTCAAATATGATACAGGAACAAAAGCAATTCTTCATGCAACTCGTATCCTCACCAATGAGAATCGTCTCGTTTCGTACGATACTTACTACTATGATTAAGAAAATAAAATATCTTGAATGGTGCAAGTTGTTCCATGTAAACATACTGAGCCAAATCATAAGGATTAGATCTAGGGGCAACTCTTCTAGGCCAAGAAGGTTAAGAAATAGGATTACAGATTAAGATTTTAACAATAAGTTATGGCCAAAACTTCTATCGACTGATTCAACTACAGAATTAATGACAGCATACTATATGCTCCTCCAAAAGGCTCCATGAATAGGGGGCAAAAGGAATATGAAAACTGTATATTGCATAACATAATAATATATGGGTTAGACATTAAGACGAAATAGGATATTTAAAAAGGTAACTGAATTTTTGACATTATGCAGAATAAAATATGATGTTTTTATGTTTAAAAAACCAATCACTCTAATAAAGATCTTGAGCTCAAGGCAAAGTGCCATCATAACAGTTTCACATCAAGCTAATTATAAAAAAGTATAGGAGCAATAACAAACCTTGGATGTCACTTGAGCCTCACTAGAATCTGGCGAACCTCCCAACAGACTTTTCTTTTTATCTGCCTTAGACTTGGGCAAGTACGTCACAACAGCTGAGACCAACATAAATAAAGACAACACGTAAACCACTTTTTCATACATATTTAATGCTAAAATATCAATAAGAAGTGAAAAAGACATACGATGTGTCCTTCCAAATGCTGCCTGAGGCTGGTATTCTGGATCACTTGGGTCGGGTGAAAAGCCAGAGTGTGCGAAGAAAACATGAGCATATAGACTCCCATTATGCTTCAAAGACTAAAGTAGAAAAAGAAACCATAAATTACGGGAACTACTTTAACCGTTCTCCGAAAAGGAATGTAAATAAGCGAGGGATAGCTAGTAGTAAGCATTTTCAAGTTTCAATTTTATACCTCCGATGGATTATAGTCCAAAGTAAGAGTCCTGGTACTCTCAGTTCCCCAAACAGCATACGGAATATTGGTTTCATGCCATACAAGTGAACTTTCAGAACCAAAGTCGTTGAACTTCTCGTTCTCGGAAAGATAAAGCCACATATCCTGAACAAAAAATAGCATCCAGAAGACAACCTAATTAACAACAAAAACAAAAGGCAACAACAACTAGGAAAGCCTCCGCAGCTCGCGCCAGCATCAGAACACAGACCAGTAAGATAATTACACAACAACCTAATTTCGATTTTCAGTAAATGTTACTTATTGATACTTCTGATCGTGAACAAAACTAACTTCATAACTCTTCATCACACTACGAAACGAGGAAATTGAAATTTCAATCACAAATCATAACCTAAAAGTATCATCGAAATTGTATAAGCACCTAACCTACGTTTAAAAATCAATCTAAGTGACTAAAAAACAAGCGAATTTAGAGAAATAATAATAATGCTAAAATCGAAGTGAGATCATGCAATATAAGCTGAGTTAGCAGAGGTAAAAGTGGGCGTGTGTGTGAGAGAGAGAGAGGGAGAGAGAGAGAGAGAGAGAGATTGAGAGTACCAGAGGCTGTGCTTTCTGGAAGAGATTGGAGATGAGAGCGGAAGGTTCGGTAGGTTTTTTGGGAGAGAAGAATTTAGAAGCGAAGTACCAGAAAACGACCATGCGTATGATTCCTGTGAGGCCGAACCCTCCTTGCGGCTGTTGCTGCCTCCCTTGCGGTGCCTGGCCGCCTTCAACTGCTGCCGCAGGCGGCGCCATCTTCGGCGGAGGGAGAGAGAGAGAGAGAGAAAAAGGGAAAGAAGGAGAGAAATATCAGTGATGGAATCGAAGATTTGAAAACTGATACTTCGAGTAAGACGGTATATGAGATGCGTATTAGTAAAGGGAAAAAAGAAAAAAGAAAAATGGAATTCTTTTAGAACTGGGTGGCCACGCAATCTTCTCCACCCCGCTTTATGCAAATATATAAAAAACTTAAAAAAAAAAAAAAAAAAAAAAAAAAATAAAAAAAAAAACATTACACTTGATAATCTGTTTCAACAATACTGTCAAAAAAATATAATTTTAAAAAAATTGACACAAAAATTATTCACTTAATTATAAAAGTTATCATTCAACATTATAACATAAAAGAATCATCATTTTCAATGGTTTATATATACTTTCCTAATATATTTTCAATTTTTGTTATATTTTATCGATCAATTAAAAGCACAAGATGTGTTAAAAAAATAAATAAAATAAAATCATTATAATAAAATTTTAATATTAAATGACCTTTTTTATTATTTTGATGACATATCAAGTATATTGTTATTATATGTTTAGCAAATGAGTAGATTATGAAAAAAATATATGATACCGGAACGCACAACACGTAATTAATCAAAATCGTAAAGTATTCATAGTTATTATCTATGATGTACCGATATTTCAATTTGAGTCATGTATGTGTATCGGTCACGTATTCATCTATGATACTTTAGGATATTTTATCAATACCTATCAGTTAAGTACCTAATTTACAAAATCGTAGTACGGTACAAGAAAATATTTGAATAATGATCAATTTTAGTAACAAAAATAATTAGTCACTATATAGTAACCAATTTAAGTATCAGTTTAAAAAACTAAAAATTATTGGCAACTAAAATAGTTCTAAAAAATTATAATTAGTCTCTAAATTGATAATTAAAATATTTTTTATTATAAATTGATCCCTAACATTAGCTACCAAAATTTTGACTACCAAAATAATTGGTTTCTAAATTAGTCACTAACATTAGTTACCGAAGTTTCGGCTACCAAAATAATTAGTTAATTGGTCTCTAATTAGGAAATTGGTCTCTATAATATTTTTGGTTACTAAAATTGGTCATTATTTAAGAGTTTTCTTATATGGTACTTTTATGATGATAATAATTTATATTTTTTATGTTGATACTTTAGTACATATAGTTTTAATTTGGATTAATACAATAACAATAATATATTTATTATGTTTTTAAGAATTATTGTACACATTTTTCAATATTCATATATCATGTATCTATCACGTATCGTGTCCTATTATTTTCAAAATAAATGTATCAACGTATCGGATACGTGTCGTATCTGATACATGTACCGTATTCGTGCACATAGGTTATTATGCATTTGAGTAAAAACAATTTAACTTGATGTATAATTAATTTGAAAATAAAAAATATTTGTGTTCCGATATTAAGTCTGTCGAGTGACAATGTTTAGGGTCAATCCTTATGTATCTGAGGTATTGTCCGCTCTGGCACGTTTAATACTCGATCACGGTTCTCAATATCAATTCTTGCCTCAAATTTCATTTTGAAATTTTGGAAGGCACCCAAACAATTAATGTACTATAAAAACACAGTTTTCGTCCCACGACCAGGATTTCAAGTGCTACCCAAACAATCACTTAGTTTTCCCCTGTCAGATATTCACATCTGCTAAATTCTTGGAGGTGTATATGATAGTCAATAAATGAAATGTATGGTATTGCATTCTTGTGGTGGGTTATATGATAGTCAATTTATTTTTATTTCTCCCTTCAAGAATAGAGTATAAATTAATCAGCATCGACAACACAAAGGTGGAACTTGTATGTTTTAGAGAATAATAGAGACAAAAATTAGCTGAACACATTGAACTAAAATTTTAAGCTAGTTGTTATATGTCAAAGGTTATGCTCAAAATTATGTATTGAAAGAAGGTATTCTTAAAATTACAAATACAAATATTTCTTACCTTCGAGGACTATTGTGACTAAAGATAACTATTATGCCTGTATATCTTATTTCATAATCAAAGAGTAACATATCTCAATACTGCATGAGTAGGTTGCGCAAGGTTGAACTAATCTAACATAAATGAACTTTTAGAATTTGGGTTTAGGTGTGGTTCATTCCTTTGAAACTAGTTTCTTGTTTAACCCATACTTATATGTTTTTTATTTTACTATATCATTGGATGATGTGGAGTCTTTAACACTTCCACTTACGTTGATGATTAAACATTTTTTACATGTGAATTGTCCTGAACTGAAACATCCATGAATGGTCCAAGAATTGTCTAATACTGAAGGTGTAAGGTGTGACCATTCTTACCTTGTTCTAGAGTATTTTTTGGCTCATTTGATATGAGGTGTTGTTATACATCTATATCTAACTTTTCTCTATCCAACTACTATTAAGACATTTGGTAGATGTCCTTCCATGTATTTATTTCTAGGAAGGTTGTATATACATGAGTTTTTGCATATATGTACTTGACTAGTTAGTAGTGACCCAATCCCTTTTGGCTAAAGACGTTGCTATACATCTATAACTTATGTCAAATCAATTGGCTAGTCTCTCATTTCTCTTCATCTGTTCATCTATTGGTGCTTCTGTTCCTGAACTGCTTACTTTTCCCATTTGGAAAATCCACCTTGCCTGATACAGTGCCAGGCCCTTTAGGGAGTTGGGATTAGTTGAGAGTTTAAGTTTCCTTTAAGGTATTTTGGTATATATTTGGATAGTTACTTTCTACATGAAATTGATTTGATTCTTTTGATGAGTTTGAATGCTAAAACTTTACGGCATGTGTGAGCAGTATCGCTTGATAAACTTTCAATCTTCCCTCATATTAGTCCATGCTTTTCTTTCAAAACTATCTTTGATTCTTTAAATGGGTTGATACTTTTTGTACGTGGGCACTATGGCTTGATAAACTTGCTTACTTTTGGTCCATGCTTTTCTTCTCGAGTTATAAATCAAAACATAATTATACTATATATTGCCCACAAGACCCGGAATAAATAAATAAATAAATATTTATTTAATAAATGCGAGGGCGGGAATCTCTAAGTTCATTAATGTGGAGAGAAAAGACAAGGAATAATGTTAGCTTAAGTTGTTAAGAGTCCTTGATTATATGAAAGGACTTGGGTTCAAGTCTTGTGTATGACATTGTGGTGTTAATTGATTATTAATTTGTTTTGCGTGGGGATAAGATCTCGTGACTTAATGTATAAACACATGTGTGCATAAAACATCATAAAACATGAATTGGTTGGTTGGTTGTGCTTTGGATTTGTATTTGTGAGGGTGTGGGTTTGAACCTTGTTGAACATAAAAATAGTTCTTTTGCGCTCATATTATTTTGGCGGTGAGGAGAGATGTTCATAAAACCCTAGCTATCATAGAAGGAAACTAGAAGGGCTGGAAACTATCAAGTAAATGACAATTGATGGTCATTTACCTCTTCCATTTAATTTTCCTTTTTTTTTAGTAATGTTAGTGAAATACTTAGGTTAAGATCAAAGTAGAGAGGAAACAATAAGGTTTTGGTGGGGATTCAATTGTGGGTGACAGAGGAAAAATTTTCCAAGCACACACCTGAATTCAAAGAGAGTTAATGCTCGTCTTAGTATGGAGGCAAATGTGTGACTCTTTGGAGCAAAAAGAACTCTATAAGAGCTTTGATTCGGGAAATCAAGGTTAGGGGAGCTGCCATTTCCTGTTTTAATGATATTATATGCAATTGCGTTATATATTGATGCAAGAAAGCTTTCTCATGAACCAAATTCCTGTATCGTTTAAGTTCTTGATGTTTGTCGTATATGGTTTTAGAGAGAGTATGTATGTGCTTGTGATTTCCATTGTATTGAGTTCTCTCTATGACCCCATCACTGCTATGATTATTATGATTCTTCTTTTTGGCTTGACGTGATGTTTAGAGTTTTTCTTCTATAACACATATGATTATTATTATTATTATTATTATTTATTATTATTATTATTATTATTATTCTTATTCTTATTGTTTTTATTTTAGTTAATTTTATAACTACTATTATTATTATTTTTATTTTACTTTATTTTACTATCATTTTATTATTGTAACGTCCCAATTTAGTTGAATAATTCAAATAAATAGAACGTCGCATGTCTATAGTATAAAATAGGGTACCGACATAAAGTATATTTAGAATTAACCTTTTTCATTTATCCCAAATTATACTGGAATGGAAACCCAAAGACATAGCACAATGCCATGAATAGAATCTAAACACAAATTAGATTAAACTGGAAATTTGCTCACATAGCAAGAAACTACAAAATAACAGTACAAGAAAGGCTCAACAATGAGCAATAAAGGATCCAGGAAGCCTAACTACACCGCAACCTCCCTGCCAACATCACGACCACCAAGAGTCTCCATATCTGCTCACACCAAGGATTTAGTGATAATTGCAAAATGGAAAAGCTAAAGAAGAGAACAAACACAAAGAGAAAGGGTAAGCTAGAGTAAAAATAATTTTCAACATGTTATTAAGCAAGTAAATGTTAAATCAGGTTATAAACATACAAAACATTAAGCACCCAATTCGTGTGATAGCAAACAAATGCAGGACCTTATGACTCAATTATACGGATTATACTCTTGATATAGAATTCTAAAGGAAGTATGTGCCTATGCTGGTTTCTAAACTCTGCAGAGTCTAGACACAAGGGGTTATCACCCAACCACACACAGGGTTAATCCTCTAATGTATTGGGCCCAATATGTCCCAAGACTAGGACCTCCTACCACTCTCATCACATAAATCATTTTGCTCTATGTGAGCGTGAACGATTATTAGAGTTCAAGATACCTTCCTTTATTTAGACATCTTTTATATCAAGGTATACACTAACCATCATCACCAAGAGTTTCCCTTGAAACTCTTTTACCAACAATTTCCACATGCCATCTCAATCATTCAAGTCTCATGCCAATCCACCACCAACCAAACAAGTCATCTTTTCCATTTCATACTCAACATAACAAGATATCATTTAATCTCATACTTTATAAATGAATACCATGACATACATATATCACAAAATAGTATTCATTCCAAATAAGTGAGTGCCAACATTTAAGTACCTGCAATTCCATATAATCAAGCACAACACACAACCATAATTCTTACATCAAAATTCCGAAGAAAATTTATTATCACAAAACCAAAATCACTACAATAATGCGTGACACATTTCTCAATCTACAGACATTTAATCGACGATCCAATCGGTCAAACCATAAAATAGCATGTTATGAACCAAATGTCCAAATTTGAGTTCAATCCAACGGTTAATGAGTTGGGAAAGTCAATTTTACTAAAATTACAAATATCAGAAGAAAGACATAGTCGCCCAACGACCAAGGCACTCGCCCAACGACCACCCGACGCTTCCAAAATACAAAAAATAACGTCAAATATCACAGTTTCATGAATATTTGAACCCCTAACTTGGAAATACACCAAAAATTAACGTTTTCCCCAATCTTGTCTCATATTCCACAAAACACTAATCACATAAACTAGAAATCATATGAATACAAGGTGTAGATCCCCTTACCTTAATAAAACTTAGCCAAACAAAACAGGAACAAGAAAAACAACTTAAAAACGTGAAACCCTAACTTTCCTTACCTGGAATAAGAGGACTGTGGTGTAAGAAAGCTCAAACAAGGCTCACTACAGCATAACAGTAGCTTAAGAAGCTGAACAAGAAGGACGTACAAGTATGAAAATGAGACCTTGACAAAGACTACGTGAGACCATAGTTTAGGAACAAAGACAAGCGGAAAGAAAATGTGGTTTAATGTAACTTACAGGGAGATATGAACTCACGCAGCTCCAAACAAGGACGGTTCACTAGCTCAAGGTGCAAAGGTTGGTGCCCTAGCAGAGCTCTTGCAGCACTACAAGGGAGGGGGGAGACTGTTTTTTGTAAAAAAGTGTCAGAATGAAGAGTGAGTGACTGTGAGGGAGGTCTTAGGGATTCAAAGTGGGCTGAACATGGGCCCTTGAAAAGGCTAGGCCCCAACCCCTCTGTGGAACAAAGTGTAAAAATAAAAGAGGTCTCACAATTATTATTGTTATTATTATCATTATTTTATTTTATTTATAATTTTATTATTATTATATTTATTATTATTCCTTTATTTTATTATTATTATTATTTTATTATTATTGTTTTATCTTATCAGTATTACCTTTTTATTGTAACTAGTAGATTGACCCATGCGTACACACGGGTTGTATTTTTTTTATTTTGTATAAAAATAATAAAGTAGTGAAAATATTATGTAATGAAATATCTTGAAAATTAGGTTATATTGGTGTAAATGTTATTATTAAAGTAACGAAGTAGTAAATTTAAGTGATGTGATAATAATTTCAGTTTTAAATATAATAAATAGAATTGATATCATAGTATGGTGCAGTTATTTGATTTTACGAAATAATTATAGTAGCATGTGATCTGTGCGTGTACAATTTTTTTTTCAAATCCTTTTAGAATAATAATATAATTGTTATCATATTTATTTAAGCATTAAAAATACTAATAATAATATTAATATAAATTATAAAAGTTTTAAAAGATCGAAAATCTATTTAGCATAATTATTTAGTACAAAAGCATTTTTTATAATTAAAAAAACACTTATAATAATAACACAACTATGAATAGTAATAATAATAATAAAAATAATAATAATAATACCAATAATAACAAACTAATGACATAAATAATAAAATAATAATAATAATAATAATGTTTATGCTATAAATATTAAGGGTTAAATATGTTTTTAGTCCCTCAAGTTTCAGCGAAATTTAGAATTAGTCCCTCATCAAAACTTTTGACCAATTTAATCATTCATCTTTCAAAATGCATGAATTTAGTTCTTTTAACCAAGTTTTGTTAGTTTATCTGACGTTTCAAGCGCATTTCATGATAGTATTTAAATTATTTACATTGTTTGACACATTTTTGCTTTAATGTTAACTTAAATATTATCATGAAATGTGCTTGAAACGTTATATAAACTTAACAAAATTTGGTTAAAAGGACTAAATTCACGCATTTTGAAAGATGAAGGACTAAATTGGTATAAAGTTTTGATGAGGGACTAATTCCAAAATTCACTGAAACTTGAGGGACCAAAAACATATTTAACCCAAATATTAATGTCAATGCTAATACTAAGGCTAATGTTAACGATCATAATATATAATTATATATAAAGATAAACATTAATGACAAAACAAATAAAAAGGACAAGTAATTCAGTTATGATCTCGTAGTAAATAAAATTAAGATGTATGTATAACTATAATAATAATAATAAAAATAATAATAATATAATAATATCCCGTAGTGATAAAAAAATAATACAACAATTACATATATCAATATATACACATTTTTGTGTCCTCTTTTTGTTTTTACAACTTTATCTTCTTAATTATTAATTATTATTTTTTAAATTTAAATAATTATTCATAATAAAAAAAATTGTCAGTTTTATCATTTTACTAATTTTACTAACTATTTTTTTTAATTCAAACAATTACATAAATATAAAGATAAAATGAACAACAAAACAAATATAAAGTGCAAGTAATTGAGATATGATCCTATAATAAATAAAAGTAAAATATGTGTCTAACTATAATAACAATAATAATAATATAACAATGTCACATAGTGATAAAAATAAAAATAATAATAATAATAATAATAATACAACTACATATATAAAGAGATAAACATTTTTTTAGTCATTTTTTATTTTTTCAATTTTATTCTCTTAATTATTATATTTTAAATTTAAATAGTTATTTATAACAAAAAAAATATTATTCAGTTTTATTATTTAACTAATTTTAGTAACTACTTTTTTGAATTGAAATAATGGTTCAAATATAAAGATAAATAACTAACAAAACAAATAAAAAGTCAAGTAATTAAAAAGTAAGATGTGTATCTAACCATAATAACAAAAAATATAATAATAATAATAATTTTTATAATAATTATAGTTCTTAATAATAATAATAGTAATATAATAATAGAGATAATTATAGTTAATAATAATGATAATAATACTTATAGTTGATAGTAATAATGATCATAATATTTATAGTTGATAATAATAATTATAGTTAATAATTGTTATTATAATTATAGTTAATAATTATTATTATAATTATAGTTAGAGTTGATAATAATAGTAATAATTATAGTTATAATTGATAATAATAACAATAATAATAATAATATAAAAATAAAATAATAATTATCATGAAAATTATGTTATATTGTTGTAAATGTCATTATTAAAATAATGAAGTAGTAAATTTAGTTTTAAATATAATAAATAAAATTGATATCACAATATAGTGCAATTAATCAATTTTATGAAATAATTATAGTAGCCTATGATCCGTGCGTGATAAGAAGTGAACTTTAAGCCTAACTCAACCTTACAAAATCGACTTTTATGGTGAGGTTTGCACCCTATTTATATACTATGAGATTGCGTTATCTCTAGTCGATGTGGTTCTTCCAACACATCCCCTCAGGCCGAAGTATATACATCTCGTGCGTGGGTCTACAAATTGGTGGTTCGATAGCAGGTGAAATAGAATGTCCAATAAATTTCGCTAGGATAAACTTTTTTAAAGAATGACTCTGATACCCTGTAAGAAGTGGACTTTAAGCATAATTCAACCCCACAAAACTGGTTTTTAAGGTGAGGTTTGTACGCATGATTTTCTTTATATTTCAAATCATTTTAGAATAATAATATAATTGTTATTCTATTTATTTAACCATTAAAAATAGTAATAATAAATTTTTTATAAATTATAAATTGTAAAATTTGTAAAAGATTAAAAATCTATTTAGAAAAAATATATAGTATAATAATGTTTTTTATAATTAAAAAAATACTTATAATAATAACACCATTGAATAGCAATAATAATAATGATACCAATAATAAAAAACTAATAATAATAATAATAATAATAATAATAATAATAATAATAATAATAATAATAATAATAATAATAATAATGTTTATGCTATAAATATTAATGCCAATGTTAATATTAAGGTTAATGTTAACTATAAAAATATATAATTATATAAAGATATACATAAACAACAAAACAAATTAAGAGGGCAAGTAATTCAAATATGATCTCATAGTAAATAATAATAATACCATAATAATAATAATAATATCCCGTAGTGATAATAATAATAATAATAATAATACAACAACTAAATATATAAAGAGATACATTTTTGTGTGTGTCATTTTCTGTTTTTACAATTTTATCCTCTTAATTATTAATTGTTAAATTTAAATAATTATTCATAATAAAAAATTATTCGTGAGTTTTATCATTTTACTAATTTTAGTAACTATTTTTTTTATTCAAATAATTACACATTTATAGAGATAAAATAAACAACAAAACAAATAAAAAGTGAAAGTAATTGAGATATGATCCGTAGTAAATAAAAGTAAAATATGTGTCTAACTATAATAATAATCTATAACAATATATATATATATATATATATATATATATATACCCTCTTTTGTGTCCACAAATCAATATTCTAGTTTTACTCTTATTTTTAAAAGTTAATTATTTTATAAATAGTTTATTTTTAACCATTATTCTAAAAACCACTTTTATCTTTAACAGTTATTTTAACAACTTCTTTTGTATACATATTTTATTTTTCTAATTTTAACCATTGACAACTATTTTAAAAATTAACTATATATTTTTTATTAATCTTAACTAAAATCTCTATGAAAATTAAAAATGCGAACACATAGATCTGACAATGCCTGTATTTTCGCTAATAATAATAATAATAATAATAATAATAATAATAATAATACAATTATAACAATATCGCGTAGTGATAATAACAACAACAACAACAACAACAACAACAACAACAACAACAACAATAATAATAATAATAATAATAATAATAATAATAATAATACAACTATAATAATATCGAATAGTGATAAAATAATAATATTAATAACAATAATAATAATGATAACAACAACAACAACAACAACAATAATAATAATAATACAACTATATATATAAAGAGATAAACATCTTTGATGTCCTTTTTTGTATTTTCAATTTTATCCTCTTAATCATTATATTTTAAATTTAAATATTTTTAATAAAAAAATATTCTTCAGTTTTATTATTTTATTAATTTTAGTAACTATTTTCTTGACTTGAACCAATTATTTCAATGTAAAGATAAATGAACAATAACATAAAAAAGGGGAAAATAATTAAAACATGATTCTTACATAATAAGTAAAAGTAAAATGTGTATCTAATAATAATAATAAAAAAATAATAATAATAATAACACCTATTATATTAATTGTAGTTCTTATTATTAATAATAATAATAGTAATATAATAATACAAATAATTATAGTTAATAATAATGATAACAATATTTACAATTAATAGTAATAATGATCATTAATTATAATTGATAATAATGATAATAATAATAATAAAAATTATATATATATATATAATAACTATAGATAATAAAAAGAATATTAATAATAATATTAATGATACTAATAATTATTATTATTATGGTAATGAACAAATAATATTTTTTGAATACCACTTTTTAAATTAGATAGGATAGTAATTATAATAATAATATAATAATTATAATAATAATAGTTTTAAATTAGATAGGATAGTAATTATGAATAATAGTAACAATAATAATGCTAATACTAATAAAAAAATTAATAATATTTTTCTAATATTTCTTTTCTCATATCAATACTGTATTATAATAAAATTAATATATTACATATTAATATTATTAATAACAATAATAACTTTAATAATATTTATAATACTAATAATAATAACATATAATATATATATATATATATATATTTATTGTAATATTAATATTGGTTATAATTTTAGTACTATTTCTACAGATAATATTTATAATAATAATATTATTAATAATTAAAAATACTAACATTTATAAAAATATTACAAATAATAATATTACTTATAATTAATATTATAGTTGAAATCATAAATAAATGAAAAAAATAAAAATAAATATTTACTGCTAATAATATTAATAATACTAATAACAATAACATATAATAGTAATATATATATATATATATATATATATATATATATATATATATATTATAATATTAATATTGGTTATAATTTTAGTATTATCTCTACAAATAATATTTATAATAATAATATTATTAATAATTAAAAATACTAACACTTATAAAAATATTACAAATAATAATATTACTTATAATTAATATTATAGTTGAAATCATAAATAAATGAAAAAAATAAAAATAAATAGATTTCTGTAGGATACTCGGGTCTTTTTGTACCAAAGTTTTAAAATGACAAAAAATTTAATTTTTATGACACGTGTCAATAAAAAAAAAAATGGATAATGTAATAATTTTGGTGGTATCTTCTTTTCTTAATATATAATAGATTGTTTTGTTTCATTTTATTTTTATTACTTTTATTTTTATTGTTTCGTTTTATTATTATTATTATTATTATAATTATAATTATGATAATTAATTTTATTGTTATTATTATTATTTTTTTTACTATTATTATTATTATTATTATTATTATTATTCTTATTATTATTATTTTCATTTCATTTCATTTTATAATTATTTTTTATTACTATTATTTTATTTTATTTTAATATTATTTTATTATTTTATTTTATTTTAATATTATTTTATTATTGTTATTATTATTATTATTGTTTTATTTTATTTATGATTTATTATCATTCTTATTATTTTATTATTATTCCATTATTTTATTATTATTGTATTATTTTATTAGTATTATTATTTTATTATTATTATTTTATTTCATTTAATTATTATTTTCATTTTCATTATTTTTATTTTTATTGTTTCATTTTTTTTGTTATTATTATTTTATTATCATTATTATAATTAATATTATTATTATTTATATTATTATTAATACTATTATTTTTATTACTATTTTTATTTTTCTTTTTCTTTTTATTATTTTATTTTATTTTACTATTATTATTATTATTTTCATTTTATTTTATTTTTTTTATAATTATTTTTATTTTTATTATTTTATTTTATTTTACTATTATTTTATTATTATTGTTATTGTTTTATTTTATATATGATTTTTTATTTTTATTATTATTATTATTGGTTTATTATTATTCCTTTATTTTATTTTTATTATTATTATTTTAGTATTATTGTGTTATCTTCTTAGTATTATCATTTTATTATTATTTTCATTACTATTATTTTTATTTTTATTTTTTTTATTTTACTTATTATTGTAGTTATTTTTATTATGATTATGATTATTGCTATTTTATTGCTCGTGGAATATTTAAGGGCAATAATTATGTGTTTTTCCTGGTTTGTATATTGTTTGGTTGTCTAGTGTACCACACCTAGCCAACTCGACCAAATAGTAATAAAACGATACGTACATGCCAAAGCAATCAAGTAGTCAGCTTAAGCCGAGTTGGCCTAATCCTTACCAGACTAAACCTGTAACCTAAACGTCCAGAGAAACAACCTGCACAAGGCAACACATAACCAACATAAACCGCCAAGGAAAGTAGTCGGCCTAGGCCGACTACTCCAATATACTTAGTAAAACTAAGGTCCCCCCTAGTGTTTAGTGAGTCCTCTTAAGGGCCTAGGCTAGGACCCAAGCCCACTTACAACCCAAACTGAAGCCTAAGCCAGGGCCCAGCCCATGGCATAACCAAACATGATTAATACTCTATAAATACACGTGGACCCCAGTAATTTAACGTACACATTCATTACTCCATTAATCACTGATTTGACCTTCTGAGAGCTTTGACTTATTTGAGCTTCGAAGTCTCTTCTACAAGTAACCCCTCCTGGGTCCAAGCCGACATGTATCCACCGGGACGAGGCCAACTGAGGAGATAGCGGACTACATGGGTAAGGTGATGCTTGTGCCTAACTTATCTTGTTTGTTCTCTGCATGAACAATTGGCGCCCACCGTGGGGCTCGAGACGAACACCTTTAGTACCCGTTTTTCTCCGAAGATGGTTTCCACCCCCAGTAGAGCTGGAGTGAACAAGCAAGCGGATGCTGATCCCTCAGGACCTGCTGGCATCACCCCTGACCTAGCCGCCATCCTGGACGGCCAGGCAAAGATGCAACAAGAACTAGTAGATCTGAAGAAACGGTGCGTTGATGAGATGGAGGCGCTGTGGCAAGAAAACTCTCGCCTTAGGCGAAAGATCGAGGCTGATCCCACCCTGAAGGGAAAGGCCAAGGAGGCGTTTGAGGCTGCAAGGTCCCCGACCTTCCAGCCTACAAAAGAGGAAAGCGAATACAACCCCACCCCTCACACCTTCACCACCACCTAACAACACCCATTCCCTCTACCCATCCCACTCAATTCCCATCCACTCACCCAGGGCATACTACAGCCCCAACCCCTGCTGCTACCCTCCCCACCACCCAAATCCCCTACAACATACCCACCACCCTACATACTACACATGTAGCACCCTACAACCCACATTACCTTCCAACAACCCACATCCCTCCTCATAACCTTACCTCCACCTTCCCTACTATGATCAACCATCCCATCCCACCTCATCTGCTCCCTCCCCACCAGCCCAGACGTCGTCACCCCTTCACCGACTTTATCGCCAACACCCCCCTTCCTGCCCAGTGGGAACCCTTCACGCTGGACCGCTACACCGGCGAAACCGACCCCGATGAACACCTCAAAGTATACATCACCCATGTTGCCTTGTACACATCACCACCCTCAAGGGCTCTACTCTGGAATGGTTCACCACCCTTCCGCCTTACTCTATCGACAGCTTCGACATTCTTTCACACATGTTCTCCACCCATTTCGCTGGTAGCCATCCACACCAAACTACCACAATCTCCCTCCTAGGCATTAGACAAGAACAAGGCGAACCACTCAGAGCGTTCATAGATCGCTTCAGTAAGGCAGCTCTTCGCACCCCACACCTCAACCAAGAGATGATCCTTCAGTGCATGGCACTTACCCTACAACCCGGCCCCTTCGCCAACAACGTCTACCTCCACCCACCTGCCTCCATGCACGAACTTAGATTGCGTGCAGCCGACTATGTCTGCATGGAGGAGATGTAGACCTTCAATACCAAATTCTGCAATGACTATGTAACCACCACCACCAACCCTACCCCGCAACCTCCCCGCCCTGATACCCACCCACGCGAGCTCCGCCAACCCCGCTTCACCAGATATGCCCCTCTTATCATAGCTCGCTCCTGCATCCTTGATGAGGCCCTATAAGCTGACCTCATCCCTCCACCACGCAAGACAACCACACCTCCTAATGCTAATATGACCAAATACTGCCGCTACCACCGCAACCATGGCCACACCACAGAAGACTGCAAAACACTCCAGGATAAGATAGAAGAACTGGTCCGTGCTGGTCACTTTCGCCGCTTCATCCGTAGAGATGATCATTCCTCTCGATCCTGCCACCTCCTCGCTTCGACCACAGACGCCCCCCACACGACTCCCGTCACGACAAACGCCCAGCCCAACCCGCTAACCAGGCACCCGAACCGGCCCGCACCGACATCACCCCCGCCGACCCTCCCCTACGTGGCACTATCAACACCATCTCTAGTGGCTTCGCTAGTGGAGGATCCACCTCTTCTACCAGAAAGAAACACCTCCACCATATCCAATCCATCAATCATATCACCCATTCCCACCACAGACGTCGTATGCCTCCCATCATCTTCACAGATGACGACTTTCATGGCGTTGACCATCAACAAGATGACCCTATGGTCATCACTGTTGAAATTGAAAACTACGCCGTTAAGAAAGTCCTCATCGACCAGGGCAACTCCGTTAACATCCTCTACTGGGCCACCTACCAAAAACTCCAACTCCCAAACACTGTTATGGTCCCGTATGACGAACCAATCTATGGCTTTTCTGGCGAACAGGTATCCACCCGCGGCTACATCGACCTCCACACCGTGTTTCGCGAAGGAACCCAAACCAAAACCATTCCAATCCGATTCCTTATCGTCGACGCCCCAACATCCTACAATGTCCTCCTGGGTCGTCCTTCCCTCAACACCCTTGGCGCTGTTGTCTCCACTCCGCACTTGGCCATGAAGTTCCCTTCTCCTTCCGGTGACATCCTCACTGTCCACTGCGACCAGCGCCTGACACGCGAGTGCTACATGGCCAGCCTGCGTCCACAACTCCCAATTCAACAAACCAACCACATTGAGCGACCACCTGGCTCTGGCATCGCCCTATTAGGCGAAGATCTAGACCCTAGAGTAGGCAAGGATGTTCGTCTCGAACCAATTGAGGAAACCTCCCCTCTAGAGCTTCCCAATGGCCACTCCATCAACCTAGGCACCGATTTGAACTCTGACGAGCGTGCCATCATCACACCCATCCTCATCAGCAACATAGACCTTTTCGCCTGGTCAGCCGCTGACCTACCTGGGGTGGACCCTCTAGTAGCATCCCACAAACTATCCATCTACAAAGAAGCCCGCTACGTCTCCCAGAAGAAACGCAAACTTGGCGAAGAACGCCGACTAGCGGCTAAGGTTGAGGCCGACAAGTTACTAAATGCAGGATTCATAGAAGAAGTTCAGTACACCATTTGGCTTTCTAACGTAGTCTTGGTGAAGAAAGCCAATGGAAAATGGCGGATGTGTGTAGACTACACGAATCTGAACAAGGTCTGCCCTCGCGATGCCTACCCTTTACCCAATATCGACCGACTTGTTAACAACGCGACAGGGAATAAAATGCTCAGCTTTTTGGATGCATATTCTGGGTACAACCAAATCCCCATGGCCGCATCTGACATAAACAAGACCGCTTTCATCACGGACGATGCCAACTACTTCTATAGAGTTATGCCCTTTGGTCTTAAGAACGTTGGAGCAACCTACCAACGGTTAATGGACAAGGTTTTCAGTCATGTAATAGGACAATGTGTTGAAGTCTATGTTGACGACATGGTTGTCAAGTCTCCAAGCCACCACCAACATGTCGAGGACCTTTCGGCGGTCTTCTCCGCGTTACGCCAATACAACCTTCGCCTCAACCCTAACAAGTGTGTATTCGGCGTCGACCGAGGTAAATTTCTTGGGTTTATGTTAACCCAACGCGGCATAGAAGCCAATCCCGAAAAATGCAAGGCCATTATCGAGATGCGCAGTCCCACTACCATCAAAGAGGTCCAACGCCTCATAGGCCGCCTCACAGCCATTTCCCGCTTCCTACCCAAACTGGCTGAACAAACCCAACCCATAGT
>Ga0214542_1001758_pt1 | contig 44781 bp, 23 predicted proteins | sample CNSS1metaG_FD_160096 | JGI IMG/M metagenome (GOLD analysis project Ga0214542, IMG submission 160096) | Root nodule microbial communities from cowpea collected in UCLA plant growth center, Los Angeles, California, USA - CNSS1 | ecosystem: Host-associated > Plants > Roots > Nodule | place: USA... | reverse complement strand
TTTTGTTGGCATCGTGGTGTGCCTAGTTTTGTAGGGGTGATGTTGGAAACCCCAGGACTGCGTGGTTATACTATCTTACGTGTGGCGTTTCCTTTAATTGCGTTTATAAATTAAATGGGACGTTACAGTGAAAGCGTTATTGATGTTTCAGCGACTTATTTTAAAAATTATGATGTTTTATTTTAGAAATAGCGTTTTCAAGCATATTGTGATTGAGAATGATATTGTTAGACACGTTGCAAATTATGTTGGTTAAGTTTAATATTTTTAAGAATAGTTTTAAATTTTAAGATAATGGAAATAAAATTTAAATTACAAATGAAAGTTGTAGTAGGGATAAAAAAAGTAATAAAAATAAATAAATAAATCATATAACCATACAAATATTACAAAAGGACATTATTTTTGAAGTTTGGGCACCCAAAAAAAATTTTCCTTTACTAATACATTTTTTTTTATATTATATGGAAATTATTTTGCAAATTTGTTAAAAAAATTTATAAGAAAAAAAAAATTTCTATTTTTTCTAAAGATCTAAATTGGCAAGTAATTTTTTCGTGAGTAATTATTTTCTACAAAATTATAAAATTCGTAAATATTTTTTACAAAATTTGTTACGAAAAGTATTTTATACAAAATATTTTGCAAAAAAATTGACAGCAATTTCCTGCAAATTTTTTTCATAACAAAATTTATAAATATTTTCTACAAAATAAAATTCAAAACAAAATTGACGGAAAATATAAATTTTTTTAATAGTCATAATTCTCAACATAGATTTCTCCCCATAATAGCAAGTGGTATTACAATTATATTTGTACACTCACCTCCATTACAACAAGATGTGTTAGAGTTCTACTTTCTCTGAACATTGGAAGTCAAAGATGAAGAAGAATGTCATAGATTCATGTCTTATCTACGCTCAGCACGAAGAAGAAGGAGAAGAATATGAATGCTTTCACAATTTAGGAATTCAAGCCAAACACCCATATTACTAGTACATACATCTCTCAAAAATTATAAAATATTCCAATGCATTTCAATTTAAGTGACACATATCCCTTACACAAATCCACCTCAATATCTCCAAAGAGTGTTCACCTCAATTTAAGAGAAAGAACATTTTTAATATCATTTAAGAAAATTGGAAATTTAAATTGATACTTATAAAGTATAGAGAAATCAAATTGACATTTTTAAACGAAAATGAAGACAAAAATATAATTTAACAAAAAAATATAATATTATAAAATATTTAAACACTATTTGTTTATATTTATAACATGGAGAAGTAAGAAATATCCGACAGTCTCCTGTTATTGATGATGAAAAACAATCAATAGAATTATTCTGTATCTTATTGTAATTAATATGTGAAATATTTACAAATTTATCTTTCAGATTAAACTCCCTTACTTCTTTTCTTTATGAGGGGAACATATATTTTTTTAAAACTAATAATTAAAAAATGGATTTAAAAATTTATTCATTAATGTCTTACTAAAAGTACGCATGTATCTAAATATACGCTAATATAGAAAGATACCACAGGGATTTTAAAATAGATATACTAGCTAAAAAATATTTTTAGGCACAAAAAATAACTTTACAAATTATCAATAATAAAAGTGTTATAGAATTAAAAAGAATATTTCAAATAAATCAAAAATAAAAAATTAATATTGTATTCCTAAGTGAATATATAGATAGACCTTCTCACACAATACACATAAAACACAATGTTTTTACAATCCATATCACCTCAAAACAAATTGATCATAACTAACATATATCATCAAAGTTTTTTAACTTAATATTTTGTATATGTATAATAAAATTAATTTTATATTTTAAAATTATATTTATACATTATTATATTATTTATATTAATTTTAGAAAAGAATTTCACAACTCTTTTTCTTCTTTCTTTCATTTCTCTCTTTCTCGTATCATATTGCATGTGTTCTATCTATATAAATACAATACAATACAAGTACGATTATACTCTCTATAATAAAGTCATCATTGAATACAATAAATAATATAGGATATAAGAAATGATTGATAATGATACACGGACAAAATATCAGGGATATTGGAATAATATTATTGACATAATATCTCTGGTATTGATTCTAATAATTAGAATCACAACTTTCTCTAACTCATCTCTTTCTTACCTTCCCCTCTTATTTGAATTTTCACACCGTTTTCAAAATTTAAATTACACCACAATGAAATTGAAGAGTTAAGGAACATTTAGGATCGATCAATTTTTTCTTATAAGTAAGTTCATTTTTACCTTTTTTTAAGCAATCAATTTTCCTTTTGCATGTAATAAATTTGTCTCCTATGTAGCACTGGGAGATGATAAATTTATCCTTTTATAAATAGGTTGGAAGTGAACAAATTATATTAGAAAAATTATGATAAACAGTGAAAGAATTGATTCTCTTTTAAAGAGGAAGGCTTGTGATAAAGATGAAAAAAAAATGCATCTACATTAACTAAACTTAAGAAGTAATTTTTATATAAAAAATCTAATTTAACAACCCTGAATTTTTTGTCCAAGTTCTATCACTGATCACAAATAGTTCAAAGCATATATTATTATAATTTTATTATAGCACAACATATAATTAACTCATCATCATATATCTCTAGATATATTTTATAAAATTCGTCAGTAAAATGTTCATCAATAAGTTCTATCCACAAATTGTGAAATTCGTTAGTAATTTATCAACAACCTGATAAAGTTTAGTTATCCAACAATCAATTCCTAAATTTGATGGACACAATGATCATTGGACAATGTTGATGGAAAACTTTCTACGATCAAAAGAGTATTGTAGATTCGAGGAGGATGGGATTTCTGTAACAACAGAAGGTACTGTTTTAATAGAAGGTCAGAGAAATCTCTTAGAAGATTAGAAGCTAAAGGATTTGAAAGCAAAGAATTCTCTGTTTTAGGATTTAGATAGTTCAATTCTTGAAACAATTCTCAACAAAGACACAACCAAAAGTATTTGGGATTTGATGAATAAAAAACTCCAAGGTACAACAAGAGGTAAGAATGTGCAATTGTAGGCTCTTCGAAGGGAATTTAAGCAGCTTGAGATGAAAGAAGGTGAATTAGTCAATGAGTATTAGCGAACTCTTGCCATTGCTAAAAAAATGAAAACAAATGGTGAGGTCAAGGAGATGCTAAAGTGGTCTCTAAGATATTGTGATCCATGACTTGTAAGCTTAATAATATGGTGTGAACAATTGAGGAGTCTAAAGACACGAGGACTTTAACTCTTGATGAATTACAAAGCATCCTACTCGTGGATGAATTGCATATCAACAAGGATTCTCTGTTTGAAGAAACACAAACCCTGAAAATATCATCTGGAGATCAATCTGGTCGACACGGATGCGGCACAAGAAGCTTTTTATTGGATGCAGAAGGGACGAGGCATGTCGTCTGTTAACAGATCTACAGTGAAACGTTTCAATTGTCATAAGTTGGGACATTTTCAATGGGTGCCAAAGGAATGATTCAAATTATGTAGAAACGCAAGACAATATATTCTTGATGGCATATGCGAAAGGAGTTTCAACCATGAAGAGGGACACTTGGTTTCTTGACAATATGTGGAAAGAAGGATTACTTCATAGATTTAGATGACAATTACAAGGATAATGTAAAGCTAGGCAATGGTTCTAATTTGGCTATGATTGGAAAAGGCAATTAAGGTCGAGTGAAAGAAATTTTGTTAATTATCACAATAGTGTATTATTTACAACAATTGAAAACGAACCTAGTAAGTATTTAGCAGCGAAAGGTTGTCATTTCCATTTCAACATGAGTAGTGCAAAGTCTATCATCCTGAAGGGGGTTTGATTATGGAGATAAAAAAAATCTTCAAATCGAATGTACATGTTTAATGTTGTATGCTAGCCGATAACATCAACTTGTTTTAACACAATTACGAAGGGCTTAGTACAACTTTGACATTGTAGTATGTGCACTTAAGCTTCAAAGGTTTACAAATTCTGGAACATAAAAGAATAGTGAATAGGCTACCAAAGATTAACTCTCCTTTGAAGTTATGCAAATATTGTCTCATGGAAAGCAGCAGAGAGATCCTTTTCCAAAGAAAAGTATTTGGAGAGCGTCACAAATTCTTCAACTAGTTCATGCTTATATATGTGGGTAATCAATCTTATCTCCAAAAACGAAAAGAGGTATATGCTTACCTTTATTGATGATTTTAGTAGAAAAACATAGGTCTATTTTTTAATTGAAAAATTCGAAGCCCTTGTTGTTTTCAAAAATTTTAAGACTCTGGTAGAAAAAGAAGCAGCAGAGAGGTCCTTTCCAAAGAAAATTAGTTAGGGAGCGTCACAAATTCTTCAACTAGTTCTTCAACCTTTTATTCTGATATATGTGGGTCAATCAATCCAATCTCCAACAAGAAAAAAGAGGTATATGTTTACCTTTACTGATGATTTTAGTAGAAAAACATGCATCTATTTTTTAATTGAAAATTTTGAAGCCCTCGTTATTTTCAAAAATTTTAAGACTCGTGTAGAAAAAGAAATAACTTTTTCTTTTAAAGGTTTACACACATATTATGGTGGAGAATTTACTGTTGACAAAAGAAGAAGATGGACATCTTACTTAAATAAAGAGTTTTGATGATGATAACTTATGGAGAAGTGTAGAAGACTTATTGATGATTCATGGAGAAATGTTGAAGACTTAAAAAATGCTTGGATTTAAGAGATACATTGAAGACTTAAGAGTTTAGTTGTTGAAGTTTTATAATATGTGTATCTTATTTAAAATAATTAAATTATTAGGTCAAGAGTCAAAAGGCAAAACCCCATTAGCAGAACACTAAGAGAGTTTTATTTATTTGCAAAACTCACTGGAATATTCGATTATCTTAGTAAAAAAATATTTTTGAGAAAAATCATTGTGATAATCGATTATTAAATGCAGTTGTAACTTAACTTTTCATATTGTTAACCTAATTTCGAAAGTGACTTCTATAAATGACGATGAGAGTTCCCTTTACAAAGAATAGAAGTTAGAGAAATCTGAGTACTTGAAAACTCTTTATGGAAATGCTTTGAAAAACTTAGTATGGGTAGAACGATGATGATTGTTTTACAACAACATTTTCCCAACAAGTGTACTGGTACGTAGTAGTATCAACAAGTGTCATATCCACATTGATTTAACAAGTATATTGGTAGTTTGATTTTTGGGTTTTATGTTTGTGATAGAGAGTGCAAGTAAAAATAGATAGTAGTTATTAGATAGATTGAGTGGAGTAGAGGCTATAAATTGATTTCGTCTCATCGTCTTCTACTACATCGTTAGCATCTTGTTTACTTAATTTGCAAATCATTCAATGTCCTAGGAGTACTCTTTCTATGTAAATCTAGGTTCATCCGTGATACATTAGAACCTAAGGACTTCAAATCCACTATGATTCAGCAACTTCTGGTAGAATGAGTCTTTGCTTTAATGTGCAAGACTCTTTCCTCCAGCATCCACTCTAGTATGCCATGGAGCATCTAGTACACGTATGATGATTTGATTGGACCACGGTTTGAGACCGGTTTCTCAACTCATAATCTAAACCAGTTAAATAGATGAGTGATCAAGTCATCATTAAGCATAAATCAAACCGTAAATAATTGAATGAAAGCAAAGATAAATACCCAAGGAGTATAAGTGAATAAAATCAAAATTGATTACATCAAACCTGGACACAAGGGAGTTCAACTACTCATAGAATATTACAATGCAATTGCAGCATCATCTACACATAAGATTTACACTAAGAGCACCTCACTCGGGCCTCACATACCTTATTCTATCCTTTGTGTTATTCAAAGGAGGTGTTCATTTCTTGTGGATTCAAAAAAGGTGTTTCTTCATCTTTTGTGTGATTCATTAAAGGTGTCTTCATCCTTCAATGGAGGTGTTCATTCTTTGTGGATTTCAAGGGAGGTGTCATTCATCTCTTGTGACATAAAGAAAGGTGTTTTCAATCCTAAACTGCTTTTATTGATATTTATAATTTTAGTTTATTTTTAGTGTTTAGTTAATCCCTATTTAGAGAGATTAACAATTGGACTAGAGTCTTTTGATCTAAACAAGTATAAAATACATTGTGCAATTTTTTCTACCCTGCTCTCCTTGTTTTATTGTGATTATTAAAATAAAATAAAAGATTAATTGAACTTTGATATTAAAAGGGAAATCTTTTAAAAGCACATTTTTTATTAACAAACCAATTCACCCTCTATTGGGTGTTATCCAACACGAACATTCCGTTGTGCGATTATAACATTTTCATCATAGGAATTCAAAACCTTTTATGATAAAACAAGAACCAAGCTTAATGATAAAATTCTACTTTGTGTCATACTTGGAGTTAGTGAAGAAGTGAAATCTTATCGGCTTTATGATTCAATTTCCAAAATGATTATAATTAGTAGAGAAGTACTTTTTGAAGAGAATGAAAGATGGGCATGGGATGCAAAATATCAAGAGGATATTGCTTGTGATCTGAAATGGGGTGATGATGAAAGGGTGGAAGTTAATGAAATAGAAGAATTGGATATTGAAACAACAACATCAGAGGAACATATTTCTGGTAGTTAAACAAGTTCTTCTTTAGATGGAGAATGAGATAGAAGGCCACCATCATGGTTGAAAGATTGAGACAAGAGAAGGGTTGTCTGATGAAGATGAAATGCATTTTGTTATGTTTGTTGCTACTATTGGTCCTATTTGTTATGAAGATGCAGTAAAACGTGAGAATTGGTGAACAACAATGGATGTCAAAATGGAAGCAATAGAAAAGAATGGGACTTGGAAGTTGATTGAATTGCTTGATGGAGCAAAAAAGGTTGGAGTAAAATGGATGTACAAGACCAAATTGAATGAAAAGCAAGAAGTGGATAAGTATAAGGTGTGTCTTGTGGTCAAGGGTATTGCTCAACAATATGGCATAAACTATTCTTAAACTGGTGCAGTGGAACTGGTTGATTACAACCCCATCCAACAGCTAGTAGATGTAATGACAAAACCTCCCAAGTTGAATATTTTTCAGAAGTTTCGAGCTTTGATAGGAGTTTGTGTTGAGATTAGCATAAACTAAATGCTTTTAGCATTTAGTTTAAGGGGGGAATTGTTAGCATTTAGTCAATAATTTAGTAGTTTTGTAGCAAAATAATATCCCTAGTTCTATGGAATTCTTTTAGTTTCTTAAAGAAGTCTCTTGTTAGTGAAAGGAAGTTAATTAGAAATAATATGCTTAATTTTTTTATTTTTCTATTTTTCGATGTATAACTATGTAATACCCTTGAGCAATTCAATAAAATAAGAGAGCACTTTCTTGCGTTGTTTCTTTTATTGTGTTTTGCTTTGTTACTTTATAACCAACACATTTATTACTGATAAAAATATTTATTTGTAATTTAAATTCTAAAATTTGTCAATACAAATAAATTTGTTTTCATAGATAAAAATTCATCGAAATACCAAAAAAAAATATTGTAGTATTATCATCATTTATAACTCCATAGTACTTTTAGACTTTGAGAAAATTTTTCAGTCCTCACTTCTTCTCATCTTTTAATTACCTTCAAAATTAGCTATTATATCAAACATATTGACATAATCATGGTAAAACCTTAGTAAAAACATGAATATCGTTATTTTTGGTAGTAATACCTAAATCAAGTTTATTAAGAGTCCTGATTAGTGTTGGGAATAATCCAAGTGTGAGTCAAAAGTCACACATTGGATAGAATAGACAAAGTTAAATACTATATAATAACAAAAACCCATAACACCATTATCTTAAGATTTTAGAATAAAAGTGATATCAAATGTCTTATATGTATAAAAAAAAAATCATATATATATATATATATATATATATATATATATATATATATATATATATATATATATATGCATAATCATAATCTCTCTATAACAATAACCCATATGAAACATAACTCAACAGTGATATCACAGTCGATGATTCGGAATGACTGACCACATAATTATAACAAAAAAAGGGGTCACTCAGAAGAAAATATATCATATGAAAAAAGAAAAGGGATTGGTGCTTAAGGAAAAATTGTTAGAAATAGTCCGGAAAAATTGTTAGAAATAGTCCAAATATAAATCAAAAGTTCCACATTAGATAAAATATCAATATCATATATGCATAATCATAATCTTTTTATCATCATATAAAATATATATATATATATATATATATATATATATATATATATATATATATATATATAACCCATCAACTAGTGAATAATGAAAATAGAAACGCAAAAATTTTTTGGTACACCAAAAAATTAATATAATCAAAAAATATAAACGCAAAATTATGAAAACAATTGTAGCATTTTTTGGTACACCCAAAAATTAACAGCATTCCCAATTCCCTCCCACGCCAAAACCAAAAACCGAAAACCAGAATAACGAAAAGTAACCGCCCACGGTTTGGGAGTATCCACCATTGTACAGTCAAATATCATCCGTACGGATACCGATGTAGCATATTCACGGCACAAATTACTGCATACATACATATATTTAATGCACGTACGAAAATTACTTCTTAGATTTATTACTAATTATCAAATTATTTAACGATTACAGAGAGTAAAAATAATTTATTTCTTATTTGGTTTTGGAAATGAAAATAAATTTTAATAAAAAAATAAATTGATATTTTCTATTTAAGATATTTAGAGCAGAATTTATTCTGAAATTGGGAGAATTCATAATGTTATTTCTTAGCTTGTATTCTTCTCTTTGTTTATTTTAATAAAATACTAGCTAATACCGGCGTTGTCGCGCCTTTATATTCGCACTTTTTAAGATCAATAACAAATATATAATTTTCAAAATAGTTGTTAAATATAAAATTATAAAAAAATAAGATATGTAAAAAAATATTAAATGATGATTTAAGACAAAAGAGATTTATAGAAAAATGATTAAAAGTAAATTATTTATAAATTAATTAATTTTTAAAATAATTAAGGATAAAACGGATATTATGAAATGTGGACACAAAAAGAGGAATCCCATTTATTGTTAGAAAAATTATTAAAAGTAAATTATTTATAGAATAATTAATTTTTAAAATAACTAAGGGTAAAACAGGTATTATGAAATGTGGACACAAAAAGAGAAATCTCAGTTATTGTTAGAAAAATGATTTTTATGATGTTTTGGTAGGTGAGCGGAGAAATTGACGAAGAATAAACATAATTTAGAATTACTTAGCAAGGAAGAATATGAAAATAGTTTTAAAATGGTAAAATTTATTGTTTTATTATATATATAATGAATTAAATTAAATATTTATTTAGAATTTAATTTTTATGTATTATATATATATATTTCTATATTTGTAAGTTTACTTAGTGAGATATCAACAAAATAGATTCTGCATTTAAAAAAATGAGTTTCGATTGTAACCAAAGTCGAAGTAAAAGATTATTCAGATTTTTTTTTAAATGCTTATTAGGCCTCAGTTGTTCTATAATTCAAACAATAGGTCTTTAATTTCTACCTTGGTTGTGAACCAATGAACCAAATCCGAATAAAAAGTTCATTTCTGATTTAATTTTTAATGATTATTACGTCTCGGTGCCTATAGAACCAATGTAGTAAAGCTTGATTATGCCTCGGTATTGAACAAGGCATAAACGACACCCTTCTTTACTTTGGCAGGATATGTCTTAGGTGTTAAACCGAAGTCAAATAGTCAAAATAATTGCGGCTGAAACCCTTCTCTACACTAGTGTTAGATTATAAGTTAATCACAAATCATATCAAATACAACTTTTAAAATAGGTATTTTAAAAAATGCTTCATATGTTATTGTATGTATCGTGGTGGTGTGAAAATGATTAACAATAAATGAATCTTAGTTAATTTCATTCTTTTAACATTACTAGAGAATATCCCGTAATTAATTATAAGGATAAAAAATAACTAGTCATATAGTAAAAAAATTAGATATCAATTTTTAAACTGAAAATTAGTAATTAAAATAGTTTATAAATTGGTTTATAAATTTGTCATTATAATGAATTGGTCTTTAAATTGGTTACTAATATTAGCTACCAAGACTTTGGTTACTAATATTAGCTACCAAAACTTTGGTTACCAAAAAATTAGTTTCTAAATTTGTTCCACTAGTGATCAATTTAGTTACAAATTTAAAAACTAATTATTTTATAGTTATGATCTTCATAGCTAATATTAGTGACCAATTCACTACCGTGATCAATTTAGAAATTATTTTAGTTACCAATCATTTTTAATTTATAAATTGGTATCTAAATTAGTCAATATAGTGACTAATTACTTTTTGTCATTAAAATTGGTCACGAATAATAAATTTTCTTGTAGTGTAATATATTTATATTAAAAGGAAAATATTATAATTAAGTTTATAGTAAATAAGTTAAATAATATTTTTTTTCTATAATTTCCATAAGAAGTTTATTAAACAAAATTTAAAATTCATCAAAATATATTTCTAATAAATATCTCAACGAGATAAAAATTACTTTGATAAAATTTACAAGTAGTTTATCAGAATAAATTTGAAAATTATAAAAATGATTAAATTACTTCAATAAATAAAAATATTTTTTAAAAATCTCTTTTATTTGCATTTTTTTATCAAAATTAACCAGGATACTCTCTTGTTTTTTACCAGAAACATATAAGCTCTTTTTTTGTTACAGAACATAAAACTTTATACTTTTTGTTTGTTCAAAATATAAAAATACACTGTAAGAACTCTTAATACATTAATTTCTTTATGTATTTAACGTAACTTAAAAAAGTAATGATTAACAGTTTTATATTATTTTTTTATTGTTTTAAATCTTTGTGCTGTATGCACCTACTTAACAATTTAAAGTTCAATATCGAGGCTTTGATAGTAATTTTTCATTACCTAACTGTGTAATAATCATTTACCATGGTATATATATATATATAACAATATATATAGGGGATTTCCCTTTTTGTGTCCACTTTTCAAAATACTGATTTTACCCTTTAAATACAATAATTTATTAAATTTTAAAAAATTGACCGTTACTCTTACAAACTTTTTATAAAATCAATATCTCTGCTTCTTCTCTTCTTCTTTATTTATCAATGATTATTCTTTTATTTGTTCTGATATATTTCACTTTATTTTTAATAAATATAATTTTAATATATATTAACTTAATACCATTATAATATTATCACCTACTAATATAATATCATGCATATTTAAAAAATCATATACACAGGCGTGATAGCGCCTGTGTTACGCTAGTATATATATATATATATATATATATATATATTTATAATATTTTATTTTTTATATACACTCTTTCAAAATGAAAAGCAAAATTTAACCCCTAATAGGGTAAATCCTAGTGTTGATAGGACTGCTTGCAGTAAAACACTGTCTTTCCTTAAAAAAGAAAAAAAAAATAGAGAGAAAACACTTTCTTTTTTTTTTCATCGTCTTCTTCTTCGATTCTTCCTCAACCGTTATTTTCACACGCATAATTTCCTAGTAAGTTTCTACTTTTGTTATTTTTGAGCCTGCTCTGCATTTATCATGCCTTTTATATATTTACACATGTTTTCCTTATGTATGTTTCTTGATTAATTTTACTCAAATTTGTTTCAGTGAAAGACGACTTTGGGCATCAGAATTCAATATCTGAGATATATATCGTTAACTTGCTACGCCAAAAGAAGATAAGAAATTTTGGTGGAGGTGGGAACCCTAGTAGATGGGGAGAGGAAAAATTCCCATTCAAAAAATCGAGAATTTGACGAACCGGCAAGTAACTTTCTGTAAGAGAAGAAATGGGTTAGTGAAGAAAACTAGAGAACTGTCTATTCTCTGTGATGCAGAAGTTGGAGTCATTGTGTTTTCCTGCACAGGCAAACTTTATGAGTATTCAAACACCAGGTAATTAATCTCAATTTCTTTTCTCTTTCGCTTTCTTTAACATCTATATTTCTGAATCAATGCTTCATATTCTTTTTATTTACCCCTTTTTCTTTTTCTTGTGGGGAAGAGGGGGAAGGGAAGAACTTGCACATACTCATATATATGATTTTTTGGTGAAAGCTTAATCGAATATAAAGATACATGTTCAGTTTAATCTGGTTTCTGTGGTTTCAATTTCATTCATCTGAAACTGAAGTATCTGAAACGAATGAAATCTGGTAATAATATGATATATCTGGGAATCTGTTATCGGAACTTGAACATGGGGTTGCAGAAAAGAAAACCTTTTCTTTGATGATAGTACACTTCAAGCAGTGTTTATAATTTTATATATTTATATATCAATATTAACACATCAAACCTAGTGAGTTCTCGTCATATTTTTAACCGTGAAATCTTCAAGAAAGAAAAATGTTGTTCTAGATAAATGAGTTACTTTGTGCAGTAATTCATGCATCTATTTACCTGAATTTCAAACCAACAAGAACGATCTTCATCCCTAGTGTAAAACCTAATGACTTCTCTTCATAATAATTAAAAAAAATAATCATACTTTCGTCCTTACTCCTTACCCCACTCAGACAAAAATTCTGAAAAAGAAAAACAGTACACTGGGAAGCTTATCGTTATCTTCTGCATTCTCCATATATCTCATCTCTCCGACAAGATATGAATTCTTGTCTAATTTGTTTTGAGACATTTTTTCAGCATTCAATTAATTTTTATACCAGTAAATTATACATACACTTACCTATATATTTTTAATGTAACGTAGATCAAGAAATACTAAAAACAGTGGAATCTAAAGTAAATATACATATATCAAACATGAAGTCGAATTGGTAACCGTTTGTTTGTATATGCAGAACTTTCCTCTGAAATATTATCTAGCAGTAATAGATATACTTCACAATCATCAATACAAGTTTATATAGCGTACTTATTCTATATGTTCTTTATTAGTTTCATATTTGATATATCTTATCTTCTATATTTAAAGTTGATACTAAGACATATACATATGTTGTCTGTGTCTTCAAGGAACTCGGTTTTGACAGTTTAGTTAAAGGAAATTGATCTTCATCATTTACTTAATAGGAAATTATATTTTTAAGTTATATTTTGCTTCTAACTTTTTAAGAGCTATAATCTATGATCAATTCTTGATCTACCAATTTTGGTAACTAGTTCTACCCGTATTTGACACTCTTGATCTGTGAACATCATGGTGAAAAATGCATAATCCTGAGAAATCTTAAAACCTGTACTTTTTTCAGGTCACTTAAACAGTCCACAGTATTAATTGTTGATTGTCTCAATCATTACTTAACCTTCATTTTTCTGTATCTGGGTCAGCCCTATCTTGGTTTTGGTTCTCCTCAAGTTGCAGTAGTAAAATATACATAATCCAGATTCATGTTTATGTCATTTACAATGTTCCAGTCTTCTCATTAAAAAATTAAATTTCTTCATTATTAGAAAATAAATAATGTTATAGATTGATCCTTACAGTGCTAATAAGGTTCATGAGTTTATTTAGGAAATCAATTCAAATGTGCCTGGAAACTTGTATGGTTTTTTAGTTGATAGTGTCAGTCCCTTTAACTCATGTTGAGCTTAATATCATTTCGTTTCACTTTAGCTTTATAATGAAGTGCATTATGATTCCAACATATTTAATTGAATGTGAAAGTTTGATATTATGGTATTTAATGTATGATGCTCTTTCCCATAAGTTATTAGTCTTTTTAAGTCTTTAAAAATAGATAAATTCATGCTAAATGGCAACCCCTTTTTAACTCTTTTGAGGTTAATATGGATTTTTTTTTTACTTTGGTTACATTGAATAGTATATTATATATGAGTCTAACATCGAATATAATAATAATAATAAATAATAATAATAATAATAATAATAATAATAATAATAATAATAATATTTAAAGCATCTCACTCTCTCACCTAATAACCTTTCTATATAATCACAATTCGAGTATATCTCGCAAATTCTTTTCATATGGTGAACTGTTTTTAGATTTCATGTACGTAGCTTATATCGACAATATTAATTAATGAATTATATAATACTTTGAAAAAAAAGTGTATATTTTCGTTATTTTCCTTCTTTTTTGTCAAATTAAACTTTTTGTTAAATTTTAATATCCATATATATAGTTCAGAAGTTTATAATTCCTAAAACTTATTATCATTCTTAGACAGTGTTAGTGATTACATTTTTTGTTAGGGTGTGTGATTAAATACAAAACTAAATATTTTAAAATAAGTTCTTACTAAATAATCAAAACTAATGGCCAAATGTCTTGATTGTTTGGAACATTGCAATTAGGATCTCGTACTTAACCTTGACGAAACCCTAATAAAATGTGACCCGGGATTCAATATAAAATTAAAATTTAGGGGTATTATTACAAACCATTAGTGGACTTACTGGCATTATTTAGCCTCTTTTTTTTCTGTTTAAGATTACCATTCATTATTAGTCAATGAAAATGTACATTGCCACCTCTTTTTTATAGCTCTTCCAAAGTTTTTAATCTTGTTATTTTAAATAATTGAAAAAAGAATAGGTTAACACAATACTTTCTAAGTCCCTTATAAACTATTCCTTACAAAAGAAAAATATATACATGTTTAAATGTTGATACCCTAAACCATATTCCATGTCCATTATTCCTATAAGTTGACTTGAAGATTATATGTTTATTCTTTTATTTCTTGTAGTTTAAAAATAAGGATTTTCAACACACATTTTGAGCCTTTAGATATGATATGAAATAAATCGTTAGGCAAAAATATGATAAAAAGCAAGGTTCACTATGAAAATTATGAAAAATGAGAAAATCATGTCAAGATGACATGAATTCATTGTGAAGAAGTCGTGTTACTTGACATGATTTTTGACTCACTAAAGTGAAGTCGTGCTTGCATGACAAGACTATACACTAGTGCAAAAAAGATGTTTCTTACAACATCCTTTTGATGGCATTTAACAAGTCATCATAGTAAAAAAATGTGCGGGGACAAAATTACATTTTCTTTGAATTTTTTAACGACGGTTAGCTAAACAATCGTTGTTAAAAGTGGAAATGATGACGATTATACATAGAATCATCCTTAAAAGTGGGATAGGTGAGAAATCATGACATTTATATAAAGAATCATCTTTAAAATTTTCTTGGGATGGAGAAGCAACGATGGTTTCATAGAGAATTGTTGTTGAATATGTAGTACTTTCATGAAAAAAAGGTGCGTTTCTTTCCCCTGTTTGACTATCATTTGAGTATTTCCTCTTCCCCCTACACCTTCATTTTCTCTTCCCTCTATAGTTTCATTTTCGCTTCCTCCTACATTTTCATAGTCAATGCTACCCCATCGCAAACTTTTGCTAGTTGCGAAGTGCTGTTTGTTTCACCTCACGACGCAACTTTCCATCGCACCGTGCTGTAAAACCCACATTGTGAGGCTCCTTCGCAAAGCTCTCTGCACCACGCCTTAAAATCCCTCATCACGAGTCTCCTCTTCACCTATCATTGGTACTTCACATTTCTCGAAGGATTTTGTTTACTTGTTTCTAATTTATCTCTATGGTTTCACATGCAAGCAAATGGTGAACCCCTGAAAAACTTATGTGCCTTTGTTAACACTCAGATGGAGATGCTTTTATGCTCTACTCTAGTAGGTTTGCCTTTGTTAATCCCGTTGTGATATGCAATATGTGTTTTTTTTTCTTTGGATGACTTTTAACGACAATTCAAGAATAACCATTTTCATTTGAAACTTATTATGGAAGTTATTTTAACAGTCGTCGTTTTTGTCGGACTTTTAACGATGATGACTTATACGACAGTTCAAAACCCATGGTTGGAGAGTTGTTTTAACCATCTTTGAAGGCGCATTCTGTAGTAGTTTTAGTGCATTGTAATTTCTTTTAAATTGAAGTCGTGCTTAAATGGCACGACTTCAATGTGCGTGATATAAACTGAAGTTTTGAAAGGATGACACAACTTCAATTATGTAGTATTTTAATACACATAATGATACGATCCTAACAAGAAATATGATGATATATTTTTACTTTACATTTCTTCTGTAAAAATAATCAATATAATTAGAATAAAAAACACAAAATAAGATTGATATGGAATGCACTACAATCTAGCATATCGATAAGTAAAGGAAAATTGGTCCCTCTTAGATAAGAATCAAGGGTAGACTCCATAATAAAAAAGATTGATAAGTCAAGACGCCACAATCAAGATTGATAAGTCGAGGAAGATTTGTCACAAAAATGTTAGTCTTTGATAAGAATAATCCAAGAACCAAGAAAATCCTCTCTTAAAGAAATAATTTCATTAATGACTAAAATGAGTACAAATGTTCTGAAAATGCGAATAAATAGATTTTTCTAAGATTCTAAAGATATGCCTAATAGTAAAGGCCCAACAACCTACTTAAGAAAATAAAAACTGAAAAAATTACAAAAGATATAAAAAAATTATCAGAAGATATCAAAGATATAAAAAAGTAACAAAAAAATATCAAAAGATAAATTGAAACAATTTGCGTAGTCTCGTCCAACAAATTTACATAATTAAATTTAATTATCTAAATTATTTTTTAATTGTGTGATTTTTATCTCTTCATGTCCTTTTAATGTTATAAGCACTTAATGTTTTTCTCCACAAAATTGTTTATTTCAAAATATAGGACTATTCTATCAAATATAATAATTACTCTATCAAATATACATTAAAACAATATATGACAAAAAAACAGTTTATGAACAAAAATGTTAGAGTAATTTGATTGTGTATGGTAAATATAATATATTTTCTTGATAATCGAGTACGAAATTAAATGGCTATAAACATGTACTAAAGAGTTAGCACTCTATAAACCTTGTTAAATTAGGATAGACTTGTGAAAACTGATATGATTTTCATTGAAAATCTTAGAAACTTCACAGATTTGTAAGGTGAAGATATGTCATATATAGCAGACTAAGAAAGAATTAACAAAAATGTGCAAATACAGTATCAAATGTTAGGATAAGAAATCTATAGTAAAAAATATGTAATTTAATACTATTGTCATATCTATATATGAATTTTATGTAAAATAATTGTCATATCTAGAGTAAAGTTTAGTTACTTTTTTTGTTATGACATTAAAAAGAAAATAATGTGTTTTGATTGTCTTGTCAAAACTAAAGGCATATAAAATTATGTACTTATTATTTGATAAGAGACTGAAACAATATTATTTTTCATTAAGATAAAAATTAAAAGTAAATAAAACTTTGTAATTAAGAATAAAAAAATTGTCAATTTTTTAAATTAAAATATATTTAAGTCTTCCGACAAATTCATTATTAGTTGTGATTCAATAAATTGCTTCAAATAATAAACATACACACAAAAATGGATTATTTCTGCAATGATTGTTACTTTGATGATGAGTATGGTAGAGGAAGATAGTGACATTTATAAAGATTCTAACGTTTTAGTTATTTTTATATCAGCATGAAAAATTATATTAGATTTGGGTACATAGAGCACCTCAAATTATACTATTAAAAACAATGAAATGAAGAAAATTGATATTTTGATATTATAATTTTACATTCAAAATTTGCATATTTTATAGTTTTATAACAAAATAAAATAGAAAAACTATGAAATTTCTAATTTTACAGAAAAAACAACAAATTATAAGTCAGCTAAAACTAGACATCATGAATTCATTACCTAAAACAGGCTTCATTTTAGACATTAAAATACTTCAATATGAAGATGAAAATTCTCAATTGCCAACACTTTTCAGTGAGACTTTTCTTCAATAATGAAAACTTATATCCTTCTTACACCTTTGGTTGATCACATTCAAGATTATCAACATTTACATATTTTTCTTACCAAATTTATATCACCTAAACTAAGAATGCATGCAATAAACTTGTTCATTTTTCATTTTTTATTTTTCATGCAATTAATAGTTATATTTATTAACAACATTTTATTCAATATAAGAAAACAACAAATTTGCTTCCAAATATTAATGATAATCAAATTGCGACATTAGTAGAGTCCACTTCACTAACTTTCATGTGATGTAAAAAATTAATTTTACGAAAATTTAAAAAAATAAAATTATATTTAAATGATTTAGGTGTTGATACAGTTGGTTTATCATTTTTTAATAAATAAAAATATTTATATAAGTGTTAAACTAGTATTGATAACTAAAATAATAAATAAGATTAGCATTGATCTAGTTTATACTAATCATATTTATTTTTAGTATTTATATTTATTTGAATTAAAATCAATTAAGTTGACACTAATTTTATTTTTTATTATTTATTTAAGTTAGTGTAAATTTTTTTATCAACTACAAATTGTATACTTATACTAGAACCTTAAGGTGCTCTGATTCATTTACATAGTATATACCTAAGTTATTTCTCATTTACATCATATATTCAATATTTTTTTTATCAAAAACCCGACATCATGATGTTTGTTTGCCATATATCCAAAAATCTCATATGATTGACAAATAAGGAATAATAAATAAACAAACCTACTACAACCCCTTAAAAAATCTGATTATTTGTTGAATGTTTTCCTTTCTTTTTACAAACCTTGGTACCCCTACCTTGTATATATGTTTTGCATCTTTGATGGCATGTTGGTAAGGTCTGATGTGTTTTCCTTGCCAATACTATATGAAATCTGTTTTCTCATATGGAGTTTTTAGTTTGAGATTATGTTGTCTTCGTTTTGTTATGTTTATGTAATTCTTTCCACGTAGTTCTCAATTTTGATCTTGTAGTTCCTGAGTACCTATATAAAAATCAGACCAGAAATTCAACTATTTACCTATGTTATATATATGTTCGATTAAAGCGACATCACTAATGCAGAACAAAAACATCACAATAGGATATTGCATCGGTTCCTGAAGAAACGATGTGATAAAATGGTGGCAATTTCGTAAATATTGAAAATCATATTACATCGGTTGTTAGGTCCAATCGATATAATAGCTCCTAAAAAAACATATCAATGTTTTATTTCTTTTATAGAAAAATGTGAAACTATATCGGTTGTTTAGTAGAATCGATGTAGTGTGCCTTTTAATGCATTCACACTCTCTTCTCTTTTGTTTCTAGAGCTTTTCGTGCTCTTTCATGTCCTCGTGTTCTCTTCTCCGTTCTCACAGTTCTCTCCATTTCCTTTCTATTCTCTTTTCCAGAATCTTCATTGTTGCATTTTCCTCTCTTCATAAGAACATTCGCTAAGTCCTGCGTTTTGGCTTTCCATTCTCGCCCTAGCTCTCACTCGTCGTAGTTGTTGCATTCTACAAGAACGAAGCCCTTACTATCATTGAGAAACATTGTTGCTTTCCTCTCTTCCTGCTAGTTTCAATGGCGCAGCCTTTCAACGCTAAGAAAAGCCTATATACCGCACCGCAACGACGGTGCGAAGGAGGTGTTGTCGTCGTTATGCAAAAGAGGTATCATCGCTACCATGCAAAGGAGGTGTCGTTGCTGTAGTGCGAAGGAGGCACAACCCTTAACCATTTTCCTCTCTCCATTCGAAATTTTGCACAATTGTGGGTTTTGGGTCTCCATTATCTCCCTATAAAAGCTTCTCTCTCACCATCGGTATCGTCGTTGTAGCATGCAAGAAACACCATCTTATGCCGCTGTTGAGATGTCTCCATCCACCGGCATTGGTTTTAGATTTATCCTCCCTCATCGCACTTGTTTCACCGTTGCAGGTTCTTCACACTAAGTTGTTGTGTTACGAAAGAGGTTTCGCAACACCCTAGTGTTAGAATCACACAGTGAAATATTTGTCTTTGGACAAAATCCAAGAGAGAGGTGAATTATTTTCTTAATACAAATTGTGCTTCAAATTTTCCCTTAAAAGTTTTTCATTCAATTAATTTTTTTACTCTTATTTTAATAACTTCAGTAAAATAAAGAGAGTAAAAAATAGAAAATTCATACACAATTATTATATACTGTTTCAAATCAAAAGAACTACGTGTAGTTGTTAATCTCTCTAAAGAGGGATTAACTCAAACACTAAAATAAACCAAACTTATAATCATAGAAGAAAGAGTTTAAGGTTTAGAGAATACCTCTTTTAAAGACACAAGAAATGAAAGACACCTTTTTTGGATCACACAAGGAATGACTACCTCCTTTGATTCACACAAAGGATAGCAACACTCAATCACTCAAGAACCCACTTGGTGAAAGTTATCACTATACCCACTAAGAGGTTTTTCAAAGACCCTTTTGACAAACACGAGTTTCTCTAGCAGTCACAACTCTAAACCTCTGAATGAAACGTTTATAGGTTTCACCAGACATATATAGACTTTCTCATTTGAAAATTAGGTCAAAAACTTGAAGAGTCAAGTCACAATTGTCGTGTTAATGATCAATTATTTCAAGTGATAATCAGTTATCATATAAGCTTTTCTAAAAAGATTTTCTCGTTATTATAATCGATTACCAGTAGTGAATAATTGATTATCACATAGTCTTTTTTGAAAATCTCGATTTCATTTGGATAATCAATTATTATTAGTGTTAATCGATTATCTCAAAGCTTTTATGAAAAGTAAATCTTTCCTAAGTGATCTTTGTGCATACAACTTTGTGACTCTCTAAGCTAAGTCTTACACACAATTTATTCACTAATATATGACTTATTACAAAATCTTAATAACATACATAAATAAAATACAAGTCTTCCAATATCTTTTGTCATCACTTTAAGTTCTTGGACTTGCTTTTATCATCATCAAAATTTACTCTTGAAGATTGATCTTCATCATCTTTTTTTTGGCAACACTTATTAGCCGCTACTTCACGTTGAACCTTAGTCGTCGCCACTATTTACTGTTAAAGCCTAATCGCTGCCGCTAACTCATGTTGAACCCTAGCTTGTTTCGAAACACCTTGATTTTTTTAATAAAATATATGTGTGTTTGACTTATTATATCGGTTGGTCAATCAATGTTATATGTGTTCTACTTATTACATCGCCTTTGATAACATTGGTTTCTAAACTGATGTAATATGTCTTAATAACTGATATCATATGTCATTTTTGTATTAGTGCACTAATATAATATATCTTTAATATTTATTTAAGTGTCATATAAGTTGACATGAATTTATATTCTATGAATATGTGTGTCTTCATAACAACGAATAGGAATAATATGTTATTTTTAATCTAAATATTTAAATTTAAAGATGACATTTCTCCTTACTTACAATACTCTCTCCCTCTTTATATAAATATGTTCACATTCATATCTTTCATCCACAATTGACTTCTTTATCTTCACTCATTTTCTTTATGCACACTCATCTCATTTCACTCACGTTCATGTCATCTTCATCCACAATGATCTCCTTCATCTATAAACATCTCTTTAATCCACATCCATATATATATATATATATATATACACACTAAAATGATGTCAATGAGTGAAACTTCCTTTAGCCAAGAAAAAAGAATTCATTGTAAATCTCAAAGTCTACAAAGAGTTGTTCTCCTGCTCTTGTGCTCCTCCCCACAAATTTGATTTTGGCTAAAGATGCCTAACTTCTCCTTTCAATAACTTTTGCTAGGGGTTCATTTGAATATTTATGAAATTTTGTATTGGTATAAATATTTTCAAAAATTCAAAATTGATTGCAAACCTTAGATCTAACTGTTAACTTGAACGAACAAAACTTTTTTTAGTATGGTTGTTTTCTTCTCATGGAGACAATGTGAAAACTTATTTTTCGAGTTTCTTCCATAATAACATCAAAAAGATATCCTTTAAGTTATAATTTAATCTTCAAGCCTAATTGTTCCCTTTGTTTATTATACATTTTCTCCTTTGTTTCTTACACCCGTCTTCTTAATCAACTAGATCACTATTGTAAGTGATTTATTTTTGGGTTAGTTATGTTTTTCCTAAATTGTTACAAAAAATTGTGTTTAATCCATGTACTATATGAATGTGAAGGTATGATATCATTTCTAATAAAATGTACGTGCATATTATATTTTAGTTCACTATAAAACTTCATTTATCACATGAGAGACACTCCACATGTCATTTGCTGGGAAGCATATTTTACATTCACAGCCTTATTATACTCAAAACAAAAAAAGAAAAAAAAGTACAATAACAAGTAGAAAACTAGGTGAACCAACCTAAGAGATATACACACATCCAAAACCACCAAAAAACAACATTGAGCATAGGTTCTTCAAACACTCCGTGTTTTCTAGAAAAGACTTTTGTTCAAAGTGTTAACTATTGTAGCAGTTCTAAAATCTTGGCAAGGATTATGATAGGTAGACCATGTGATTTTTAAGGGTGATCCACTTTTTCATATTGTAGAAAATGATGTGAGATTCTTTATATTTTTCTTGATGTGGGACTTTATGTATTTTTCTTATGGCACCATTCAAAATGCCTTTGAAGGTGTCATGAGAAGTTTCCAAAGCTAGGATTGTAAGAAAAGTAGCTTCTACAACACCAAAAAGGAGATATGGACTATGCATCCGAGAATGATTAGTACATAGATAAAGTATTTTTAACTCCCTGGACTAGTGAAAACATTGCAAGATTTTGTATTGGGATTGCTACTTTCCACCCTACCCTACTCTTCATCCAAGTTTTATACACATGAACTCAATTAAACGCCAACAAAATATATGCCACAAATATGTCACTCTTACCTATTATACAACGACATATTCCAATTTTTAACAACCTTCATACAATTAAAATCCCGACCAAAGAGCATTACTATCATATAAATATACCCATCTAATCTGACTTTTATAATTCAGATGTATTCCAAGTATAATTGAGACCATTGCTCCTTTATTAATTTGTAGGAACTACACGCCTATGTTGGTTGTATGGCTCCATTTCAAGTAATGACCAATATAAAATCCGAAATAAATAACCAAATGGACATACATCAAGGCTTGTTGTATGTGTATATGATTATTTAGTTTCCCTTCCAATTGCATGTGTTCCAACTAGACTAAGCCACTACAATGCTTTCAGACCTGTGTATCCCTATACCCACATGACTAATTAAAGACCTACAACTTTTTATGTGTATAATCGGGCATAAACACTAGTCCGAGGAAGAGAAACATGCATTAGGAACTTTATTAGTAATCCAAGTCCATGCCTTAACTTGAGCTAGATTAAAGATCTCATCAACATCTTTCACCTTACTTCTAAAGATGATGTTATTCCTATGTATCCAAATAGTCCATTCTATTGCAACCCACATACATTTCTATATTGTATTACCCTTTCTACCTAACCTTGTGAAACTAAATTGATGAAATGTACTATAACAATGCCAGCTCATTTATCACACATTTTCCAAATGTCCCTTGCAACTCCACAACTAAAAAATAAGTTTTGTACACTTTCTTCACCACTCTCGTACGTAACACATGCATTCCTTATCACATTCACCCCTCTTTTGATTAGATTATCACATATTGCGACTTTGTTTATCATTACTTTCATTGCAAAGTGTAATGCAGTTAGTAAGGCTTTAATTTTCCACAATTGACCATATAAGTCTGCATCTTCATCCATATTTTTGTTTCTAATAATGTTTTATGTCGATTTCATTGTGTACTCATTAGTGCCATTGTCCTTCCAAACCCATTCATCTTCATTGTTCTTATCTAAAGTACATTCGCCCAACTCATAGCAATTTATTTACCTGAGATTTCTCTCATTCAAACTATTGCCTACGCCATTGTAGTTTCCATTCCTAGGAGCCACCATTCCATAAACTAATATCCCCTAAGGTAGCCTCTTTATTAAGAGAATTGGCATACATTCTTGAAAACTTTTCTAGCAATACCCTTACCTAGGTAATTATCTTTCCAGAAAAAAAAATTATTTCCTCTTCCCTTTCTTCAAAAAATATTATTATCAAACCAGATTTCTTTTTTACCCTTTCCATGTACTTTTCTCAAATCTCTCCACCACTAGGATTCACATTTATTTTCAATATTTTTATTTAGGTTTCTCCAAGACTCATACTTTGATTCTAAAATATCTTTCCAGATACCGTATTTTTGTTTTTCCAATCTTCATGTCTATTTTTCTAATAAGGCTATACTGAACATTTATATATCAATAACTCCTAAGCCACCCTATTCTTTAGGTTTGCATATGTTATCTCATTTTATTCATGCAATATTCCTACAGCTATGTCCCCAACACCATATGAATTCTCGTTGTACTCTTTTTATTTCATTCCTTATGTTTGTTGGCATCTTAAACACGAATAGATGCAATAATGATGGATTTGTAATTTCTTATTTGATAAGAGTTACTCTACCAGCAAAGGATAATTTTTTTCCTCTCCACCTGCCTAATTTGTTTCTTATCTTTTGCATCATACCCTTTCAAAATTGGTTGTTCCTATGATTCCCCCTACAAGCAAACCTAAGTATGTAAATGGAATGATCTTTTTACTATAGTTCAACATTATCGAGAATCTTTTTATTGTGGGATGGTCTACACATATTACCCTCAACATAGTTTTACAGAAGCTTACCTTTAGCCCCGATACAAGTTTGAAAAATCGAAGAATGATCATAATAGTCAAAATATTTTGAGTTTCTACCTGATAGATAATCATTATATCATCAACAAGCTGTAGCATGTTGACATCTATTTCATTATTTCCTACCTTTATCCTTGCAAAAAGTTTTTACCTGCTGCTTGTCTAACCAACCCCACTAAACCTTCTGCCACAATAAAAAATAAGAATAAAGCTAATGGATGACCTTGTCTTAGTCCTTTAGCTGGTTTAAATTCCTTTTGTTGGGCTACCATTAACTAAGACCAAAATTGTTAGATTCTAAAGATGTCTTTATCCATTGAATCAATTTTGGACAAAAAAAACCTAATCTTTCCATCATGTAATAAAGAAATCCCCAGTTTTCCTTTCTTTTTAGTCTCATCCACTGCTTCATTAGCAACTACCACAATGTCCAATAATTTTATACCCTTAGTAGATGTCAGTTGTTTTTTAATCAATAACCTTATGTAGCACTTTTTTCAATCTGTTGGATAGAATTTTAAATATTATAATGTATATTGTACCCACTGATGATATAGGCCTATATTCACGTAATTCTTGAGGATTTTTCTACTTTAGGTATAACGGTAATGAAAGATGCATTGCTTCCCCTTAACCATTTCCTCCATGTATGAAAATCTTTTAGTGCTTTAACCACATCATCTTTAATGTAATGATTCTCCAGGAAAAATTTGTAAAACTAAAATTGAAACCGTCAGGTCCACATCATTTGCTACTTTCGCAATCCAACACTACCACCTAAAGTTCCTCTTCGGAAAAGTTTCTTGTGAGCACCATATTATCATGTTCAGTAATGGTTGGAAATGCCACATTACCTAAACTAAGTATCTTGCTAACATTTTCTGATAATCGTTTTTGAAAACACTCTTTGACCCCTTTCTTAACTATTTCTGGATCCTCACACCACTCATTATGAACTTTGAGTCCCTTAATCATATTCTGCATAGACCTCCATCTAGTTATCGTATGGAAAATTTTCATATTCCCCGAACCTAGCCAGTTATATCTAGATTTTTGTTTCAGGATTGCTTCCTGTCTAAGGTTTATTTTTTGTAATTCTACAAACAAATATTTTCTCTTTATCTTACTTTGTTCATCAAGGTCTCCCTTCTCATCCTTTTTATCCAAATCACTTATATCAGATATTATTATTTTTCTATTAATGTTTAAGTCCCAAAAACCTCTTTATTTGAAACTTTCAAATCTTGTTTCAAATTTTTTAACTTCTCTTTGAGAATAAACAGACTGCTTCCATTTATGTCATACCTGTCCCAGCATCTCTTAATCATTTGTTTAAAATTTTTGTTTATCTGCCATACATTTAAGGATCTAAAAGGTTTCGGTCCCCAATCTATTTGGTATTTTAACAACTATACTATTCTATGTAGTATATATTGTTTACATTCAACCCAAATATTCGACCATTTGCGTAATATTTGCTTGATCACAAAAGCATCTCAAATATGTTATTGAATTAGAAAAGGTTTGTTTAATATTCTCCTTATAAATACATTTATTTGACACTTTTTTAATAATATAATAATATGTATTATAATTTTAAACTAAAAAATAATATTAATATAACTAAAATGTTATTATTTTAAAATGTTAAATGAGTTTGTGGTTTTAAAGTATCACCACTCTGTCGAATTCTCAAAGATCTCGCATCTCGTAAAACAATCAAGAGCTTTATAATTAATATTATGGCAAAAGTCCCTATTTTCTAATAGAATTTTGTTTAGTCTTTTGGAGGGCACACCAAAATTTTCTTCATAAATTGGTCAGTTTGATTTTGTATAAACAACATATAAAGTTCGACAAATTCACCTTCTCCTTTTTATAGCTATGTGTTTGACTTCTTCTTTATGACTTCTCAGTTAAGCTACATCTTGGTTGTAATAGAATTGGATTCCTTCCTTCCATTTATCACTATATGCCATAAACTGAGTTCCTATTCACTTTTGCAACCGATAAATAATAGTTTTTACTTGCAAAAATAGGATATGGAGGTATAGATCTACCACTCACTCGCATGCGTTTGTTATGCATTGGTTATAGAACTTTTGGAAGCTTGGTATAGAATCTTGGTTGTAGTAATTGTTAGGTCTATAGAGGGGGTTTTACTTGGAGATACAATACCAATAAGACCTGAGTCTAATCACATAAGAAATTGGTACTATTCTCAACTCAACAAATGGATTTATGAGTTTTCATTCTTATACAGTGTTCCACTTCTTATTTTTACGCAATATAAAACTTAGACTCACACTTAGATTTTCAACAATAATACAGTAATAATACAGTGTTATACATTTTTCATAGCATTGGTAAGGTGCTACAATCATATTACACGCTTTTCATGCTGCTGGTGTTGTTGGTATGGAGCTGTTGTGGGATTTTGCCAGAGTCCTATATTTTAGAGATTTTGATGGTGTAAAAGTCCTTTGATGCACGTAAAATTATTTGGTTAATATATATTGGTTTGTACATTTATGACAGCATGAAATCAATCATTGATCGCTTTAACAGCCACAACGAGAACCTTGGTTGGCTAATGGATCCTACTTCATCTGTCAAGGTAACACACATCCTGCATTATTATATATCTCCAAGCCCTACAAAGTATATTAATTTCATTTTTTCCTCTTGGTTTCCCCTTTTAGTCTTCCTGCAAAACTCAACCATTTTACCCTTCTTTCCAAACTCTATTGCCAACATTTCCATTAAACTCACTCACTGTGCTATAAACATACCCAAACAGTGTTATTATGCATTATTATTTCTTTTTTTACAAAATAAACTTTTGATATATTATTACTGCTTTTTGCTAGTTTTGGCAGAGAGAAGCAGCAAGCTTAAGGGAACAACTACAACATTTGCAAGAAAGCAACAGGTAAAATATTAAAACCAATACTTCAATAATTGTCATTAATTAATATGGAAACTAGAAAGTAATATTCTTACTTTTTTATGAGTAATTAACTACTAACAGATAATTATAATAAACTAGCAAAATTATACAACGCTGTGTTTTCTTTTTGTAAGCCAGTGACGTGAAAATATATTAGACAAGGTATAAAATAAAGAGTTACTATAATCCTTATTCAATACACAAACCCCTTCATATATATAGTCTAAATTAATAAATAAAAACATATAATCCCCACTTTTATACCTATAATACCACTACAAGCCTTTCAATAATTTCTACTAGGTACATGGACCACCCATTAATTGAAAAAAAAAACAACTTTCACTTTATTTGAGGACATCACACTCAATTTGAAAAGCTGGAGTAAATATATATCAACAATATTAGGTACTCATTCTTGAAAATAACGTCTAGTTTTTCAATTTCAGATTTCATTAAATAACTTGTATATATATACAAGCATTTTCATAGAAATACCACACAATTACAAAAGTTCTTAAGACTCAAACCAACTTTAAAACACTTTTGTACTAACCCGCGAGATCTTTAATCAGCCAACATAAGCACAATATCACAATTAATATTCAAGTAAAAAACAATATTACCAATAAAATGATGAGTCAACACCAACTAATATAATTTAACTTTTTTGTATTATAACTCTTGAATATTCTACGGGAGAGAGATCCATTTTATTCTTATTAAAGATCATCATTTATAGTTTATATATTGATTTTGAACATGATAATAAACTAATATGATCTAGAATGGTACAAAACCAATAGGAATAATCTATAATGTTTAACAACTATTAATTAATTTTATATCTTGATGTTCTTAAACTGTGAAGCCATTTATGTATGAATGTCAAATATATATTGGAACACCCATATAGAAAAGACGATTTCAAAATATATAATTGGGTGCAAATTTTATCTTACAAGTTGGTTTTGTAGGGTTGATTTAAGTTTAAAGTTCACTTCTTAATATGGTATCAGAACCTGGTTAAAGTCTATCCTAGCGAGATTTATTATTTGTTTAGTCTATTGTGTCACCCGCTATCGGGAAGTTTGTTATTTGTTAGACAAACTATTTCACACGCTATCAGACCATCCATTAATGTTTAGTTTCAGGCTCGAGATATATATATATATATATATATATATACCTATTGTTTGTTAGGCATGTTGTTCCACCTGCTATCGGACCACCCATTAATGTTTAGTTTCATGCTTGAGATGTATATACCTCGACATGAAGGAGATGTTGGAAGTCTCACATTAGCTAGAGATAAGACATTACTAGGAAAGAATGACATCTCACTTAAGCTACTACTTTAAAGTTATTAATCATGTGACACCTAAGCAAATGCTAAAAGGAAAACAAAAATACAAACATGCGGGGACCCAATCAAATCCGTGCAAAAATCAACGAGCATCTTCCGAGGAACAAATCAACCTAATCTAAAATCTAGGAGGTTAAACCTATTTCAAAAAAATCTAAACTAATGAGGCGAAATAATCAAGTAAAATCCTATTTATTTACAATCCCAACATTGGCTAAGGTATCTACACATCTATATTGTCTTCTCTAAATGTTTGAAACTTTAATATAATCAATTCATATGTTCTTTTATATAATTTTCAAGGTATTTCAAGAAAAAAGAAATATCTATTTGATATCAGCTTTCAAACAATGGATCTCTTATGAATGTACTGAATCATATCAAGGGATTTCTACCCTTCAATGCATGCAACACAAAAACACGCAGACATAAAAATCACAAGCAAGGATTCCAATTTTGTAATCTCATGATTGATTAGCTTACCTTTGTGATGATCATCCTTTGTATATCACTCTAATTCAACATAATTCAAATATATATTGAAAGTTCATATTTTAGTTAAATACACTTCATCTTGTTGTTCTGTGAAATAGAATCCCTTTGATTATATATGAGTTTGCACACTTGTAATGCTACAACAACTATCTTTGAATGATAGCAACTTACTTCTCACACACAATGTTGCCGTTTGGCCTCTCGAATTGCCAAACAATTCATACTTCATTTTCTATAAATATGCAGGCAACTGATGGGTGAAGAACTTTCTGATTTGAATATGAATCAGCTAAAGGAACTGGAAAATAAACTCCAAACTGGTTTGAGTAATATTCAAATAAAAAAGGTATTATGGTTCAAAGTTCAACAGAATGAGCTCCTCCTTATATGTTTGGTTTCCATTCATTTTCTTTTAGTAAAAAACCAAACTACTTTTCTTTTTCCTTAACACTGTGATTGTCAAAGGAAAATCCAAGTTACGTGGTATACAATTGTCATACACAATCATTTATTTCACCTGCAGGATCAAATGCTTAAAGATGAGATCAAAGAATTGCAAAAAAAGGTTCCGAGCATTAAGTTTCGTTCTTTTAATAAGTGTTTCTACAAATTTGAAATTTTCAGACCGATCTCCATTGACACCATTATGATTTGCAGGGAATGGTCATTCATCAACAAAATGAAGAACTTCATAAGAAGATAAACCTTATCCATGAAAATAATGTAGAACTACGAAAGGTAAAATCATCAACCAAGCATTTTCTATCTGTCATTTATACTCTAAAGTGTTAATATACAATGCCACGGATTGGTGCTTCACAATTTTTAACTCTCATGTAGAGTTAGAATATGCATCACATTTTCTTTTCATGTTATTTTCATACAAAAAATATTAACAAAATTAATGAAAATATATCTCAGTAGGTTTAATTTTTTGAAGCTTCAAGTTTATTATAGGGAAACTTAAATGATGGTTTGGATCCTACCTAGGTTATTGAAGCAAGGGATATGGAAAAAGAAAAGGCCACATGCTATCAGCAATGGATATGATACACTTGAACCTATCAGTTAGCAACAAAGCCAGCTTCAGCCTCAACACAGTGAATTACAAGAGGAAGCAATGATTATGTGGTATTCCCTCAAACTGATGATGTAAAAACTTTAACTGATGTAGTAAATTTTAGAGTAATAATTAGTTCCTTTTTCTAAAAAATGTAAGAAATCGTTTAGAAAATAAGCTATAATTCTCTAAATATAAACTGTACTAAACATGTTGTAAGTTTAAAAGTTTTATCTTTATGTGCAGTGCACATAAAGCCTGTGTGACTTATTAGATATCGATCGGACACATCGAGATGAAGATTTTCGATCCTTCTTATTTCTAAATGTGAATTGTCTATCATGAATCATGAAATTACAAACAATAAAATCTGTAATGTATAATATATGTGGAAAAGTAAATATATATTGTATGTCGTGAATCATGAAACGAAATTCAGGAAATTGCTTCCTACATCTTCTATAATTTTTCTTTACAAAACTCAGTTGTAAAATGAAGAAAGTGATATTTCAAGATTTGTAAATTTTTGAAATGCGATTAAAATTTTGTGGAAGTATTATGAAAAAACTAAACCCAAGAATGAAGTTGTGGTGGAACAAGTGGAAGAGTATTGATGTTTTCAAATTGTCTTATTGATAATATGTTTTTAGTTCATTTTAATGAAATTGATTGAATAATAAGTGAAAAAGTTTAATAATTTATTATTGTGAAATACAACTTAATAAGTAAATTTGAAGTACTTGTTTCGGTAACTCAGCTAAACAAAAACAAGAGTTGTTGGTGATGCTATAATAGTTGTGTTAAATTAAAATAAGTGATTTAAAATATGATTCAGTGAAAACTGGTGCCACTGTGTTGTGCGTGATCAGGGATCAAAATGGGTTTTCTGTATAGTGCCTAGAGGTGTGGAGGGTGTGATCTGGCGGTGGCAATGGATTTGGCAATGGGGAACAGGGCCTAGCATAGGAGAAGAAGGAGTGTGCATTAAGAGAAAATGGAGGTGCGGGAAGAAGCTTCTGTTAGTATGTCTAAGTTGGATTTGTTCCTCGTTTGTTTAGTATCATTGTTTGCCCACATAATTTTAATGTTAGTGGTTAAATATGTTTTTGTCTCTTAACTTTCATTAAATTTTGAAATTAGTCCATTTTGAAACTTTAGATTATTACACTAAATCCTAAACCCTAAACCCTAATTCTTCATCTTTTGAAATACGTAGATTTAGTCTTTTTAATCAAATTTTGTTAGGTTTATTTGATGTTTCATATGCATTTTGGGATTGTATTTGAGTTGTTTATACTGTTTCACACATTTTTACTTTAATGTTAAATCAAATGCTATTATGAAACGCACTTGACATGTCAAATAAACTTAACAAATTTGATTAAAAAGACTAAATCTACATATTTCGAAAGATGAAGGACTAAATTGGTCTAAAGTTTCGAAATGTACTAATTTCCAAAATTCACTGAAAGATAAGGAACCAAAAACATATTTAACCTTATTATTATTCTTCATAATATTGTCATTCATCATATAATGTTGTGTAATTGCTTGTTTCTATGTTCTCAATGATGAAAATTCCATCCCTATATATTAGCTTAACATTGTTATGGTTTAGTTCTGATTTGTTAGCCTAGTTAGTTTAATTAGGTCCCCTTAGGTTTTTTTAACTTTTTGACCTTTTGTTTGTGCTACTTTTTCTCAATCAATAAGACAATTTTTCTTGTTTCTATAATATGGTATCAGTAGAGCAATAATTTTCTCCATGCTTTCTTTTTTGGGTCTTCTTTTTCTTCGTTGTTTGCCTTCCTTTTGTCCTTGTGCCTTTCCATGGCTTCCAAAGAACCCTATCAAGTTCCTACCCATCCCCTTTTCTTACACCATTCGGATGAACTTAACATGCTTCTCACTTCTCAACCCTTAGATCATGCAACTACATCACCTAGAGTTGTGTGATACCAATGATTTTCGCTACTTGGTCAAGGACAAATATTATTGTCACTCATGGTTATACAACTCTGTTTCAAAAGAGATTGTCACAAACAACCTCTTCGTTTCCACCGCTCATGAGATTTGGAATCACATTTTTCAACTTTGGCGTCAATAATAAGATTCTATCAACGTGAGTACCTATTATACCAAGCTCAATTGCAAACCCAATTTCAACTGTTCTTATAGTGGTATTCATCAACATCAACAACACATCGATTCATAATATGTGATGTCTTATTTTATGGGTTTATATGATTCCTTCTCTCAAATCCGATGTAAAATTCTTCTCTCCGATCCTTTTCCATCAATCGGTAATGTTTACTCTCGCATTGGTCAAGAATAAGCTCGGCAAAAAATTGTTGATACTCAATCTTCCAATCATTATGAAAATTTAGCTTTCTTAATTAATTCTTCTCAAAAATCTCAAATTGATAAACAAAAATTTGCCAAGAAAATCCAACCTAGGTGAATTCATTATGATATATTTGGTTACACTAAAGGAAAATGTTGTAAGATCGTTGGATACCCTCCTAATTTCAAGAATCACTCAAATCTTTTCATTAATTAATCTCACCAATATATTTCATTAATCATTGTTCAATATCAATAATTAAGCAAATACCTCACTACAAAAAATTGTTTATTATCTATAAAATTCTTTCCGTAGATAATTTTCTTTTATTTACAAAAAAAAATTTATAAATAACATTAAAGTCCTGTCCATGGGAAAAAAAGTACATACAAATATTTTGTAGATATGCATGACAGATTTTTGAGAAATTTTTTCATACAAATAATTAGTTATAAAAATGAGTGTAGAAATAATTAAAATAAGAAATATAAAAATTATTTTAAAAAAATTATCTACGAGCACATCTCTTTTTACAAAACTGCTAAGAGACAATTTAGACAATTTTCTTATGATGAGCAAAGGGAACAACTGCAACAGAGCAAAATAAACAAATGGAGGGGAGCGCGAGAGATTTCTCACAAAAGCAAAAAAGGTTTAAATTTTTTTTACAAAATCAAAAAGAAAATCCATGTAGCATGCCACGGAAGGTCGTAAAAGTTGTAAAAAGTTGTAAGACACATGGGTTGTTAAAATGTCATTTCCTTGAAAAAAAATGGGAAACCGGAAAGATAATTGTTAGATGAAGGTAATGCATAGGTTAAGAGACAGAAAATATTAATTGACCTGCCAAGTTTTTGTGATAATCCATGATAAACGGTAAATTTGATTAACAAATATTATATCAAAAATCTCTTGTCATAGTGTTTAAAAGAATGTTAGAAACCAACTGAATAACATATCAGGTAAAATTAAATAAAATAAAAGTAATCTATGCGTTATTATTAAAATATAATACTGCATCTATATATTTAAGGATTAAATTTTCTTTTTATGATTATATGTGAGAACAGATGTCCGAAATGAATGGAAATGTAAAATATAAAAGTTACTTTTAGAAAAATTCTATTTATCTATAAATTTTACTGACTAATTTAAAAAACATCCAAATAGAAAATTCGAGAAACATTCAACCTTGATTATGTTCTATGATAATATAGGTTCAGTGTGGTACAGTGTAAAAAATTTAATCCCCTTAATTTCTCTGGGAAACAAAACACGGTGTTAAAACTTCCAACGATTCAAAGGAGAAACTAAAAGAACCATTCAGATGAAATGGTGGTTCGGAAATGGGGGAAGGAGGAGCTTCCTTTTCTCTGTAACTGGGTTGGGTGGGAGAGGCAGTAGGAGCCTGCGTTCAGACGCGGCGTTGGAAGCCATAGCTAAAGCTTCAGAAGACAGAGTTCCCAACATAGTTCTCTACAATTACCCTTCCTTTTCTGGGGCATTCTCCGCCCTCTTTGCTCACCTATTCCACACTCGCCACAATCTCCCATTCCTCGTATTGCCCTTCTCTGCGGTTCCCCCTCTGGCTTTCAGGTTCCTTTCTTCTTCCACTCCATAAATTTCCTTTCTTTTTGTAATGGGGTTTTGAGTTTCCTGTTGTGGAGCAGTTGAAGTTCTACTTTCTGTGCTTTACATCACTTCGAGCTTGAAACCATGAGATGGGGTGCTGCAAAGTTTTGGTTTTTGAATGATCCATTCATGAACTTCCATCTTTGTGACAACAGGGTTGAAGATTTGTGCACTAATGGCCTTGAGACATGTTATCTACTTGACTTTATTCCTCCAAAGGAATTCCTCTTCGACCTTTCCCGTAAATCAAAATGCAAGTAGGTTAATTTCCCTTGGTATTGTTTTAATGCTAGTATTGTAAAGATTCTGTGTAGTTTCTCTTGTTTTTATTGCGTATTAATTTAATTGTTTTTTATCTCTCTAGGATTATTGGGTTTGATCATCGGAAATCAGTTTTTAGACATATTCCACCTGCCAATGTTTTCCCTGAGAATATTATGATTAATGTAAACCTTGAGAAGAGTAGCTCTAGGGCTGTTTATGAGTACTTTGCTGGCAAACATGTGGATGTTAATATTCCTGATGGAAGTAAAAATGTAAGTTCTTTTATGTGCTTTAATTTCCAGAATCTCTGCAACCATGGCTGAAAATTTGAAAGATGCCTGAATTTCCTTTAGGACCAGGCTCCATGTTTGGTGGACTCAAAAGACAAAGGCCGAGTGGAGCTAATACTTAATTATATTGAGGATGGAGATCTTCGCCGATGGAGCTTGCCTGACATTAGGATGTTTAATATTGGACTGAGTGAATGGCGGTCCAGGTTTAGCTGCATTTCTAATCCATACATGTATAAGCAGGCATGATTGTTCTTCTTTTAAGATGGTTTCTGCGTTTTCTTCTTCTTGTTACTGTTGATGGAAAATTTAGAGTTTAACTCAGATTAAATGGATTAAGAAACAAGTGTATCAATCCATAGTATATTCTTATTCCTAAAGAGTATATAGTTTACTTAGGCCATGTCAAATAGCTTGACCAGGCTAATTAAAATGGACCTCTTCCATAGCAATTTTACAACTATTATTCTGTATGATACAGATTGTCAAACATGCATTTCCATGTTTTCTGTCAATGCATTTCCATGTTTTCTGTCAACCTTGGAAATGGAAAAATACATTTTGATAAGTTAATTGATTGTCTCAAGTGGCATGATATGACTAATACAAATTCAGAATTTTCTATTACACTTGTCACAGTGCCATACACTGATATCAGGTGTCGTAGCACCATCTACTATGTTGCTTCCTTGCTTTATAAGCCTTGTTGTGTAATATTTCAAAAAGTAAAAGAATCTTTACCATTCTTCGTGTAAGTTATTGTCAATTTCTCTTTAGTTATCCTGGCTTTGCTGAATTTGTTCTGTTCTTTGGAAAAATCCTCATTGCAGTTGCTGGAATTAAGTGCTGAAGATTTAATTGATAAAGGATATTCATATCGTTCAGCTCGTCAAAATGCTGCAAGCAAATTGCTGGAAAAGGTGTTCAGGGTTCGACTGGGTAGAGGATTTTATGGAGAGTGCCTGGTAATATTTCGGTATACGATCATCTTAGTTTCTGTTACTAAAATGCCAAAATTTTTATTTCTTTAAGTTTCTGTTGTTTTAAACTTAGTTAATTATGAATGAAAGTCAAATTTGTGCGGTGAACTTTGTCTCTTTTCTTTTTAATGCTCAATTTATAACTAGTACTTTCCAATTAATTGATTATAATGGCAACATTTGATGTGGTAACCCCCACCCCAGTTTGGCAGCTGAGATTTATAATCAGGTTTTGTTGCCATGATTTGCTGTGTAGGGAGTTCGGGCAGATGAGAATTCCAACTTAAGTGATGAAATTGGCAAGCTTCTTAGTGTAAAAAGTGCTGCTAGTGGTCTTAGGTGAGGTAATTTATTGAAGAGAAAGGTTTATCAAATTTATGTTTAATTTTATGTTATTATCTTGTAGTAGAATGATCTTCCATGTGGTTTTCTGAGAGAAAGAAAAGTTTAGTTTAAGGCGTCACTCTAACTATTGAAATATTTTCTTAGCATGGGGATTCAAATAGTAATTATATGTACAAGTGGTTAAGTAAAAATTCCAAAAAACATTGGAATTATATAATCTTACCAATTAGGTTTTATTCATCATTGACAGGCCAATAGGGGCTGTGATATTCATGCAAAGGAATAATCTCAAAATGTGTTTGCGTAGCACTGATACTGCCACTGATACCTCTGAGGTTGCAAAGGTGTGTCTTCTTTGTTTCACACATTTCTGTCTTACCTTTTTATAGTTAAACACTTTGTCATACATTAACGAGTTTTCTACTCTTGGAACCTGAAGGCGTATGGCGGAGGTGGTTCCCCAAGTTCCAGCTCCTTCATGATAAGGATGGATGAGTACAACCAATGGATTACAGGGAATTCATCTTGATCATTCATGGGTTTGAATTTCAAATGTTGGCTTATACTTTTGTAACACTTGTGACAGTGTATACAAGTTTTCTGTTCCTGAAATTGCATGCAAAGATAATCATTTGATTAAGGGGATTTATTCATGAAGAAAATGGTGAGGTAATGGCACTTGCATTCTCCAAATGGTATCAGAACAGGTTCATAGACTTTTCTGACATTGTTGCTGCATATGGCGAGACTGAGAGAAAAGAATGTAGAGCATGGAAGCATTCTATTCTAGGACAAAAACTGTAGATGATGATATTCAAGTTCAGCCAATTAGAAAGAAAAATTCCTGACATTTTCTTGTTAGTTTGAGATTCCAATACTGCTGCTGGCATTGTTTCTTCGACCACCAGATATCAACTTCACAGCATTTAGCTGAAGTTTCTGATTAATATTGCAAATTTTATCATTTTCCCTCTTTAGCCATATTTGGGCAGCAGCTTCTTACTGGACCGCCATAACTTCTTCCATGTAAAAAGTTTTCTGTTTTTGACTTTTTGAAGGTTAAAAATAACTTCGTTGGATTGTGTAATTTGGAAGTGAAAAATCATTTCTAAAAATTGAAGAGGGTTATGAAAAAAATAGTTTAGACTTCATAATTTGAAAGTCATTTAGCTTTTGGATTACATAATAATGACTTTCAGACTGTACGATCTAAGTTTTTTTTTTTTTAAGAAAAGTAATGTTTCTTTGGTTACACAATTTCAAAGTAATTTTTCACGTCTGGATTGTATAATTCAGAAAATTAATGGGGTGCAGGAAGAAATACTCATTGCTCAGAACCTTCCCTTGTAATGTTGGGTTTGTCACAGAGGGAACCAGAATAATTTTTCATTCACGAACTGGCTTTATCTGCAATACCAAAACTTTGAAAACAAAAGTTTAACACTCTATGGTTGAATGTGTTTCTATTACTGAGTGAGAGTGAAAATTATATATCCTATTAAGGTCTTCGTTCTAAAGGTTATTATTTGATAGAACGTTTCGAGTTTCAACCCATCTTAGTATATTGACTATCTTAGCTTAAGCATATGAAACACAACAAAAATTTCTTTTAGGGTGCAATAAACCATTTATATTACTTTTAACCCAAAATCTTAAGATAATAAGTTTATGGGCATTTATTCTTATATGATGCTCAACTTTCTCATTTTTTACTCCATCGGTGACTTAGACTTACATTTGGAATTTTAACAGTTTCTCCCTCAAGGGTGAGTCTCTTATACTACATTGGTACACTCTCCCTCCAGCGAAAGTTTTACCAACACGAGTACTCTTTTACTGTATTTTTTGTACCGTTGTTCTTCTTAACGGGACATGCTTACCTGAAACCCTCGGCAGGAAGACTTTCGATACAAGGACCATATTACACTCGTCTGAACCGATTTTAACCATCGACTCTGATACCACTTATTAGATCTATCGATAGGTTTACTGAGACAATTCAACACCAATGAGATATGAATTTAACCCATATACAAAGCATTGACACCACTTTAATATTTTTTTAACCAAAAATAAATTCCAATAATTACAAAAAAGAAAATCTATCTGCCAGATTCAATTAATAAAAAGAATTTTGACTGCATAACATTTATAATTTATTAGCAAATGTAATGAAATGAAATATACCATATAAAGTTAATTAAAAGGTTTTTAGATTACACTATTTTTCTAAATAGAATTTAATTATTTTAATAATAGTTTTTAGATAAGAAGCTTTCAAGTTAATGAAATGAAATCTATTCTAATTTTATTATTAAACTCTTATGAAGAAATTGTTTATATATTTCAGTATTATTTTACTTCAGACTAGGTTTTTTCATATTAAAATTAAAATTATAAAAAGTAATTTCACGACATTTAACGAAATTTAAGAAATACAAGCAACATGGTTATCTATTTGTATTTGAAATTTATTAAATTAAGAAATGAACTTACTCATCATTTTAAAAATATTAATAGACCGTAATAAATAATTAAAAATCGAGAAAATGTATTACAAATACGTGTTGGGTTAATTCCCTAAATTTATATTCACATTTTTGTTTTGGTTTTGGGTGGTGTCTAAAATTATGTATACATGTAAAAAAAAAAAATCACTTTTGTATATCTTGAAGTACACGAAATGTATATACGTATACGATGCCCCCATTTCCACCTCTCGTTATGACCACACTACTTTCGTCAGCACAAAACCCTAAACCCTAATTTAAAGCCAAACCCTCCCCTCTCTAACCCCCAATTCCTCATCCCTTGTTTCTTTCTTTCTAATTTGCCATGGCCGCCGCCACCGCCTTGCTCCGTTCTCTCCGCCGCCGAGACTTTCCCACTTCCTCTATTTCCGCCTTTCGATCGGTACAACGCGGCTGCCTTTTTAGCATCTCCAAGTTCACTCTTTCTACGCGATTAATTTCACTTCTCATTTTTCTGTGATGTATGCTGAATTGGGTTACGAATGTATCAACTCAGTCTCTGGCTTATTTTATTCTTCACTTAGCTGCTTAGAAACTATATATATTTTTTACTGATTGATTCTTAAGATCTTTCAGACGAGCTTCCTTATATTCTGCTTGTGTGAAATAAAAGATGAAAATTTAACTCTTCTATGTTACGTATTGCTAGATCTTGGAAATTAACGGTTTTGTAAAGGTTTTGAGAACCCGACTTGCGTGATATTCCATTTTTATAGAAGCTAGAAGCAGATTTTACTTTGATATTGTTGCCTTATGTATTGGCTCGAAATTTTGCTAGATTTTCTGTGTTTTTCTGTGGTACTGACTTCATTTTTGCTTTATCCCTTATGGATGCTGTTGCGTTGTTGTATCTATATTTTTTTAAACCATAATTGACAAATTTAGAACTGCTTATATATTTAAAACCTACACAGTAAACTTATGAACGATAGTTGATATTATGTCGTCATTTGTAGAATAATGATGGTTGGACTTGTGTTAATGATACACATGGTGAACATTATTCAGAAGGTAATTTTAATTTCTGTCGTATGTTTTTGCACAGTTGACGAGTGGCACGAAGACATCGTATATAGGTCACAAGTGGGCTAGTTTGTATCGACCATTCAGGTGCAGTTTGTCGTTCTGTTTTTTTAGTTTTCATACTTATATATAGAGACAGATATTGTACATGTCTCGACTTTATTCATTGTAAAACTTCATCCTCACCGCAGTTCAAAGCCTGCTGGTAATGATGTCATTGGAATTGATCTGGGTACTACCAATTCATGTGTTGCTGTTATGGAGGGAAAGGTAAGATTTTCTCTCTTAATTTGTTTTGACATGTTTTCAGTGGTAATGCCTGTGCGAGCTAACAGTTATGACATTTTCAGAATCCTAAAGTCATTGAGAATTCTGAAGGAGCTCGAACAACACCATCAGTGGTTGCCTTTAACCAGAAAGGGGAGCTTCTTGTTGGTACACCTGCCAAGCGTCAGGCTGTGACTAACCCTACAAACACTCTTTTTGGAACCAAGCGAATGATTGGTAGGCGGTTTGATGATCCTCAAACTCAGAAGGAGATGAAGATGGTACCATTCAAGATTGTTAAGGCACCCAATGGAGATGCTTGGGTTGAAGCCAATGGTCAGCAGTACTCTCCCAGCCAAATTGGTGCTTTTGTTCTCACCAAGATGAAGGAAACTGCTGAATCATATCTTGGGAAGTCAGTTTCAAAAGCTGTAATTACTGTACCAGCTTACTTCAATGATGCCCAAAGGCAGGCAACAAAAGATGCTGGAAGAATTGCTGGTCTTGATGTCCAGAGAATCATCAACGAGCCCACTGCTGCTGCACTTTCATATGGGATGAACAACAAGGAGGGTCTCATTGCAGTTTTTGATCTTGGAGGTGGAACTTTTGATGTGTCCATCTTAGAGATTTCTAATGGTGTTTTTGAGGTATTAAAACTTGTTATTCTGTGCCTTTCTTAACCTGCCATTAGGAATAATTTTAGAAAATTCTTATTGATAACATTTTTTGTGTCCAGGTGAAAGCAACAAATGGTGACACCTTCTTGGGAGGAGAGGATTTTGATAATGCTTTATTGGACTTTCTAGTGAACGAATTCAAAAAATCTGAGAGTATTGACCTTTCAAAGGACAGGCTTGCCTTGCAGAGGCTTCGGGAAGCTGCTGAGAAAGCAAAAATAGAACTTTCTTCAACATCTCAAACAGAAATCAATCTTCCTTTCATCACTGCCGATGCATCTGGTGCAAAGCATTTGAATATCACACTGACTAGATCTAAGTTTGAGGCTTTAGTAAACCACTTGATTGAAAGGACAAAGGCACCGTGTAAGAGCTGCTTGAAGGATGCTAACGTATCTATCAAGGATGTTGATGAGGTTCTTCTTGTTGGAGGGATGACCCGTGTGCCTAAAGTCCAGGAGGTGGTTTCAAATATCTTTGGAAAGAGTCCTAGCAAAGGAGTGAATCCTGATGAGGCAGTTGCCATGGGAGCGGCTATTCAAGGTGGTATCTTACGCGGAGATGTTAAAGAGCTATTACTCCTCGATGTCACTCCACTTTCTCTGGGTATCGAGACTTTGGGTGGTATATTTACCAGGTTGATCAACCGTAACACCACAATTCCGACGAAAAAAAGCCAGGTAATCCTTAAACATTGTCTTAGACTACTGTTTTCTACTTTCCAGTCCCCTTGGTCAGTCTTTCGTATTTAACATTGAAATCAGGCAATTATATGCGTAATTAAAGGGCTTAAGTAAAGATTTGCAAATTAAAGAGCTTAAATGCTAAACTTATTTTACCCAATTTAGTAATTTTAGATGTTGAGCTATTTGATTTTGTTGCTATTAGGTAGAGTCTACTTATGACGTATGCGATTATTGTTTCAGGTGTTTTCAACAGCAGCTGACAATCAGACTCAGGTTGGTATCAAAGTTCTACAAGGTGAGCGAGAAATGGCTTCAGACAACAAATCGCTCGGAGAATTTGAGCTTGTTGGCATTCCTCCAGCCCCAAGAGGTATGCCTCAGATTGAAGTCACATTTGACATTGACGCCAACGGGATTGTTACCGTCTCTGCCGAAGACAAATCCACTGGGAAAGAACAGCAAATCACCATCCGATCATCTGGAGGACTCTCAGAAGATGAGATCGATAAGATGGTCAAGGAAGCAGAGTTGCATGCTCAGAAGGACCAAGAAAGGAAGGCTCTCATTGACATTAGAAACAGTGCAGATACAACCATCTACAGCATTGAGAAGAGTTTAGGTGAATATAGAGAGAAGATTCCAAGTGAAGTGGCCAAAGAGATTGAAGATGCAGTATCAGATTTGAGAACGGCAATGGCAGGGGAAAATGCCGATGAAATTAAGGCAAAGCTTGATGCAGCGAACAAAGCTGTCTCCAAGATTGGACAGCACATGTCAGGTGGTTCTAGTGGTGGTTCCTCCTCCACCGGAGGTTCACAGGGTGGTGACCAGGCTCCCGAGGCAGAGTACGAAGAAGTCAAGAAGTGAGATATTTAAAGCGTGGTTGCTTTTGTTTCTTCCCATTAATCATCACATAATTGCATGAATACAAGGTTACTTTGTATCTAATGTTGAAAGCCATTTTTTTTCTAGAAGGCTCTTGATTTGTAGCACTTTTGGAGTCCGAACACGGCTGCTTGAATAACGATATCGAATTTTTTGCATAAAATTAATTAGTTCACTATTGTGATTTTCTATTGCTAGTGTTTGCACTTAGATTGGAGATTTGCATTCACATGTAAAACTGCTAACGCCCTCGGCACACTTTATTTATTCCGTTATCATTGTACCTTGATTTAGTGTAGTAGAGGCAGCTGTAGACTTTGAAAATCTAAGGCTGATTAGAATCCCAATCTGAAATCTTCAATAGTTGTGGTTTCTTTACTCGTTCAAAATGCTAGACTTCTTTCAGCCATTATGAAGGACGTCACCCTCAGGCACCTTAAAAACCGTCCAACCATACAGAAATGTCAATGATTTTGAACTTGTAAACCAACTCGAGTTGGGTCGGAAAAAATACAGTTTTTTTAAAAGTGAGTTAGTATATAATTTTCAATATCAATCATTTATTAATTTTTATTATTTTTTTATAAATTTTTTATCATAATCATTTACTATATTTAATTTTGTGTATTAATAAATTTATCTTTTAAAATATTAAAATATTATTCAATAATATTTGAATAGTTCAGATGTTTAATTTATTTTATTTGTCAAATAGTTAAGTTATCAAATTATAACTAAAAGAAATTGACAAATTATTTAGTTATATTGTTATAGAAAATGAGTTGAGTTAATCGATTTTAATTATGGTAATACAAAAATTATATATAAAAAAAAGGAAGAATAAAATATTTTTAAGTTTATCAATCCATTAGATTAAACATTATGGATTGAGTTTTTAGTTATAAAAAATGAGTTAGATTAAACTAATTTATTTTTAACTTATGATGAAATATGATTCTACTTTATTGAATTAATCGAAAGTTGTTGATGGTGTTTACTCTCTTATATTACAAATTACACTTTTTATAGTTCAATGCAGGTTTCTATTGGTTAAGAATAATAGTTCAATGCTTATAATTATATTGTGATAACTTTGATGTAGTGTTTATGACTAAGAATAATATAATTGGATTTTAAAGTAAGCACATTGACATTAAATATCTAGCCATAAGAGTTAGTTGGTTATTGAACACGTTAGCACTTAGTTGATGATTGTCAATTCTTTGACTAAAGACATCATTAAATAGAATTTTAAGGATCATTTAGCACAAATGGGACTTGGTTCCATGTTGTGACAATAATTAATTTTACTTTAATAAAATCCTTATTCATTTTTTTCCTCATTTTATTGTGCACATATTTTTTTATTTTGAGAAAGTGATTTATTGATTATAGTTAAGATTCCTTATTTTATTGTGCACATATTTTTTTATTTTGAGAAATTTTGTTTGACCCAAAATAAACATGTGATTTATTGATTATAGTTAAAAATCTATGAGAAACTTGATATATTGTGATACATTGGAGACAATACTCATTTTTGGAGGACTGATCCTTGTATTTAGTTTCTTGTATTGATTGATAATGTGATAAATAGACCAAGTAGGAGAATGTTGACAATTTCTCAAATATGGAAGATAAGATGAAATATGCATGTTAAATTATTATTTCCATAAATATGTTCCATTTAGTTAATCAATTTTTAGAAATGTTGCATGAATTTTGACACCGTAATCCCACAAAATTGATTAACTAAATGGACCATATGCGAATAATTAATTTAACGTGAATATCTCATATTATCTTGCACAATTCTTATCTTTTAAAACATAATTTTGAGACATATATGATTGATATATACCAATCCTTTTAGTAGGATGACAATAAACTCGTCTCGTGGATATTGTCTGAACCCGTTTTCGTTTTGATAGGAAATCTCCGTATTGATTGAGTATGAGGAATACCCGACTTTTTCAATAGAGTATGGGGATATATATATATATATATATATATATATATATATATATATATATATATATATATATATATATGCCCTGTCCTCGTCCTCATACCCATAATACTCATTTCCGCCATATTCATGTCTCCGTTTAAATTATTAAAATACTCATAATCTATTAAGTATCCTTTTATATATATATATATATATATATATATATATATATATATATATATATATAAATATATAAATATATAAATTTATATA
>Ga0214542_1001755_pt1 | contig 44856 bp, 30 predicted proteins | sample CNSS1metaG_FD_160096 | JGI IMG/M metagenome (GOLD analysis project Ga0214542, IMG submission 160096) | Root nodule microbial communities from cowpea collected in UCLA plant growth center, Los Angeles, California, USA - CNSS1 | ecosystem: Host-associated > Plants > Roots > Nodule | place: USA... | reverse complement strand
TAAATATATATATATATATATATATATATATATATATATATATATATATATATATATATATATATATATATATATATATATATATATATATATATATATATAGAGAGAGAGAGAGAGAGAGATAAAGTATATGAATAAAATAAAATAATAAGTTCTTCTTGTAACATATCTCTTATATTTATCACATATGTTATATCTCTCCTATTTGCACTTTTTATTTGTTTTGTTGTTCTTTACATTTGAAAAATTATTTCAATTCAAAAAAAATGGTTACTAAAAGTAGTAAAATAATAAAACTGAAAAGTATTTTTTTTATTATAAATAATTATTTAAATTTAAAATATAATAATTAAGAGGATAAAATTAAAAAAACAAAAAAGGACACAAAAAATGTTTATCTCTTTATATATGTAGTTGTATTATTATTATTTTTTTTATCAATATTATTTTAGTGTTATTATTATTATTATTAATTATTGTTATTGTTATTGTTTATTATTATTGTTATTATTATTATTATTATTATTATTATTATTATTATTATAGTTAGACACACATGTTACATTTATCTACTACGAGATCATATATCAATTATTTACACTTTTTATTTATTTGTTGTTCATTTTATATATATGTGTAATTATTTTAATTTGAATTAAAAAATAGTTACTAAAATTAGTAAAATGATAAAACTGACAAATAATTTTTTATTATGAATAATCGTTTAAATTTAACAAATAATAATTAAGAGGATAAAATTGTAAAAACAAGAGAGAACACAAAAAATGTGTATCTCTTTATATATAGTTGTTGTATTATGAGATATTATTATAATGGTATTGTTATTATTATAATTAGACACGTATCTTAATTTAATTTACTACGATATATTTTTTTAATTACTTGTCTTTTTTATGTGTTTTATTGGTAATATATATATATATATATATATATATATATATATATATATATATATATATATATATATATATATATATAAAATGGGCATAGAAACAAACAATACAGGATTTACACATGGTCATAAATTTGTTACATTCTTTTTATCACAAGCAAATAATTCATTAGTAATTAAAGCTAAACTTGAGCCGAAGATAACTGCATATGAAATACATAAACTACATGGTATACAAACACACTAATCCAGATCTAGAGTTAACATATTCACACAATGTCAACTCTTATTCTTCTATCTCCTTCACAAACTTCTTAAGATTCTCATAGGATGTTCCTCCTTTTGCTATGTTGTTCAACACTTTCTCCTTTAACACCATAGACCTAGATTTCATGTTCTCATCATCATTAAAGAACTGTTCCACTTTATTTTTCAATTCCTCTCGTGATACAACTCCATTTTTATCTTTGTCAATCCCCAATCCAACATTTAACTCATCACAAATATGTGTTTTGTTGGAAAGTTGGTCTCCAAAGTATGGCCAACACAAGAAAGGTACCCCATTGGACAGACCTTCCATGGTAGAGTTCCAACCACAATGAGTCACAAAACATGCTATGGCAGGGTGACTTAAAACCTTTTGTTGAGGTGCCCAACTAACAATCTTGCCTTTGTTCCCTTTGAACTCATGAGGGTATTCCATTTTATTGTCTTCTCTTATGACCCAAAGAAAGGTTCTGTTGGTGAGGTCTAGTCCTAGGGCAAGTTCATTGAATTGGTTTTGGTCAAAAAGAGTGAAACTTCCAAATGCAACATACACCACAGAACCATGAGCTTGTTCATCTAGCCAACTCATGCAAGAGTGATCTTCCTCCCAGAATTGTCCCATTGATTTTGTAGTTGCACTTTTGTTATTATCATTATCATTGTTCCTCAACAATGGCCCAATTGGGAGGATCTTCGGCATGTACAATAATGTCCCAGGTTCAAGTTCAGGTGTGGTGTTGCAAAGCCACCATTCTGTCAAATGAATATGTTCTGCACAATACAGCAAATACTTGAGCACTTTCTTACCAGTTTTTGGCTCACCCATATTCAACCAGAAAAAGTCTTCTGTGTCCATCTCAGGCATACTTGGCGAAATCCGAATTCTCCTTTCTGCCGCTAATGTTAATCCTTCAGTGAAAAACACAACAGAAAAAGAAAATAATTAGCTTATGCAATATATTGTATATGTCGAAGATCCTAGGGTGACTAAAAATACGAGGAGTATATAATATATAAGTGTGCAGTGACATTTAAGACTTTAAGTTAGTAAAGACAATTAAAAAATTATTTGAGTCTCATTCGTACAACCTTTAAAAAATAAAAGTAAAGAATTGAGTAAAACAAAATTTAGGAGGCACAAATATATGAGATTAGGGAACAAAGTTATTTGGTAAGAGTTTTAACAAAATTAAGGAGTGTTTGTACACGTTCAACTACATGTAAGTCGGTCAATACAAATCTCATCTTACAAGTCGATATATTAAGATTAAAAAAGTTTATTTTTTAATCTTAATACCTAAATCAGAGTCTAAAATGAAATTATAATATTGTTACCTAGATCAGAGTCTACAATGCCGTCATGAATAAGCATAGGGACGCTATGCAGCAAGGTGAAAATAGTTGCTGATGCTGGACACAACACTGCTCCTTTGATTCCCATTTTCCTTCCAACATCCAAAGCCCAAGCCATGCACAAATCTGCAACAATGAGGTTGATTTTACTCTCATCTTTCAGATGAATATCCTCTATGAGCTTCTCAAGTGCTTCTGGCATGGCTTTTGGAATGGCCTCACACAGCTTGGCCTGATCGTTTCTGTCATCATGAGGTCCTAAACCATCAGGGATTGATACCAACTTCAGCACCGATTCTTCATCTTGTTGCTCCACCATGGAACTCACCACTCTCCTGTGGTTAAACTCTGTGTTCACAAAAATTACTTTGCATCCATTCTCAACCAACTTCTGTGAGAATGTCATCATGGGATTCACATGCCCTTGTGCTGCATATGGTAAAGCTAACACAGTTGGAATTCCCATTATTTGGTTTCTGTTGATTCTGAATTCTGAGGCTAATTATGCATTCATTGTTCATATATCATATATATATAGGCACTATCCTCACTAGATCATAATCAAATGTCTGTAGTTTTATAGCAATTACTATCTCTGTCGTGATCAGTCTAAATTTTCGGCTATTATACTAAGTTCTATGAACATTGATCATGTAAGAAATGTAGAAAGTTTCTTGTGTTCATATCAATGCGACTTTGTTATCCTATACCTTTTCAAATTTCCTTTTACTTCTCTGATTCGACTTCTAGTGTTTTTATTATCATTAAACTTGTGGTTTAGAAGTATTGAATTAGGAGAATTATATAATTATTATAAGAAATATCTGTTTTAATTTGAATGTATTTGAAAGGGAAGGTAACAAATATGAAGTTTTCCGAATAATAAAATTTTCTAAAATTTGACAACTTTTGTAAATTAATAAATGGAGATAAACTATTTTATTTGTTTGATCACGTACTTTCCAAGATTCGTGTTTTCTGAGTTTGCTAATAAGTTTCCATTCCAGGAAAAAGAAAATTACTATTTCGTTACGAAATGGTATTCGTATATAAAACAAATGGACAGATTGGTGTGAACATTGCATTTCACACTTAAGAAAGGCTAATTTGTAAGGTAACGATTTCGTCAATTTTCCACAAACGTCAACTAGTCAAAATACCATAATTTATATATTATTCACATTTTTTAACTAATATTTACTTGAAAAGAAGACAGCCACACACGTAAGAGTTCATGTGTTTGTGCAATTGCTCTTTCGAGCTTGGAGTACATAACCAATGTTGAAATAAAAAACATCCAATATATATATATATATATATATATATATATATATATATATATATATATATATATATATATATATATAAATGTTACGAAAGGGAAAAGACACCTAATAAAAATATGAAAAATGTTGTAATCAAATACACCTTAGATTTGGTGAGAATGAGAGATATTCCACAAAAATTGGAAGGTGTTGCAATCACATAAACTTGATTTTGTCAATTGAATTTTATTTTTTGTATTTTTCTTTGCTCATATATAAAATGGGTGACATGATTACTAGAAATATAACTTTTCATTTAATTACTAACTAAAAAATATTAAAAATATATTTATCACATGCACAATTAATCCACACTTTACTAGATTACAAGAAGAAGAGAGATGCCATAAAATCAAATGATATTGCAAGGATATCAAGAAGCACTAAACGAAGAAGTAAGAAGTGGTAATGCTCATTGAATCTACATGTGACCATAAATTCTTATGTCGTGAAATATGTATTCTTTAAGTTACGAAAAAAATGAACTTAAGAGAGTCCTCTTGGAATTAATTTCCATCATGAAGTGTGAAGGGGTCGCAAGATAAAGAAAAATGAAAAAAATTTGAGAAAATGCTCAAAAACTTTTCTTGACATATGTGAGACATTAAGTTATGATGAACAAATGAATCTCTAAGAAGATACCAGATCAGGTGAGTCTAATGTAAGACCTAGCAACAAATGTTTAACCAACTTCGAGAGATTATTTTATTTTATTTTTGTTTAGGGAGACTTTCTGTATACTTAGAGAGCCAGAACTAGTTTTGTATACTCGATTGTAAGCCAAAAGTTGACATTAATAATGAAATTTATTATTGTTTAATTTTGAAGAACTAGATGAAGTCTCATTCAAGTGAAGAAATATTTTATATATTTTTTTTATCGGCAAATAAATGATATATTAATAATAAAGTACTTGGAGGTACTTTAACCCTTTTACACAAAAGATAACTAGTTCATCAATTACGAAACCAACAAGTAACCCATATAGTTTTAGCTACCAAGAACATTTTCATCTTCCTGTAGATTTTCACAAAGGATTATCAATACTATCCTATACATATAGGTAAAGTGAGTACATGAGAGTATTCTTTTACTCATTTATGTTATACTCAACCCTCAAACACAAAATATCGGCTTGTCACAAGTTACAATCACTCCTCTTGCATATTGAAATACAAGTGAAAAAAGTGGTTCCAATGAATTTCCAGGTAGACCTCTCCTTGCAACTACTCTACGAAGAGCTCATCCAACCATAGAATAGAGTGATTAATCCATATAGAGAGCTGGAGACTACATCTGCAAGGAAAAAAATCAAGCACTCTAGACTGTAAAGTCTAGGCTATAAGTTAGAAAACCATATACATGTAGCCTATTATTGCCCCTAACTTATTAAAGCAAAAAGGATAAAGAGTTTCTAAGCTATGACCTTAAACACAGAATGGGACATAAGCACCAATCAAAAAATGAAAAATTTACATTTGTCATTTTATTTTTCAACCATGCCCATACCTTCACTTGGGCCAAACTAAAGATCTCTTCAGGGTCTGGTACACCTTTCCTAAATACAATATTGTTCCTATGATTCCATAAAGTCCATAATATAGCAATCCACATCCCTTTCCATAACATATTACCTTTGAGGTCTAGCTCTAAAAGATGAAAATGTTCAAAATGTGCTTGAATTTGGTTATGGCTTACCCCCAAGTCCCCAGTCCATTTGTTACACATATTCCATATGTTGGTAGTCACTTTACCGGTAATCAGAAGATAGTTGATGGTCTCGTCCTACTCACCGCACATAACACAACTAACATTGTTTAAAAAGACCTCTCTATGCCTTAAATTAATCATTGTCGGCATCCCATTTAGAATAGCCCGCCATACAAAGAACTTTGTAGATGGTATAACCTTTACTCTCCAAAAGCCCTCAAAGAATTGTTTTTTATCTGAAGGGCATGAACCTTGCAACAAATTATATGCTGGCTTAATCGTGTATATCATATCTTTCCCATTATTCCACATCCACATATTGCTTCTTCCTTTAACAAGAGTTTTGCTATCAATTTCTTCCAAGAACGTTTCAATTTGAGGCTTCTCCCATTCAAACCAATGTCTTCTCCAAGACAAAATCCATTTCCATCTATCATTGTCCCACTTCCCGCATTCGCTTATTGTTTTGTCTTTGTTATATGTGTTGGCATATAACCTAGGATAAGCCTCCTTAAGTGATCTATCTCCCGTCCATTTGTCTTCCCAAAACAAAATCCTACTTCCCGAACCTACTTTCCACCTCACATTCTCTTCAAACCATTTGTTGTCATCACTAGATCCACAAATCTTTCTTAAATCTTTCCACCATCTAGATTCATTTTGAATAGTCTTTCTATCATCCAGACTTTTCTAAGATCCATATATAGACTAAGACATCTTTCCATAGCCCCTTTTCATCAATACCTAATCTCCACTTCCACTTAGCCAAGAAAGCTTTGTTGAATAGTTTTATATTTTTGATACCTAAACCACCTTCCCCCCTTGGTTTACATAAGGTTTCCCATTTCACCCATGCTATTTTCCTCCCTTCTGCGCCCCAACCCCATAAGAATTTTCTTTGTATTCTCATTATATCTTTGCTAACTATGATCGACATTTTGTATAAAGACATATAATACAACGATACAAATGTTAAAACTGATTTAAGTAAGCACACTATCCTAGCAAAAGATAAGAACCTTCCTTTCCACAAAGTTAATTTTTTCTTTATTTTATTCACTATAGGCTCCCAAAATTGCTTCCTTCTAGGATTTCCTCCCACATATACAGCTAGATACTTGAATGGGACATTCATTAATCCATAATTGAGTATATTAGAGCTTCTTAAAAATTCATCTTCCCTAACCCCCACGCCTCCTAGCTTACTCTTATGGAAATTAATCTTAAGACTTGATGCAAGTTCAAAGCATCTGAGGATACTTTTAATAACCACTAGATCATTAGAACTTGGCTTGCAAAAGAACAAAGTATCATATGAAAATTGCAGCATATTGACATTAAGCTTATTTCTCCCTACCCTTATGCCTTCAAGCAAATTCATCTTATCAGCTTGTCTAACTAAGCCCGACAATCCTTCTGCGACTAAAAGAAATAAGAGAGGTGCTAGAGGGTCCCCTTGCCTTAATCCTCTTGTTGAAGTGAACTCTTGAGTTGGCTACCATTCACAAGGACAAAAATTATGGATGACTCAAGGCATGCTTTTATCCAACTTATCCATTTAGTTCCAAACCCCAATGTGCCTAACATATAGTATAAGAAATCCCAATTAATTGAGTCATATGTCTTTTCAAAATCCAACTTTATTATCAAGCATTGCTTCTTGTTATTGTGTGCTTCCTCAATTATTTCATTAGCCACAACAACACTATCCAATAAACCTCTGCCCTAAATGAAAGCGGAATATTTTCTGTAAATTAGACTAGGCAAAACAAGCTTAAGTCTATTAGATAGGATTTTAGCTATTATTTTATATATGCAGCCCACCAAGGAAATAGGTCTATATTCATGTAAGCCAATAGGGTTATCTGTTATGGGTATCAAGGATATGAAAGAAGCATTGCACCCTTTTGGAATGAAGTTATTTACTTGAAAATCAGTTATAGCTTGTTCAAAATCCCTTTTAATAATTTCCCAATGCTTTTTAATAAATCTAAAATTAAAACCATTTGGTCTAGGAATCTTAGTGCCATCACACTACCATATAGCTGTTCTAATTTCATCCTCTGAAATCACCCTAGTTAGCTTTTCATTATCCTGCTCAGTTATAAAATTAAACTCTATTTTTTCAAAACCTAATTTGCAATGGTATTGAGTCTGTAAGCCTTTGTTTAAAGTAATCCTTTACAATCACTTTCACCACATCTGGTTTCTCACACAATTGCCCGAGGATATCCACACCTTTGAGCTCATTTTTCTTTCTTCTCCAACTCACTATAGAGCGAAAATACTTAGAATTAGAATCGCCTTTTCCTATCAATTTGGCTCTTGAATTTTGTTTCCAAATCGCTTCTTGCACGTGGCTCATTGCACTGAGTTCACTAAAGAGCTTTATTCTCTCTACTCTTTGGTCATCCTCTAAAGTGCTCTCATTATCCAACTTGTCCAACTCCCGTATTTTATTAATAATGTTCTGCTTTTGAAGATTAACATATCCAAACACATCTCTATTCCATAACTTTAGATCTTTTTTCAGTTTCTTGAATTTCTCTTTTAGTTTAGATAGACCATCACCGTACACATTATAGGTTCCCCACTTTGTTTCCACAAACTTTCTAAAGCCACTAACACTATGCCAAGCTTCTAGACTTCTAAAAGGTTTGGGGCCCCAATCAATTTGTTCGCGTTTAAGTACTAATGCACAATGGTCAGATATCACCCTATCTAGAATGTGTTGTTTACTTTCTGGCCACTTCTCTAACCACTCATTTGTTAATAAGATTCTATCAAGGCGACTTTTTGCAGTTCCGTTAGGTCTATACCAAGTGTACTTTCTCCCTACTGCTGATATGTCATTGACACTAGTCTTATCTATGAAATTATTAAACTCACGAATCTCTTTCCCATTGGTCCTACCCATACCGATACCTTTCCTTTCCTCTGGTTTTCTTACAAAGTTAAAATCACCCAACAAATACCACATCTTGCAACTATTTTGTTGTTTTATAAGATTTATCTCTTTCCACATTTCCTTTTTTTTTTACTCAAAAGACATGGTGAGTAAATGTTCATAACTACACTAGGTATATTATCCTTGCTCCATGTGCCTGACACTACTAAGAACCCATTGCCTCTAATAAACCTATCACACTTAAAACACTCTTTTTTCGCCACATTGTTAGGATCTCCCCCTACTCTATTCTCGACCTCATTATATACCCACTCAATATTTGTGTCCCCCTAAATTGCGAAACAAATCTTAGTAGTGATTAAATGTGCTTTTGTTTCTTATAGGCAAACCATTCCTACCCCTTCTTTATTTATAATCTCTTTTAAGTATCTAAATTTTACTGCCCCCCAAGCCTATTATATTTAGACTAAGAATATTCATTTGTTAATTCGCTCCCTCATCTTCCTGATCCTTCTGTTTTTTCTTCTCAATATCTTGAGCCTCTAGTTGTTCTAACTTGTCTAATATGTTATGCTGATCCCCATTAAATGTAACTCCTAGACTTTTAGCAATCTCACAATTTATCGGCCTCTAATTTGCCATTGTTTATCCAAAAAAGCTTATTGTAGTTTATAATTCCAGAATCAGAAATTGAGTTACTCAAGGTGTATATAGCTGACCTTATTTCTTTTCTTCGTTGAGCCTTACTGCCCTTCATCGATTGTTTTGATTGCTCTCCCTTATTTTTCCTGCTTGTTTCGCCTAGCTAACACTCCATCTGCTTTAGAAAGGAGGTTGGATCCATAACAGACTCGTTGATTAGGTTCATAGGATTGGCACCAGTGGGGCGAGGAAACGTACAATTTTTCATGAATTTTTATATGGAAAATATGTTAAATATATAGTTGATATTAACATATACATGGAAACTGAGTTACTCAAGGTGTATATAGCTGACCTTATTTCTTTTCTTCGTTGAGCATTACTGCCCTTCATTGGTTGTTTTGATTGCTCTCCCTTATTTTTCCTGCTTGTTTCGCCTAGCTAACACTCCCTCCGCTTTAGAAAGGAGGTTGGATCCATAACAGACTCGTTGATTAGGTTCATAGGATTGGCACCAGTGGGGCGAGGAAACATACAATTTTTCATGAATTTTTATACGGAAAAAATGTTAAATATATAGTTGATATTAACATATACATGAAAATTGAGTTACTCAAGGTGTATATAGCTGACCTTATTTCATTTCTTCGTTGAGCCTTACTGCCCTTCATCGGTTGTTTTGATTGCTCTTCCTTATTTTTCCTGCTTGTTTCGCCTAGCCAACACTCCCTCCGCTTTAGAAAGGATGCTGGATCTATAACAGACTCGATGATTAGGCTCATAGGATTGGCACTAGTGGGGCGAGGAAACGTACGATTTTTCATGAATTTTTATATGGAAAATATGTTAAATATATAGTTGATATTAACATATACATGGAAAATGATCGTACAATGCAAACTCAAAGGAAAAAAACTACATAATAGCACTGTGTTGTTTTGACACAATTAAATAAAAAGACATGTAAATATCTCTAACTTTTACAAGAGTTTTCATCCAACATAAAATAATATATATATATATATATATATATATATATATATATATATATATATATATATATATATATATATATATATATATATATGCATAAAATTAAATTTAAATATCAAACCTATTAAGGTTCTCCAATGATGCACCTCCTTTTGTTACGTTGTTCATGACTTTCTCCTTCAACACCACAGACCTAGATTTTATGTTCTCATCATTTAAATAAGTGTTAATTTAAATTAAATATTTTTATGAATTAAAATAAATATTTTACTATGGATCTTTTTAAATCACTATTAATTTTACAATAAAAACAAGAGCGCTATTTATTTTATCACTTTTTATATTTATAGTTCTCTAAGTACAAGTACTCATAAATAACTAATATAAAATATTTATTTCTACACATATGTACAACACTAATTAACAATTTAAAATACCTATATTTCACCTTATCAAAACCTATATGAGTAACTTATGTGCAAATTGTAACACCCCATTTAATTAATAACGCTAATTAAAGGAATGTCATGCGGACTAGTATTAGAAACAAAAGTCCTAGAGTGTAGGCACTACTCCTCACGATTATCCAAGAGAAAACTCGAATAAGAAAAGGGCACACTACGATGCCATAATAAAGTATAAAATATAAATCAACAACATTTAGAATTTTAAGCCTAAAGACCAGCAGTACACGGGCCATAGCCCTAAAGGAAAGTTCAAGTAAACTTAGATCCAGTCCAAGCAGACTATGCAGCGGAACCTCCATCACCTTGATGATTACGGGGAGTTCTCACCTCTACTCACATCAATAAGTTGATGATCATTGCAAAAGAAAAGACCACACCACAGAACATACAAAAAAACAACAGAAAGGTAAGCTAGAGCCAAAATTAGTTTTACCATGCAATCAAATATACTTTCACAGTCCAATATACATACATCATCCAAGCATGTTATGACCTTCCAATCAATACACTAAGACTCAACTTGACTCATCTGGATACATATAATCTGGTCGGATTCAACGGATGCTTGCACTTGTGGTGGATACCTCTGCTCACCCCCGAGCTATGTGTTACAAGTGTTATAATGAATCAATTCCCTCACACACAAGGTTAACCCTTAATGAATTTCAGGCCTCTTGCTACTCTCACCACAAGAGTTAGTCCGCTCTAAGTGACACTAACTGACTCCTTAGAGTGTCAGGATGCAATCCTTACCTTGAATCCTTACCAAATTATATAGATGGGGCACCACCATGGACACCCACTAATAAAGGGCCATGGAATTACGTCCCGACCACTGAAGCACGACCTTGAAATCCCACCTAGAGATTTCAAGGAATTACGCACTGACCACATACCAATCATGTTCAATCAATCAAGTAATGTTTACCATACACAATATCTCATGCCAACCTTTACAACCCATTCTCATTCATAAACAAATGTTGAATCCATACCAACTCATCCTTCCCAAAGAGTGAATATATATTTGTATTTCATATCAATACTATGTCTCCTTGATACCAACCATCTCATTTAAATCACATGCAAAGTTCATACCAAACCCACCATCCAATATCCATGAATCACATCACTCATGCATAATCATTAATCACATGCTTTTAATATAACAATTAGATTCAAGCTAGTAATAACCATTCAAGATCAGAGAAACAACCAAACTATAACGATCTTGCGATAAAACTGCTCTCACTACAGAGCTCTGATTCAAGATCGGACCGGTCAAATTCAAAAGCTATGTGTTAAGGATCAACGGTTAAAATATCAGCTCCATCCAATGGTTAACGTAGTAGTAAATTTCATTTTACGAAACGTGTGCAGTGTTGTCAACAAAACAAATTCAGTGACCTTGCGATAAAAACGGCTCTCACTACAGAGCTCCGATTAAAGATCTGACCGGTCAAAGTTAAAAATTACGTGTTAAGGATCCGCTGTTAAAATTTCAGCTCGATCCAACGGTTAACATAGTAGAAATCTTCATTTTACGAAAAGTGTGTAATGTAGAAAAAGAGTAGCACCACATCAATCAAACATAATCGCACACCATACATCTTTATTCGACCAACAACCTCATTCAAGCATCAAAACCATACAAACAGACCAAAAATCGGAAAAATAACTTTAAATACATAAACCTAGCTTCCCTTACCTGGAAAAAGCTAACAAAATATCCCGACACCCAAGCAAGTGAGTACTACCGACCACGGAGCAGATTTACGATCTATAAAACAGTGGAATAGATTCAAAATGGGTTACCATGGTGAACCCTAGTTAGAATCATGATGACAGAGCTAGGAATGAAAAAGGTACGATGGAGAATCAACTTACATGGATTGAAGAATGGGGTTGAGTTAACGCAAAGAAGGGTAAGACCCAAACCCTAGCAGAGCTTTTGTGGAGAGAAAAGGGAAGAGCGAGAGCACTGATTTTGGAAAGTGACTGCAGAATGAGGGGCCTTGGCTGCTTTCGGGGCCTTGTCACCCTATGGGTCAGCCCTTAGGCCCATTAGATTATGGGCATCCCTTTAAAATTATGGCAGAAAAAAAAGAGGGTTTTACATTCTCCCCAACAACAAAAATTTTCATCCTCGAAAATTCACCGATGGGATAGGAAGAAAACTAGGTTTTTCTCACACCCTTCGACAACCACTGCCTAGACATGACAAGTTTGATGACTCCAACACCTATAGCCACTGGAAACTTTGCCTTTGTGCTATGCGATATGTGTTCAACAATGTAGATTGGTTTAGTCACTACACTTGAACTAACTTCCAACTTGCAACCTTAACACTAGAATGCTCCTTCACACCTGCCCAACTAACTTGTATATGATATACTGACTCACCCACCATATGCTCTCCACTACCTCTCAGATCACTGTAAGTCTCAAACTAAAGGATGTTCGTTATCAGTTCTCGTCACCTTGTTCACTCCTTTATGCATCACTCCACTAACTTGATCACGATTGAGTTCTAGCCTACTGCTTCACCATCAACACTCTTGACCACTTTTATGCATAACGACACTCATAACATCTTGCCTCCTTTACTGACTTCCACCAATGGTAACAAGGTCCACAACCAAGTCATTCCATTTCCAAATTAAACTTTCCCCTGTTACAATTACCAAATTCATTTCGGCATCTCACCTTCATTTCTAATCTACTAACTTGTAACCATCTTTCCCCAAAAGCTTTAGAACCATGTCTTTCCTCGACTTGAAATTTCTAGTGTGATTTATGCATATCAACTCTAAGATACTTGTCAAACTAAGATTTTTTTTTTTGAATTGCTTTTTCCTCAACCTTGTTGAGAGACTCACTAGTTCTAGTCAGATAACTAGACCAATGAAATCTCTTCACATCTTCTCCTCCTAACTCAAACACTTACTTCTCCACCAACTCCTTACTCTCACCTCGCTAAACCCAGATCTTGAGTTCCCTTCTTTGGCTAAGCACCTACCCCTTCTCCCTTACTTTTAGGTTGGTACCCTAACTTGAAATCATAACTCAAACCATCTCCTACTTCTCTTGCCCATCATTCTCTGAGTAACTCCATAAACTCGAACTTTAAATGATCACTGAACATCCTTACTTAATACTCATAAGAACGACACTTTCACTGTTTATGAAAAACTAGTTGTCATAGAAATCACTAGGTCATGAGTAAGATAGTTCTTTCCACGCACCTCTTACCCTTCACATGTATCACTTCCCACCATCCCGTTGCGCCACTATGATCAAAACACAAGTCACTCATTCGTTCACTCAAAATGATGTTCATTTCATATCTGCCGTGACAAGGACGCAATCATCGCTGAGAAGCCTTCCTCCAAAACCTCTATGGAACTTGCAAAACCCTTTGGACTCACCTTTTTATAGTCTTAACGTCCCATTTTCTCAACATAGTATCCACCCTTTTTAAACCATATGTCCTACTCACTCTAACCTTTGTCAATACCCTCCTTGCACATTCTAAAGACTTTGTTCGCACTTGGAAGCTCGCCGCTAAGCCTTGATCATGTCGCTACCCTGTTTGAAATTCCATACCTTCATCATGTTTCCACTTTTTACAACCATAGGCCCGAAAAGCCAATCTTCCATTATCCAACGTTTACCCTTGAACAGTCTATCCTACCACTACCTCTCCTCTAAGGTTCACCAAACTTGCAGTCATCCTTGTGGTTATACTTATTATAAGCCACTACTTCTCCAACATCTCCTCCACTTCCGTATTTACTTCAAATTCACAGTAGTAACCATTCCACTACGAACTATTATCACAGGTTCTTCCTCAGATACCAACGCAGAAGTGAAGTCCACCACACCAAGGTCAAAACTCTAGTACTTGTTTTAGAACACGTCTATAATCCGGCTCTTAGTCCAAGCATCACTTTGTAAGGTGCATCTTTGAAGGAGATTATTCGCGCTAACCACTTTAACATCAACCATCGTAGACACCATGTCAACCACTCAAAACTTTTCTTTCCACTCCCTCCATCATTGTGCTTCGACATCAGTTGGGTTGCCCTTTCTTACGAGAATAACCTTTAAAGGTGTGCCCCTTCTTCTGGTACGTGAAATCTTCCACTTTATACCCAAGGTCAAATGTCCTACTCATGGGAACTACTTTTCCTTGAAACATACCACTATTAGTTTGAAAAGACTCATCCTCACCTTTTGACTATTAATCTTAGTATGAATCCCTTATGCCACTTCTTTCCTAACCATAAATTGTTCTTTTCCCCACTTAGGAACGTTATCTTTCATGACTGATCAGTGAACCCTTATCCATCTCAGCCTCTCACTAGAGGTTTGTCATCTTTTCGCACTTCATGGTCTCCTCCTATCTTAACTTTCTGGTTGCCATGCAATCTCTCCACTCTTTGCAATCTAAAATTTGCCAATTGTTCCTCTTCCACTACTCCAAGAAGCACTAGGTGTGACCATATGACTATATTCAATGACACTTCTCCTAACATTGTATGCATTTGCATAACTCTGAACTTCAACATTGTCAAGATGTAGAATCAGGTTGACTTTCCTCAAATGATGTGGCACTTGTATGCACTGATACCTTTTAGTGCTCTAAATCTTTGAATTCAACTTCTTTTAGAAAAATTGTAGTAGTTTGTTTTCGAGAGTCTATCCTTAAAGTTCCCTCTGACCAAACGTTATTTTGTGAACTCTAGCATCTCCTCCGGTTTATTAACCCAAAACTTAGCTTTCCTTGCTCAATTATATACATCATATATCAACTTCCTATCTTTGAGGCAAGACGTTGTCTCAGAGACCCCATCCAACACTTGTAAAGGTGAGCAGACCAAGTTGGCATTCAATCTACATTCCCCTATCTCCGTAGACACTAGACACAAAGCACAAAGGCGCAACAAGGCAACCTACTTCATACAAAGCAACACTCTATCACTTATAGACAACCAACCCTTTTATTTGTCACCTTTCTTTCCCGAAATCATTAGAATTAAGAATGGAAAACAACCTTTAATCTAGTCATGAGTGTGCACCCTCATTACTTTATCAAGGCGTTTTTTGTTCTTAAAACTTTTGGTTTCACTGACAAACTCGACTAGACATGACTACTTACGCCTACGAGGCATGACTAACCCAAAACCTCAAGTCATCCTAAGGACGAACTGCTCTGATACCATAAATGTAACACCCCATTTAATTAATAACGCTAATTAAAGGAATGTCACGCGGACTAGTATTAGAAACAAAGTCCTGGAGTGTAGACACTACTCCTCACGATTATCCAAGAGAAAACCCGAATAAGAAAAGGGCACACTACGATGCCATAACAAAGTATAAAATATAAATCAACAACATTTAGAATTTTAAGCCTAAAGACCAGCAGTACACGGGCCATAGCCCTAAAGGAAAGTCCAAGTAAACTTAGATCCAGTCTAAACAGACTATGCAGCGGAACCTCCATCACCTTGATGATTACGGGGAGTTCTCACCTTTGCTCACATCAACAAGTTGATGATCATTGCAAAAGAAAAGACCACACCACAGAACATACAACAAACAACAGAAAGGTAAGCTAGAGCCAAAATTAGTTTTACCATGCAATCAAATATACTTTCACAGTCCAATATACATACATCATCCAAGCATTTTATGACCTTCCAATCAATACACTAAAACTCGACTCGACTCATCCGGATAGATATAATCTGGTCGGATTCGGCGGATGCTTGCACTTGTGGTGGATACCTCGGCTCACCCCCGAGCTACTCACCTTCGAGCTATGTGTTACAAGTGTTACAATGAATCAATTCCCTCACACACAAGGTTAACCCTTAATGAATTTCAGGCCTCCTGCTACTCTCACCACAAGAGTTAGTCCGCTCTAAGTGAGACTAACTGACTCCTTAAAGTGTCAGGATGCAATCCTTACCTTGAATCCTTACCAAATTATATAGATGGGGCACCACACTGGACACCCACTAATAGGGGCCATGGAATTACGTCCCGACCACTAAAGCACGACCTTGAAATCCCACCTAGAGATTTCAAGGAATTATGCACTGACCACAGACCAATCATGTTCAATCAATCAAGTAATGTTTACCATACACAATATCTCATGCCAATCTTTAAAACCTATTCTCATTCATAACCAAATGTTGAATCCATACCAACTCATCCTTCCTAAACAGTGAATATATATTTATATTTCATATCAATACCATGTCTCCTTGATACCAACCATCTCATTTAAATCATATGCCAAGTTCATACCAAACCCACCATCCACAATCCATGAATCACATCACTCATGCATAATCATTTATCACATGCTTTTAATATAACAATTAGATTCAAGCCAGTAATAACCATTCAAGATCAGAGAAACAACCAAACTACAGTGATGTCGCGATAAAAACTACTCTCACTACAGAGCTCTAATTCAAGATCGGACCGGTCAAAGTCAAAAGCTATGTGTTAAGGATCAACGGTTAAAGAACTAGTAACTTTCATTTTACGAAAAGTGTGCAATGTTGTCAACAAAACAAATTCAGTGACCTTGCGATAAAAACTGCTCTCACTACAGAGCTTCGATTAAAGATCCGACCGGTCAAAGTTAAGAATTATGCGTTAGGGATCAGCTGTTCAAATTTCAACTCGATCCAACAGATAACATAGTAGAAATCTTCATTTTACGAAAATTGTGTAATGTAGAAAAAGAGTAGAGCTGCATCAATCAAACATAATCGCACACCATGCATCTTTATTCGACCAACAACCTCATTCAAGCATCATAACCATACAAACAGACCAAAAATCGGCAAAATAACTTTAAATACATAAACCCTAACTTTCCTTACTTGGAAAAAGCTAGCAGAATATCCCGACACCCAAGCAAGTGGGTATTACCGACCACGAAGCAGATTTACGATCTGTAAAACAGTGGAAATGGGTTACCATGGTGAACCCTAGTTAGAATCATGATGACAGAGCTGGGAATGAAAAAGGTACGGTGGAGAATCAACTTACATGGATTGAAGAATGGGGTTGAGTTAACGCAAAGAAGGGTAAGACCCAAACCCTAGCAAAGCTTCTGTGGAGAGAAAAGGGAAGAACACGAGCACTGATTTTGGCAAGTGAGTGTAGAATGAGGGGCCTTGGCTCCTTTAGGGGCCTTGTCACCCTATGGGTCAGCCCTTAGGCCCATTAGATTAGGGGCATCCCTTTAAAATTATGGCAGAAAAAAAGAGGGTTTTATACAAACCTACTCTATTAATAAAAAAATAAATGAAATAATATTTTTATACTTTTTCATCTCTGTTGAGTTTTGTTTGCAATTAAAAATATTAATTTTTCCTCCATTTATTATAAAAATATTTAATCATTTTTAATATGAATTACTCTATGCCATAGAACATTTAAATATAAGTACTTTTCATGTCATATTTTCGGTGAAAAAAATTAAAAAATTGTATCCTATCAAATAAAATAATATACTTGTTATGATTATATTTCCATTGTGATTATATTTCCATACATTTATAAATGGTTCAAATTATAATCTAAAAAATTATGTTAGAACAAACAAAATTAGTTTATGACGTAATACACTATATATACACTTAAACATGTAATACAAATTTGAATTTTATATTTAAATTTAAGCATTAAAAACAAACCTAAATTAATGAACTAAACCACATTTAAATTTCATTTATAAAAAAAAATCATAAAGAAAAAGAGAGGGAAGACTGCAAATTAAGGCAAAGACAGCAGCTGATGCAGGCCACACTGTTGCTCATTTGATTCCAAATTTTCTGCCAACATCCAACGCCCAGGCCATGCCTAAATCTGCAACAATGAAGCTGATTTTGTTCTCACCTTTTAAATGCATATTATGTATCAGTTTCTCAAGTTCTTTCGGCATCGTCTTCTGCAGAGCATCACACAGCTTCCCCAAATCGTTTCTGTTTTCATCAGCTCCTAACCCATCAGGGACTGAAACCAACTTCATCATCGATTCTTCCTCATGCTTCGTACTATGTTGTTGCTCTCCAAAGGAACTCACCACTCGCATATTCTGGTTTTACACTTATAAGCCTGTCTTAGGTGGATCTATGTTCATGGGGAATGGTCATGTCTTAGAGGTTATTGGAGTTGGTACTGTCAAAATAAAGATCTATGATGGTACTGTTCACATAATTCAAGAGGTACGACATGTGAAGGACTTGAAGAAAAATCTGTAGTCTGTTGGACAATTAGATAACCTTGGGTGTAAGATCCATATTGAAGGTGGAATCTTAAAGGTAGTGAGAGGGAATCTAGTGGTAATGAAGGCAGAGAAGATTATGGCGAATTTGTACGTGCTTATGGGAGATACATTGCAAGAATCTAATGCAACACTTGTATCGATGAATCAAGAAGAAGTAGTGATGATGTGGCATCAGAGACTTAGGCATATGTCAGAGCGAGGGCTGCAGATTCTTGCAGAACGTGATCTCTTACCCAGGCTCAAAGAGGTTGATTTACCTTTTTGCGAGCACTGTGTGATAAGTAAGCAACACAAATTGAAGTTTGCTAGAAGCACTACTAGAAGTAAAAACATACTAGACTTGGTTCATTCTGATGTGTGGGAATCACCAGAGGTATTCCTAGGAGGTGCAAAGTATTTTGTGTCGTTCATTGATGATTACTCCAGGAGATTGTGGGTGTACCCTATCAAGAGAAAGTTAGATGTGTTTCCAGTATTCAAGGAATTCAAAGCATGAGTAGAGCTTGAAACTGGGAAAAGAATTAAGTGCTTGAGGACAAACAATGGAGGAGAATATGTAGATGGAGATTTTTTGGCATTTTTCAAGCAAAAGGGAATTATAAGACAATTTTTTGTGTCGTATACTCCTCAACAGAATGGTGTGGCAGAGTAGATGAATAGAACTCTCCTAGAGAAGACAAGAGCTATGCAGAGTACGGCGGGATTGACCAAGTCTTTCTGGGCAGAAGTAGTTAAAACTGCCTGTTACGTGATAAATCGATCACCGTCTACAGCGATAGATTTGAAGACACCAATGGAGATGTGGAATGGTAAACCAGCTGATTATTCTTCCTTACATATATTCGGTTGTCCTGTGTACGTGATGTACAACTCCCAAGAAAGATCGAAGCTGGATCCGAAATCCAGGAAATGTAATTCTTGGGCTATGCTGACAATGTAAAGGGGTATCGCCTGTGGGATCCTACTGCCCACAAGGTTGTTGTCAGTAGGGATGTAACATTTGCAAAAAATGAACTGCAAAGTAAGCAGGCAAATGATAGCTTTACAAAAGGCGCTACCATGTTACAAACAGAGAAGAAGCCTTCAAATGATTCTGTTGAGACAGAACAAGAGCAAGAACAGCAAGAGCCAAATGAGGCTAGTAATGAAGGACTCTGACGATCGACACGGGAGAAGTTTACACCGTCTTGGCACTCACAATACGTTATGATGAGCTATGATGCATATTGTCTTCTAAATGAAGATGGAGAACCTTCAACTTTTAAAGAGGTTGTAAGTGGTACAGATGCTTCATTATGGATGACTACAATGCAAGAAGAAGTAGAGGCTCTTCACAAAAATAAGACATGGAGTCTTGTTGAACTCCCAGAAGGTCGAAAAGCCATAGGATGCAAATGGGTCTATAAAATCAAACGTGATAGCAACAAACAAGTAGAACGATATCGTGCCAGATTGGTAGTAAAGGGATATGCTCAGAAAGAAGGTATTGACTTTAGTGAGATATTCTCTCCTGTTGTTAGATTGATAACAATTAGAGTTGTGTTAGCCTTGTGTGCTGCATTTGATTTACATCTTGAGCAATTGGATATGAATACTGCTTTTCTTCACGGAGAACTTGAAGAAGAAATATATATGCTCCAACCATAAGGTTTTAAAGAAAAAGAAAACTTGGTTTGCAGGTTGAACAAATCACTATATGGGCTAAAACATGCGCATAGGTGTTGGTATAAGAGATTTGATTCCTTCATCATTAGCCTCGGATATAACAGACTGAGTTCAGACCATTGTACTTATTACAATAGGTTTGATAAGAATGATTTTATCATCTTGTTGTTGTATGTGGATGACATGTTGGTGGTAGGCCCCAACAAAGCTCAAATCCAGGAATTGAAGGCATAGTTGGCTAGGGAGTTTGATATGAAGGACTTGGGATCAGCAAACAAGATTTTAGGGATGCAGATTCACCGAGACAGAAAAGATAGGAAGATTTGGCTTTCTCAAAAGAATTACTTACTGAAAATCTTGTGTCGCTTCAATATGCAAGATTGCAAGCCAAGTTCTACCCCACTTCCTATTAATTTTAAGTTATCCTCAAGTATGAGTCCTAGCAGTGAAGCGGAGAGGATGGATATGTCTCGAGTACCGTATGCATCGGCAGTGGGTAGTCTTATGTATGCCATGATTTGTACAAGACCAGACATTGCACAAGCAGTGGGAGTGGTCAGTAGGTTCATGGCAAATCCAGGAGGAGAGCATTGCAGTTCTGTTAAGAGGATTCTTAGATACATCAAAGGAACCTCAAATGTTGCATTATGTTTTGGAGGATCAGGATTCGTTGTCATGGCCTATGTCGATTCAGATTTTGCAGGTGATATTGATAAAAGGAGATCTACTACTGGCTATGTGTTTACACTTGCAGGAGGTGCAGTAAGTTGGTTATCCAAGTTACAAGATGTTGTAGCTCTGTCCACTACAGAAGCTGAGTACATGGCAGCTACTGAAGCTTGCAAGGAAGCTATCTGGATTCAAAGGTTGATGGAGAAACTCGGGCACAAGAAGCAAAAGATCGTTGTATATTGTGACAGTCAGAGTGCCTTGCACATTGCAAGGAATCTTGCCTTTCATTCCAGGACAAAGCACATAGGTCTGCGTTATCATTTTGTTTGAGAAGTAGTAAAGGAGGGGAGTGTGGATATGCAAAAGATTCACACAAATGAAAACCTAGTTGATGTTATGACTAAGCCGGTTAGCGTTGACAAGTTTACGTGGATTCGGTCCTACTATGGCCTATATGAAAATAAGCAACGTGATGGTGTGAAGATTTGATTAGTTTAATCAGAATCTTCAAGTGGGAGATTGTGAGAATAGAAGTCCCACATCGGTGGGAACTTAGTTTGGGATTTACTTTTTATGTTATAAAAGGGAGCCTATTGTTTCTTTAGGAATTATCCCAAAGTCTTTCTTTTCTTTCTATTTGCTTTAGTGAGTGAGAGAAAAATAAGAGGGAATATTTGTTTCTCCTTGAAGGTTCTCCTTATTAGTTTTTCCTATTTCCTAGAGAAGTCCTCATTTGTTTTCTCCTTGGAGATTGAGAGAGTGGTGTGTAATTTGCTTTCTTTGAATAAATTATATTCATTGTCTATTGTCTGTGTGTGTTCTTTTATTTTCATCTTGTATTTTAGTTATGAATACTTGTGCTAGTACTCTGATACCCAACATATACTTGGAGATTCATGACTAACTTTATATACTCGATTGTAAGTAAAAAATGACAGTGATAGTCAAATTGAACGTTGTTTAGCTTTCTAGAAAGGATGTAGTCTTATTTGGGTGAAAACAATGTTTTATACCTAAGACGAAATGTTTACTACGAATTTTCATGAATTTTTTATGCAAAAAATATGTTAAATATATAGATGATAATAACATATACATGGACAAAGGTCACACAATACAAACTCCCAAAGGAAATTAAAACAAATAAAACTACAAATAACATTGTGTTGTTTTGACCCAATAAAATAAAAAGACGTGTGAATAAGAAATCTCAATTGATTGAAAATATTCCTAAATTTTTCCATTTTTCATCAAAACTCATGTCTGAGTTATGTTTCCTAACATAAATTAATAGATATAAATGCATAAAATTAAATTTAAATGCCAATTCCTACTCTTTAAGCCACTTGACAAACCTATTAAGGTTCTCCGATGATGCACCTCCTTTGACTATGTTGTTCATAAGTTTCTCCTTCAACTCAAGAGACCTTGATTTCACGTTCTCATCGCTGAGGAGTTGTTCCACTTTCAATTTTACCTCCTTGCATGACACAACTCCATTTTTATCTTTGTCAAATCCCAACCCAACCTCCAACTCATCACAAATGTATTTTCTGTTCTGAATTTGGTCTCCAAAATATGGCCAACACAAAAAAGGCACCCCATTAGACAAACCTTCTATGGTAGAATTCCAACCACAGTGACTGACAAAACATGCTATAGCAGGATGGCTTAAAACTTTTTGTTGAGGAGCCCAACTAACTACCTTACCGTTGTGCCCTTTGAATTCATGAGGGTATTCCATTTTATTGTCTTCTCTTATAACCCAAAGAAAAGGTCTATTGGTGAGGACCAGTCCATGGGCAAGTTCATTGAACTGGTTTTGGTCAAAAAAAGTGAAACTACCAAATGCAACGTACAACACAGTACCATGATGTTGTTCATCAAGCCAACTCATGCAAGAGAGATCTTCTTCCCAGTATTGTCCAATTGCTCTTGTGGTACCAATTTTAGTGTCATAACTTCTTAATAATGGACCAATTGGCAGAATATTAGGAACAAATGATAGTGCACCAGGTTCAAGTTCATGTGTAGTGTTGCTGAGCCACCATTCTGTCAAATTTAAGCTTTGACAACAGTGTATTATGTACTTAAACATTGTCTTGCCATTTATTTTGTCTCCCAAGTTGAGCCAAAAAAAGTCTCCTGTGTTCATTTCAGCCATACTTGGTGATATTTGAATTGTCTTTTTTGTTGTTAATCTCACTCCTGTAATAAAAAAGAAGGAAGAATTATTGTATGTTCAAAATATCATGATAGTCACTCTAACCAAGAATGTGCACCCTTAATACTTCTATTATATTCACTATATACCATGATAATCACTCCAATAAAGAATGTGCACTCTTAATACTTCTACTATATTCACTATATACTCTTAGTGGTATGTTTAGATAGAATATTTTAATAGAAATAATTTATTTTTTTGAAAAATTTATATTTTTTTTATGAAATGTTTTGTTTGGATAGAGAAATTAAAAAACATTTAAAATGCAATTTTTTTTAAAGTATTTTAATTAACTAAATTAGTAGAAATTCAAATACTCTTAAAATAGGTGAAATTTAAATTTTTCTCACTCACAACCTTACACTCTGGATTCTCTGGACCTTAAACAGTATAAACTATTTAAATATTTTAAGTTGACTAATATTTTTAAAATTTAATTTAAAAATTTTATACATTAAAATAAAGACTTAATTATATTTGAAGTCCTTGATAAAATTTGGGAACTTTCAATGGAGTCCCTAAAATTTTAAAACTTAAGTCCCTCTTATAGTTAAGTGGGGTTAGGGAAGTCAACGAGGCGGGTAGGATACGGGTAGTAGTTCTCTTGTACCTTACCCACTACCCACTAGATAAATAATTGTTCTATACCCGTACTCATATATGTCAAGTATCCGTTATGCGGGTACCCACATAATTTTTTAATATTCACGGATATACACGGTACCTGTAGATATTTACAAGAAAATAAAAAAAAAAATATTTAACAACATATTTTAATCGTAAATCCAAATAAAATCCCTATATATAACATTCATAAATCTCAAACAAAGTCCAAATAACTCATTTAAATAGTGTTGAATGACAGTTTACAAAGAAATAATTTTTTTTAAACTAATTGATACAAAAATAACTCATTCAAAATCAATATGTTAATATTTAATCATATTTTTTAGTTTTTTTTAATTAAATTAGAGTATAGCGGGTACGAGTAGCTACAGGTACGGATACTATGATACCGATACTCACCTCGTTAACATGCGGGTATAAAAAAGTATTCGTACCCATTAGCTGTGGGTATCCATTTATAATATCCATTTCTCACCTGTTGCGAGTTTTATCCACAGATACCGACATGTACGAATTTTTTTAACATCCCTAAGTGTGGCGGTTAACTTTGTGACATGACAATTATCTTGCACGGTTACTTTCATAAATGTCGTCACATAATATTTGTTACAAAAGACGTTAATGACGAGATCTTTTCCAAATATTTATTGTATTTACAAAATTATAAAATTAAAAATAAAAAATATTAAGTTACAAAAGTTAACAAATTACAAAATTATAAAAATATATAATTTCATAATTAGGAAATTACAAAATTATAAAATATACAAATATAATTTTTATTTTATAAGTATAATTTTATAGTTTATAATTTATAATTATAAAACTATAAAACTATCAAAAATTAAAAATTATATTTGTATATTTTATAATTTCCTCATTATGTAATTATATATTTTTATAATTTTATAATTTGTTAATTGTTGTATTTTAATATTTTTTATAATTTTGTAAATTTGTATTTATTTTATATTTTTTTAATGTTATAATTTATAATTTTAATTAAATTTAAAAACATTTTTCGTTAAATGTAGTAAATATTTAGAAAGAATCTCGCTATAAGAGTCTCTTGTAACAAAATATTATGTGACGGCATATATGGAGAGTAATAATATAAGTGTCATATCACAAAGTTAACACTCAATTATAGGGTCTCGGTTGAAAAGTTTTACAATTATAAAGACTCAATAACACAAAAGTTTATTAGATACTCAATTGAAAGTTTTGAAATTGATCAAGGACTCCAAAGATAGTTAAACATAAAATAAATATTGTTAAAATGAAATTTTATCTCAAAAAAAATTTAATTGTTTTATCCAAACATAAAATTGAAATGTAAAATAATTTTAATTTTTTTTAAAAACAAATTATTTAGAAAATGAAGTAAATTTAATTACAGATAATTTAAATACAATACAAGTTGAACATATAATTTGACAACCTCATCGATCACACTATAAATTGTAATCATTCAGCATTATAAAAAGGACTTTGAGTGTGACAAATGATAGTTTATCTATATAAGTATCTTGTTATTTATAGTTCTCTAATTAGTACAAATACTCATAAATAACCAATATAAAATATATTCTTTCTACACTTATGTACAACACTAATTAACAATTTAAAATACCTTTATTTCACCTTGTCACCGCCTACATAAGTAACTTATGTGCAAACTTACTCTAATAACAAAAAATAAATGAAATAATATTTTAATACTTTTTCATTTATGTTAATTTTTGTTTTAAATTAAAAATATTAATTTTCCTTCCATTTCTTTTGAAAATATTTAATCATTTTTAATTTGAATTATTCTATGTAATAGAACATATAAATTTACTTTCTAAAATACTTTTCATCTCATATTTCGGTGAAATTTTTTTAAAAATTGTATCCTATCAAATAAAATAATATACTTGTTTATTTTTCCATAGATGTCTAAATGGTTCAAATTTTTAAAAATTAAATAAATAATCTAAATAATTATGTTAGAACAAACAGAATTAGTTTATGGCGTAATACACTTAGAAAAACATGTAATATAATAACCTCAAGCAAACTTAATTTAAATTTAAGAATTAATCATATATTTAATCCTAAAATTTAAATTTAAAATTGAAATTATTTTGTATTTTAAATTTTGATATATTTAAATACCAAAATTTAAAAAATAAATAGATATAATTATTTTAACTCAATGATATAATTTTTTTTACATATTAAATGGTCTTTCACATTTGAACTGAAATTTAATATTTTATTGTACAAACATTTCAAACATAAGTCTCAGATACCAATTACCTTCATTTACTTTTAAAATTTGAAAACTAAGATATGTATCAAAATTTAAGAAAAAAATTAATTTTACATTTACAAAGACTAAAAACATATCTAATTATAAACTTAATTAACTAAATCACATTTAAACTGTTCATTTATAAAAAAAAAAATCATAAAAAAAATATAACAGTATTCTTACCATCAGAATCTAAGGACCCATCGTGAATAAGAGAGGGAAGACTGCGAATTAAGGCAAACGTTGTAGCTGACGCAGGCCACACTATTGCTCCTTTCATTCCAAATTTTCTGCCAACATCCAACGCCCAAGCCATTCCAAGATCTGCAACAATGAAGCTCATTTTGTTATTATCACTTTTCAAATGCATATTCTCTATCACTTTCTCAAGTTCTTTCGGCATCGTCTTCTGCAGAGCATCACACAGCTTCCCCAAATCGTTTCTGTCTTCATCAGCTCCTAACCCATCAGGAACTGAAACCAACTTCACCCCCGATACTTCTTCATGGTTCGTACTATGTTGTTGCGCTCCAAAGGAACTCACCACTCGCTTGTGGTCGAATTCTGTGTTCACAAAAACCACTTTGCAACCATTTTCGACCAATTTCTGTGACAGGATCATCAAGGGGTTCACGTGTCCCTGTGCTGGATAAGGTAGCACCAGCACAACTGGAACATTGCTCATCTTCTTTTCAGGTTTCGGATGTTTCTGAGACCCTTTATTATGGTGATGATACTTCTATATTTATTCTTATTTATTCTGGTCTTCTTTATTTTATGAATTTATAATTAAAAAAATATATTTTTGTTTTTTGAAATATTGTGGTTATTATCGAAGAGTGAGAAATTTCATTATCTCATCTTTTTAGTTGAAAATGGTGTTCTATAAAGGCATTCTATTGGTCTTTAGCCATGAAAAAGACAACAACTTCTTGCTTTTTAAATCTATGTAAACATTAATATTACTTTTTTGAATGTTATAGTTTTTGTAATTATTATAGCAGACCGTTTATCGAGTGCTAAAATAGATCCATAGCCATATCTCAGTATTATCCATAGAAGTGTGATTATTTTCGGTTTACATAGCGATTTTTTTTAATTAAAATAATATTTTGAATCTTCAAATGATTCCACGTCCCTTTCAAAACACGTGTTTAAGAACCTTTCTACATATTTTTGTCGACAGGGAAACTTGACCGTACTTGTACGTCTTTGTTTTATATCATTATTACTGTCATCGGATAGGAAAAGGATGAGAAGAACGCTCTAGAAAGAAAAAAAAAAAAAAAAAAAAAAAAAAAAAATATATATATATATATATATATATATAACATTGTTTCGAAAATTTGTTTTCAAAATATAATTTATACGTTCGGAAAAGTTTTTTTCGGAATATATTTTAGATTTAATTCGAGTTTCTCTAGTTTTTATTAAATGTAATTATATAATATATTATGATAAGAAACATGATGACTAGATCTCCCAAATATTTATTATATTTGATAAAAATCATTTTAAAAATTAATTAAAGTTATAGAATTTCAAACTAATAAAATAGAAAATTTAAAAATTTAAAAATTAAAACACAAATGAGTTTAAAATTATAGAAATACACACAGACAACAAAATTTAAAAGTAACTATTTTTTTATAGTTTTTATAACTGTTTAAATTTTTGATGTTGTATATTTGTAATTTTTTATTTTTTAATTTCTAACGTTTCAAGCACATTTCATTATAGTATTTAAATTATTTATACTGTTTGACACATTTTTGCTTCAATATTAACTTAAATATTATCATGAAATGTGCTTGAAACATCAGATAAACTTAACAAAATTTAGTTAAAAGGACTAAATTCACGCATTTTGAAAGATGAAAGACTAAATTGGTATAAAGTTTTGATGAGGGACTAATTCCAAAATTCACTGAAACTTTAGGGATCAAAAACATATTTAACCCTTTATAGTTTTGCAAAGTATTTTATATAGGTAAATTGCAAGGACAAGGTGGTTATAGCCAAGGAAAGTAATAAAGATGCTACAAGACAAAGACCAACTACATCAATTTATAGGAGAAATGGTGGTGAAACTCTGGATATAGATCTTGTAGCTACAGTTGAAGGGATTGATTAGGGCTAAGATCCTGAAGAAGGTTTCCAAGATGTTCATCAGACATCTCTTTACTCGTCAACTAAGTTGACCACACTACAAAAAGAGTGTATTTTAGCTAGGGTTATTTAAAAGAGGTTATAATAACCCTTAGTAATACCAATAGGGTTTCTCAAACTCCCGATAAATATTGCCATAAAGTTTTATATTATATCCATTCTTACTTTCTCTCTTTTGCATTTGTTTTCTCATATTCCCTTTTTTTCATCTTTTCATATATTCATATTCATTTTTGTTTTCCCTCTTCATTACTCGCAAAAATTAAAAGTTTTCGAACCAACATTTTTGAATCGGAAAAAGAAATGATTGCAATTCTTCATCTTCAATCTCACTCTTATTTGATTGTGCATATCTAAATCACAATTGGTAAATGTTCTTCTTCCTTTTTTGATTTCTCAAATTTTCACGCCCTAAATCTCAACGAGATTTTGTTTCAGGTGTTACTTCCATACTTGCGGTGCATTTGGAGTTCTGCAGTGTCTGTGTCGGGTGTTCACTACGACTTTTTCAGTGAAGTGTTCATGGTTTGAAATATGCGGCTGCTTCGAAGTTTAATGATTGCTTCAATTTTACGGGTGTGACTTTCCTTCCAAAATCACATTGGTCTCTGTTTTGTTTCATGAGTCATTTTCATTGTATAAATGTTGCAACATTACAAAATAGCATGTAAAAATATTTTTTGATGTTTTGTCATTGTGTGAATCTATATGATTGCTTTACAGAGTCATTCTTTGTGTTATTCCACTTGTTCCTACAATTGTTTCTTGTCATGTGTAGACGAACCGGGCAAGCAGGGTAAGTGTTAGTTTTGAAATGGTGAGTTTAGCCAAGAAGGGGGGGTTGAATTGGCTTTATAAAACTTTTTCGAAACCTTAAATCTCTTTTCAATTGAATCTAACGGACTGAAAATTTTGGATGTAAATGCAGCAGACCAGTACACTTTTAGTCGATTAAAATATAAAACAGCAGACTAAATTGTTCTTGATGCTATGAAACAATTGATTAAAAAGGCAATTCAGTCGGCTAAAACACTGGAGAATTATGCAGAATGCAGAATTTGCGAATTCAACTCAAACAACAATCTTTTATATACAAGACATGTTCCAATCAGTATTTATAACAAGTATAAAGCCTCATATTACACAAGAACGCATTAAATCACACCAAAGATCAAATTGCTTGGTTTTCTTGAGTTTTTAAAGAGTTTCAAAGAGAGTGAGATGAGGGAAAGAAGAATGCACAATTGTTTTTATACTGGTTCACTCAATCACAAAGCTACATCCAGTTTTCCAGGACAACCTAAGCCTGGTTTCCACTATATTCAAAATTTTTACAAATCAAACACCAAGATTACACTTTTGAACACAAAACACACAAGATTTTTGACTCACACAAAAATCTAGAACTACAACATACAAGAATCACACTTACATACCTGAAATCACATCAGGCAAACCATCCAAAGGCACAAGTTTTGTGTTGAAATTGCAAATTTAGCTAACTGAAATTCTGGCAGTTTTCAAATTATGCAGATTGTTGTCATTTTAAGTGCAGCACACACATGATCTAATAAGATTAACAAGCTAAATAGATATCAACATATATTCTTCATGTCAAGAACACCTAATTCAGTTCTAAGCTTATTAAATCTATCACGTGCAAGGGGTTTAGTGAATAAATCCGCCAATTGATTTTCAGTTTTCACAAACATGATTTCAATATCAACTTTTTGAATATGATCTCTTATGAAATGATGCCTGATTTCAATGTGTTTGGTTTTAGAATGTTGGATTGGATTCTTAGTTAGGTTGATTGCACTTGTATTATCACAATAAAGAGGTACCTTCTCTAGCTTTACACCATAATCCATAAGTTGATGCTTCAACCATATGCTTTGAGCACATGCATGTCCAACTGCTATGTACTTAGCCTCATTTGTAGAGAGTGCTACACATGCATGCTTCTTGCTATTCCATGAGATTAGGCTTGATCCAAGTAGATGACATGTGTCACTCGTGCTTTTCCTATCCAATTTGCATCCTGCATAGTTAGAATCTGAAAAACCACTAAGAACAATATTAGATTCATTAGGATACCATAATCCAACATTAGTTGTCCCTTTCATATACTTAAGAATCCGTTTTGCAGCTTTGATGTGTGATTCCTTTGGATTGGATTGAAACCTAAAACACAAGCCAACACGAAATTGTATATTCGGTCTACTAGCAGTTAGATATAGCAAGGAACTAATTAACCTTCTATATTTGGTTGAATCAACTTGGTTTCCAGCCTCATCTGCATTCATAAGGCAATTTGTAGCAATTGGAGTGGCAGCCTCTTTGCAATCCTCCATTTTGAACTTTTTCAGTAGATCAAAACAGTATTTTGACTGGCTTAAAAATGTTCCATGCTTGAGTTGCTTCACTTGCAGCCCTAGGAAGTAGGTTAGCTCACCCATCATAAACCTCTCAAATTCTCCCTGCATAGCTACAACAAACTCTTCACACATGGAGTTATTATTTGATTCAAAGATTATATCATCTACATATACTTGAACAAGTATTACATCACTTGCACGTTTTCTAATGAAAAGTGTTTTATCAACAACACCTCTAGCATATCCTTTAGATAAAAGAAAGTTACTTAACCTCTCATATCACTGTTGTGGTGCTTGCTTCAAACCATATAAAGCTTTTTTTCAATTTGAAATTCATCAAATTCAATGCCTTCCTCTTGATTATAACCTTTAGCAACTAGCCTAGCCTTATTCCTAACTATATTACCATTTTCATCCATTTTATTCCTAAACACCCATTTTGTACCAATCACATTCATTGCATCAGTTTTAGGAACAAGAGACCACACATCATTCCTAGTGAATTGATTAAGTTCATCTTGCATAGCCACAACCCAATTACTATCACACAATGCATCATTCACATTCTTAGGTTCAATTTGAGAAACAAATGCAACATGTTGAAAGAATGCAAGCTTGCGTCTAGTGGATACTCTCTGTTCTATGTCACCAATTATGTTGTCCTTTGATAATCCTTTGGGTTCAATCCACTCCTTGGGTAAATTGTTGTCTGCAGCTTTTTTAGTCGACTGAATTTCCTTTTCAGCTGATTGATTTCCTGCAGCAAATTCCAATTCTGCAGCAGATTTCTTCTTTAGTGTTGTTTCTTCTTCATCTGCAATCTTAGGCTCTTGATCTTGCTACACAAGGTTAGTTTCATCAAATACAATATACACTAACTCTTCAACAATCATTAGCCTCTTGTTGTAAACTCTAAGTCACAAATCCTTCATCATTTAACTCCAACTTTGTAATCTTGAACTTGTCATTTATCATGTGCCTCGAGCAGCCACTATCTAGGTACCATAGGGCTTTCTTTTCATGTTTTATGACCTGCAAAACAAATTAATATTGCATGGTTCCCTTTGATAGTTTGGGTCCAACATGGTTATGCCTTTCTAGATCCTTTTGGGATCCATTTCATAATTCCCTTAGGTATATCATACTTTCTAACATGACAATTCTTAAGAATATGACCTTTCTTCACACAGTAGTTGCATGAAATGAAGGGCATAACATTTGGCTCACTCTTGGAAAAGAAACTGGAGAACTTCTTGGCTTTCTTTTCATGGATAGGTGTATAACCAAGTCCAGCCTTTCCAAAAACACAATTTTGAGAGCCAAGAACAACTTCCAAGTTTGTTTTTCCTCTTGTGAACTTTGCACATGTTTTCAAAAGATATTTCACTTGATTTTTCAAAGTAGTGCAATTTTCACAAGGTTTTATAGCTAGCTGTTTTTCAAAACAATCGACTGAATTACTATAAATCATTTCCAAATGTTTGAAATCAGTTTTTAAGTCGACTATTTCTGATTCTGGTTGGCTAACTCTGTTTTCTAGCCAGCTATTTAATCCTTTTAGTCGATTGTTCATGACAACAATTTTGTTTGCCTCACTATGCAACTCTTCAAAGTCATGCAACAATTGATAATAGTCATTCTTATCTTTGGATGACAAGGAACTTACTTGGCTTGATGAGGATGATTCATATCCGGCCATGAGGCATAAATTTGCTTCCTCACATTCTTCTTGAGATGAAGTACTTGTTGAATCATCATTGTCCTCCCAAGCTATGTAGGCACGTCTTTCCTTGCCCTTTTTCTAATTTTTCCTATCATCAACCTTCTCTTTCTCTTTGTTAACATTAGGACATTCAATCTTGATATGTCCTTGCTTTCCACTATTATAACATGAGAATTTAGAAGAATTACTTCAATCATTTTGTTTAGAATTGTACCTCCTTTGATTACCTTTGTTGTCTTTCCTCTTGAGATACTTTCCAAACTTTTTGACTAGTAGATTCAAGTTCTCATTGTCAATAGATTCAGCAACCTCTTCCTCGATTTCATCACTCTTCTTAGAACTAGCCTTCAAGGCTATGGGTTTTACCTTTTTCTCACTTGTTTTAAGCTCACTTAGCCTTTGCATTTCAATCTCATGCTCTCTAAGCTTACCAAATAGTGCAGCTGTTGTGATGATAGATAAATCCTTATATTCAGATATGGCAGTCACCTTTGGTTGCCAATTTCTATCAAGACACTTAAGCACTTTGATGTTTAACTCCTCTTTGTCAAATTCTTTGCCTAGACCCATGAGATGGTTGACTATGTGAGTGAACCTCTTTTGCACTTTAGCTATAGACTTTCCTTTTTGCATCTTGAAAAGTCATACTCTTGAAGCAAGGCATGCTTCCTTGCTCTCTTCACTTCACTTGTTCCTTCATGTGTAACCTCTAGGACATCCCACATTTCCTTTGCATTCTTGCATTGGGAGACCCTAAAAAATTCATCCATACTCAAAGATGAAGTGATGATGTTTTTGGCATTGCAATCATATTGAGCTCTTCTCCTTTCTTCATCATTCCATTCACTCCAAGGCTTGTCCACCTGCTTATTTTCAATAACACATTTAGGAGTATATGGTCCATTAACTATTGCATCCCAAATTCCTTTGTTTATAGATTCAATGAAAATTTGCATCCTTATTTTCCAAAATTGATAGTTTAGGCCACAAAACATAGGTGGTCTATGAATATATGCACCTTCAGCAAAAGAGTGTTTACTTTCAGCCATTTCAAAAAAAATTTTGATCAACTTGAATACCTTTCAAGAACCTTGCTATAGATACCAATTGTTAGTTTTGAAATGGTGAGTTTAGCCAAGAAGGGGGGCGGTTGAATTGGATTTATAAAACTTTTTTGAAAGCTTAAATCTCTTTTTCAATTGAATCTAACGGACTGGAAAGTTTGGATGTAAATGTAGCAGACCAGTACACTTTCAGTCGATTAAAAACCTAGCAGTGCTCTGTGGAACAGTGCAGTGGCTGGCCAGCGAGAGTGACGACATCGGCAATCCAGAATACAATTCCTTACCAATCAAAAACCAATGAGAAAACCTAGCAGCGATAACAATGGTAAGAAGAAGAATGAATTAAACTCACCAAAACCAAGGTCACGATCGACGAACGCGATGGTCGATGAGAAGACAGAGCCGCTCCGACGTGGAACCCAACCAATCTTCGAACGTGGAACTCAGACCCATGATGGCAGCGGAGAGGCGACGACAGCGACAAGGCGACGGCAGCGGCGAGGTGACGGCAATGCAATGGCGACGTCGGTGAGCAGCGGTAGCGCAATTGGCGTGGTGAATTTGGGGGAGAGAGGCGACGGTGGAACTCCAAACCGCGGTGGCAGCGGAGAGGCGACGGCAGCGGTGAGGCCACGACACCGGCGAGGTAATGGCAGAGTAATGACGATTTCAGTGAGAGCGACAGCGGCGTGGTGATTTTGGGGGAAAGTTTCTCAATTTGGGGAAAAAGAAAGTGAGGTGCGATTTCATAATACCGCGAACTTTACCGAAGGATATAATCTGTCGGTAAGTACACGACTCCGTCAGGGCTAATTTCACATAGACATTACTGACGGATGAATCCGTCGGAAACTGGGTTCAAAATTCCATACAGTCATTACCGACGAATCAATCCGTCGGTAATGATAATCATGGGTTTACGTCGGTAATTTCGTCGGTAAATGGCAATTACCGACGGATATATATCCGTCGATATTAATCTGTCGCTAAATACGATATTTCTTGTAGTGTAAGGGAGGAAATAGCTTTCAAGAGGTATACCAACAAACTGCACTGGAAATTGAGAGATTGGGGGTGAATTGGAAGCCATTTGTAGTGAGTGGAGGCAATCAAAGAAGTCACGTGGTAACATCAAGGGAATTGTAGTCACTTAATTGTAGCAGGATATCAAGGTTAGGGGAGCTATCTTATGTGTTTTTATTTGAATTGTGTGCATCTGGATTGAATAATATGATTGTGATCCTTGCATCGAGTTAAAAATCCCAAAATATGTTCGTGTTTCTGGAATTTTCAGAAACCGCCTGGCGATTATGTGTAACCCGCCAGGTGACGCATGCTCCAGAACCCATTTTCTAGGTTTCTCCTATGAATCGCCTGGCGGCTATGTGATGTCTGCCATGCGATGCGAACTGGCTTGCCCAATTAATCTGGTTTTGTGAGTTTTGTGATGTTGGTGATGCGTGGATGGAGTATTTATTTCAAATTTTAAAATTGTTTGTGTGTGTACATGTTTGAGATTGTATGAATGGTGATAATTGTATGAATCTTTGCCTAATTGGGGAATTAGGATTCATATTGGGATTGAGGATGGAGAACTATGATTTTTGCACATGATATGGGTTCTACTTCATGAACATGATATTAATTTGAGTAAGCATGAACCATATAAGTTTAAGGAATATATCAAAGGTGTCAAAATGTATGGCGAAATGTGATAATTGGGAAATTTGGGCTTCGTAATGGTGTAGGAAAAATATGGGCAGAACCCAGAATTTTTATGCACCTCCTAGCAGTACAGGAATTACTGCCAGGCGACACATTAGGGCGGGCAAACACATTGATTTTTGCTTCGAGTTGGGTTTGTAGGTGTAGTTACCTGAAATTTTGGTGCATGATATAGTGTAATTGATTATAAGGTATGGAAAGGAAACTTTGTAATGTAACATAACTAAGTAGAGGTGTGAAGAGGTATAACTAGGGATTGTACGCATGTAAAAGCCATGTTGTTTTTTCCTTACCTGTGATATGGTTCATTATTTGTTGTTTACTGTCATGAAGTGTCATTGTGAATATTAGCTATAAAATTAGTGAAATATGCTTTACTTGGTATGAGGATAGGATTATGGTGAATGCATAACAAGTTGTAGAAATGCATGTCTAATTGTAAAATTATGAATGTGTTGCATTGTAATTCAGTCATAAGGTTATGACTGGATAATTGTAAGTATGCCTTGAATTGCGTGTTGTATGATCGGGGGTTCATTAGAACCTGCCGAAAGTGCAAAAAAATAGTAAAAATGTGTTACTGGTATGGTGCCTAGCAACACGGTACGAGCCACTAGCCAATAGAGGCTCAAAATAGTGGCAGGGGGCCACTGGTTTTGTGTGGCGTCTGGCGGCAAGGGAGGCTCCGCCAAGCGTAGGGCGTTAAATAGAGGCACTAGGAGGCACTATCACTTGGCGACGAGAGGAGACTACTAGGCAGTCTGGAACCATGTTTCGCCTGGTGACGCGAGAGGTGCGCCAGGCGATTTTGGGATCAGAGTTGAATCGCAAGGAGGATTTCTACACGACTTTGGATGGAGGTCATGATGCGATGCTTTGTTGGGGCCCAATTACGAGTGTAACTTGTATTGGGGCAACACGTGGCACTCAAGGTTATAGCCTAGTAGTTTTGGTAGTCTTGGGACAAATACCGATTGCGGTTCCTATTGGGGAATAGGGATGGTAACGGGGCGGGGCGAGCACAGGTTTCGCTATCCCATACCCATCCCCGTAAAAAAAATTCATCCTCATCCCCATACCCAAACCCAACGGGTATCAAACTTTTTTCCCGTCCCCATCCCGTCGGATAACGAGTATAATCTCATACCCGTACCCATACCTATTTTCTTACTACTTCAATATTAATTTTAATTAATTTTTATAAAATAATAAAAAATTATGCTAAAGGAACCATAATATTATCAAATATTCAATATTAGAAGGATGATTGTTTATTCGATATCAAATACTTTAAAATAAATTATAATTGTTTACATTTTATATTATAATACCAAATAAAATTTCATGAGAACCAAAACAATTATTAAATTTGCAAATATTAATGAAACATAGTTGATAAAATTTAAAAATATTTTTTTTAAATATAAAAGGAAAACAAATATTCAAATTAAAATATATTTTAAATGTTTGTTTACTTCAATCTTTTAAATTCTAATGAATCTCTCTTTTATACACTAATAAAAGTTATAATACATCATTTGATCAAAATAATATAAAGAACAAATAATAATCATAATAAAAGTTTAAAATAAATTATAATTGTTTACATTTTAGATTATAATACCAAATAAAATTTCATGAGAACCAACACATTTATTAAATCTAAACATTAATGAAACCTAGTTGATAAAATTTAAAATATTTTTTAAAAAATACAAAAGGAAAAAAAATATTCAAATTAAAATATATTTTAAATGTTTGTTTACTTCAATCTTTTAAATTCTAATGAATCTTTTTTTATACACTAATAAAAGTTACAATACATTACTTGATCAATATGATACAAAGAACAAATAATATTCATAATAATGAAATTTTAACATATATCTTGTATTTTTTGAACTTCAATTATGTTGGATGGTGATAAGAAAATATTCATGACAATTACATTAAATTTTTATATTGTAGTAAATAAAAGTTATTTATACAATTATAGTGAAAAAATTACAGTATGATTGATAATGAGTTAGAAAATAAAAAATAATTAGATAAAATATATTGAAATAGTATTCTACATAATGAAAATAAACAACAAATAAAAATATTAAAAAATTAACAAATGTTTACAAACAATTTGAGAGACTATTGAAAGAAATCGCACAAAGGAAAATAAATGTATAATTAAGGGTATGATAAGTTGAAAAATATCTTAGAGATCTAAGAAAAGTTTTCAAATATCAACATATATACTCAATGGTTGAGAAATAACAAAAATTGTTTTAGTGAAACAAAAGAGCTCTTCAAATGAAACAAAAACTAATAATAATAATTAGAGGATTTTTTTTATATTACCTAGTAAACAAAAGGTTTGTTCTATTAAATACTTAAATTGAGAGTATTAAACATTCTCATGTGAAAGGAAAATATATAATAAATAAAATATATTAAAAAATAATAGAAATATTCAAATGTGAGACATAATTTTTTTTTTAATTGACATACATCTTGTTGACATAATTACATAAAAGTTATGATAAGATGAAAAATATAATTGAGATGCAAATGAGTTTCATGATAAATCAAATAATTAGAATAAATAAAAAATAATATATATGGTTACTTCATTAATTGTGAATATTTTAATAATTTAAAAGGGGACGGGTATTATGGCGGGGATATGTACATCCCCATACCCATCCCCATACCCAATTAAAACAGTCGAGGATTCCCCATACCCATACCCATACCCAGTCAATGCGGGGATTCCTCGTCAAAATGGGGACGGGTTCGAGCAATACCCACGGGGACGGGTTTATTTGCCATCTCTATTGGGGAACTCCACTTGGTATCGTAGATCATGGTCGTGGTAATTTATTCCCGCATGTGGACTATTAGGTGGTGGCCTGTAGTTGGAGGGGCGAGTAGACACTCGTGCAGCAAAGATCGATTAGTGTACTCATCAAAGGAAGTAGAATCAAAAGGCATCCAATAGAAGGTTTGGAAGTGGAGATTGGAGGATTAGGGTGCTAACTGTTGGCACAAGCAAGCTTGAAGCAAAGAATTGATAAAGCCATATCCATGAAGATCATAGGTTTTTGATGAAGATTGATGAAGATCCACTTGAAGATTAGTTTTAGTGTACTAAATCTGAAAATAACATGTTAAATGCAATGTGTCAGTGTTATATCTTGTTGGTAGGCTATATGACATAGGTTAAATGTCTTGTGTACCTTAGCGTGTCTCTTTTAATCTGTTAAAATGGGTTTTAACAGGTTAAAAGGCTTGTTGTATATAGTTTCTGGTATGAATGCATTTAGTCAATTGAATTATATTTTAATCGACTGATTTCACTTAATGAGGTGAAATCAGCCGACTCTGTATGGAAAACTCAATCGACTATTTTCACTTAAACCAGACTATATAAGTTGTGTTTTCGCGAGCAGAGGTGCGAATCTGAGTTCTTTTGCATGAAATTTTGTCATTCTTCTCTAGAAAACTCTATCTCTCTCTCTCTGCAATACACAACTGCAACTTGTGTTTTGAAGATCTTGGTTGATCTTGGAGGCATTTTGGCTTGTGAGTAGCTTGAAGAACACATGTATGGTTGGATAGGGACAACCACCATCAGGTTTGGATGTTCTTGCGCCTCTGGTTGGTTTGCCTGATGTGATTTCATGTCTGTTAGTGATTCTTGCAGGGTGTGTGTCTAGATTTTTGTGTGAGCCAAAAATCTTGTGAGTTTTGTTGTTCAAAAGTGTAATCTTGGTGTGTGATTTGTAAAACTTTTGAATATAGTGGAAACCAGGCTCATATTGCCCGGGTAAACTGGATGTAGCTCTGTGATTGAGTGAACCAGTATAAAAACAGCTGTGCATTTCTCTTTCCCTCATCTCACTCACTTTGAAACTCTTTAAAATCTAAAGAAAAAACCAAGAAATTTGATCTTTGGTGTGGTTTAATGTGTTCTTGTGTAATCTAAGGTTATATACTTGTTAAAAATATTGATTGGAACAAGTCTTGTATGTAAAAGATTGTTGTTTGAGTTGAATTTGCGAATTCTGCATTCTGCATAAATCTTCAATATTTTAGCCGACTGATTTGTCTTTTTAATCGACTGTTTTATAGCTTCAAGAACAAATTAGTATGTTGTTTTATATTTTAATCGACTGAAAGTGTATTGGTCTGCAACATTTTAATCGACTGAATGTTATTTTAGATTCAATTGAAAAGAGGTTTAAGCTTTCGAAAAAGTTTTATAAAGTCAATTCAACCGCCCCTTCTTGTCTAAAATCACCATTTCAAAACTAACACTAACACGGGTCATAATTTTGAATTGTTTTATCACTTTGTGTTGTAATTTTATTGTACTTGAGCTCACCCTATCTGTGTGTGTTTGGCGATGATCATGTAACTTGTTACATGGGAGCAGATGTTGATGCAGGTGAGCAAGTGGATGCTTAAATGCAGAGTGTGGTCAACCAGGGAGTTTTACTTAATAATGTTTATGGACTATTTTGTAATGGATATTATGAGCAATTTATATTTGTAATAATTGAACACCGTATGAATTTTATAATTGGCGCGTTGAAATAAAATTTTTAATTTCTCGCGTTTTTGGGAAAGTACTTAGTAATAAATGCGGTTTATTATTATTATTTTCTTATTTTAATTTGCAAATAGGTAATTTCCGACTAGGATGTTACAGTTTCTATACTTGAAGATTCTGTATATAGAGCTGTCAAAATGGGTTGTAAGTGACAAGCCAACCCGATCTACCACGGGTTCGAGACAAATTGGGTTAAAAAAAATTAAAATTTTCGGTACGGGCCATAAATGAAGTCGGCCCACTAAGAACCCGACTCATCTAGGTTGAACCCGTGGTAAGCTAGGTTGACTCACCAACCCACCGAAATCTTAATATTTAATTATTTAATTTAAGTTACATTAAAAAAGTAAAAACCCTAAAAACCTAATTGTGTCTCCTTCGAACAAGTTTTTTTCTTCTCCTCTATGAAGGGTCATTTCTTCTCCTTCTTGGTAGCATCTACTCTGACACTACTTCTCTGTCGGACGACTGTACTCCAACGACGGCGTTGCGTTGCCCCTCCGAACGAGCTCTTTCGCAATCAGGTGTGCTAAGGATTCCCCGTGTACTCTGAGATATTTTAATCCATCAGCTATTGAGTTAAATTCTACTCATCAATGTCTGTAGTGTTGGGACCCAAACCTTGGTATGGCTCAACTATTTTTTCGTTAGTTGTTTGGAAAATAAGTTGCTAAAGTTAGTGCATTATGAGTGTATGTTTTTTTAATAAACCATAGGTTCTTCATGATGTTTTAAGTAAGCAACTTGCTGTGAAAAATTAAAGGAGAGATTGTATTTGGATTTCAGTGCAGTGGAACAGACCTATAGAACCCATGAATGAAGGAGTAAATAAAAGTGTGTGGTTACTTAATGTGCTAATAACGACTATTGTGTTCATCAAGTGAAACGGCCCATTTTGTTCTATCATGAGTTGTAAACTTCTTTTCATAATAATCCATCAAGCCACTATGAATTGAAACCTTTTATTTGAAAAATTAATGTTATTATATAAAAGGATTTAAATCTTGTGATGTTTATTACTAAAATAGCCAATTAACCGTATGACGATGGTATGTTATGAAATTAGAAAAAGTTATTAATTGCTCACGATTCCTCCCAATAGACAACATTGGTATGATATCAGGGGTACGGTAATCATACACCTTTGTGCTATACCCTGTGTATTTAATATTTGAAAAACATTGTTTTCAACTTAAACATGTTTTGATAAAGGGTGAACCCAAACTTAATAGAAGTGAGTGAATCAAATTTAGTTTTAATTGGTAGTATGCTTGCCTGGAATATAATATGTAATCAGTTTAACTTGATAGACATATGTAATGGGAAGTTAGATGTGGTTCAGTGGTGTGTGGGTTTGGGTGGGAAGATTTTAAAGGAGTGGTGAGTCAATTTAGAAAGCAATATTTCCTACCACTTCCCTTCTTATATTATTAATTTTTTAAACCCTTCTTATAATAAATACTTTTCCCATTTTTGCCATTATCGAAACTGGCTTTTTTCATATATTCCTCTTTGCAGCATATTTGATACAGGAGGTGCATTGAAGAGTTGTTGATACTTGACACAGACTTTTTTCTTTGTTAAATATCATTGTATTAGTTCATACTTCATGACATATTAGTCAATTCTTTTACATCGTGCAATTATTATAAAACAAAATGAATTCTGAAACCGTAGATGATCAATGTGTTTAGGAGAATTTGAACAATTCTTTGTCACCAACCATAAAAGAGATTGAGAATGAGGATAAGGATTGTGATAGAGAAAGTAAGAGACCTAGGATAGGTACTTCTAAAGTTTGGGATCGTTTTACAAAAATTGGTATAAAAGATGGTAAAGAAAAGGCAAAATGGAATGGGTGTGGTGCAGAGTATGTTGCTCGTGGTACAAAAATAGGGACCTCAACAATGTTGTGTAATTTGTCAAAGTGTTTGGTCCTAAAGAAATTAAAAGACAATGACGTGGGGAAAATGATAACTGATCATGCTAGAAAATTAAGATTTAGGGAAATTGACCAAAAAGTTGTAGGTGACCTTATTTCAATGGCTATTATTCAACATGTGCTTCCATATAATTTTGTTGAATATAAGTGGATTAAAGAATTACTTGTATATCTAAATCCATAAGTAAGAGTTCCAAGTAGGAATACAACTGTGTCTGACATTTCAAAAAAATTTCATGAACACAAAGACAGGGTGAAACTTGCAATGCGTAAATCTCATAGCTGAATTTGTTTGACATCTGATTGTTAGACTTCTATAAATCAAGAAGGGTTTATTTGTTTGACTTCTCATTTTGTTGATGCTAGTTGGAGATTGAATAGTAAGATTATTGCCTTTTGTAAAATGGAACCTCCACACACTGGTCATGATTTGGTGCAAAAAAGTTGTGCTTTGTTGCCTGATTGGGGAATAGATAGGAAGATTTTTTTTCTATCACATTAGACAATGCTAGTGCTAATGAGGTGTTGCAAAAAATTTTGAGAGAGCAATTGAAATTGCAAAATAGCTTGATATATAATGGTGATTACTTTCATGTAAGGTGCAGTGCACATGTGTTGAATATTATTGTGCAAGAGGGATTAAGGGTGGCTTTTGATGTTTTGCATAAGATTAGAGAGAGTATCAAGTATGTGAGAGAATCAGAGGCAAGAAAAACTGCATTTAAAGAATGTGTTATTCAAGTGAAGGGTATTGATACCAAAGTAGGTTTGAGAATGGATGTTGCTACTAGATAGAATTCTACCTATCTTATGCTTAAGAGTGCAATTAGATATCGACGTGCCTTTGGATGTTTGGCTATTCGTGACACAAATTGTGTTCATTGTCTATCAAATGATGAGTGGAAAAGGGCTAAAAAATGTGTGAGTTCTTGAAGCCATTTTATGTAATGACTAATTTGATTTCAGGTTCTTCTTATCCAACTTCTAATTGTTATTTTATGCAAGTTTGGAAAATTGAGTGTTTGTTGCGGGAAAATGCAAAAAGTGATGATCCAATTATTAAAGATATGTCATTAAGTATGATGAACAAGTTTAGTAATTATTGGGATCAATATTGTGACATTCTTGCTATTGGGGCTATTCTTGATCCACATATGAAGTTTGAAGCAATTTGATTTTGTTATTCAAAGATTAGTCCTTCTACTTGTGAAGAAAAGATTAGTATTTTAAAGCATAACATGTATAAGTTGTTTAAAGAATATCTCAAATCAAATTCAAATGAGTCAAATACTTCAAGTTCACAAGTTTCCCCTCCAACAAAACTTGCTTCTTTTTCAAATAATGAGCCAATGATGGATGCATTTGATGTAAGTTTTTAATTTTCAAATTTATCTATATTTTATTTCTTATTTATGAATGAATTTTTTTTTTCAATATTGTCTTAGGAATGTGTTGATTATTTGAGCCAACATGTTAATGACACTAGAAGGTCTGAATTGAATCTTTATTTAGATGAAGAGAATTTTGGTCCAAAGTTTTTTGATAAGTTGGATGTATTAAGCTATTGGAATGATTGTCGAGATTGATATCCAAACTTGTCTAAGATGGCTTGTGATGTGCTTACCATTCCAATCACTATCATTGCTAGTGAGTCTGTCTTTAGTCTTGGTTCTCGTGTGCTAACCAAATATCGTTCTTCCATTCTTACCGAGAATGTTGAGGCAACTCAAAATTGGTTGCATGGTTTTGAACTAACAGGTAACATTATTGTTAGTATTGTGAAATTAATTTAATTATTTATTACTTAGTATTTCAATATTGTTAGTTAACATTCTTTTTATTGTAGACAGAGACAAAGAAGATGCTTCAAGAGATGAAAATATTTTGAATTTATCCATTCAAGACTCTAATGTTATAGTTGGATAGTAATTTGAATTGTATTTCTATGTGACTTGTGTGTTGTTTGTATTTTTGGATGTGCATCATCATGTAACTTATTTAGATGATTACATTTTGTCTTTGTTTTGGGCAACTCGTTGTCGGATAATTTTGTTAAATTAATGATGTATGAATGGTTAACTTATGTATTTATAAATTGATCTTCTAAGCTGGATCACAATAGATCATTTATTATAGATGCAATGAGTTGTTTTAGTGAACATGAACTGTAATTTCCTTGTATTTTTGGACAACATAATTTTCTTCTTGTAATTTTCAGAAAATTTCTAGCCATAATTGTGGTGATAGTGTAAAAAAGAGGGTAAAGACCCATAAACAAAATTAACATGTTTTCCCAATTAAATTATACAGTGGATAAATTATTTAGGATAGATGATTCATCGCATATGGCACGTTAAATAAAGATACAAGCATGCAACCATTTCATTAATTTATAGATGTATACATGTGCCTTATTATAGCATTTAAGACTTAATTTTATTTACATTTTAATTACAATTATAATTTAATTTTTTTTAGGATTGAAAAAGAAAATAGATTAAAAAAAAAATAAGTGAGTCAATCCATTTAACCCACCAACCTGTGGTGGGTCAGATTGAATTACATTTTTTTGGACTTACAAATAAATAAGTCAGGTTGAATGGCTCACTAAGAGACCAATCCATGGTGGGTCGGATGAGGACCGGACTGGATGGTCCATTTTGACAACTTTGTCTGTATACTCAACTTTTACTAAAATTGACATGTAATTCATGTTTGTTTAATTTTTAAGAATGAGATGTAGTCTTATTTGGGTGAAAAAATATTTTATACATGAAACAAAAATCTTTACTTCATAGATTTTCATAAACTTTTAATACGAAAAATATGTTAAATATATAGTGGATAATATATATATATAT